>Ga0209347_1004606_pt1 | contig 14138 bp, 8 predicted proteins | sample AutmiccommuBRH23_FD_187382 | JGI IMG/M metagenome (GOLD analysis project Ga0209347, IMG submission 187382) | Deep subsurface microbial communities from Mt. Terri, Switzerland - Autotrophic microbial communities BRH/23 (SPAdes) (version 2) | ecosystem: Environmental > Aquatic > Deep subsurface >... | reverse complement strand
TTCCGCCGCATCCTGACACGATGGGAGAAGAAGGCCGAGAACTATCTGGCATTGCTTCATCTGGTTTGTGCTGTCATCACGTACCATTGTGCAGGGTTATTCGGATAGGCTCTTAGCCGGCCTCGCAGGCATAACATATATATAGGAGTACCCCCATCAGGTCCCGTGTGAAGCTTGAACACGGGTGGGACAACTGGCATCTCGGCGAGATCCTCGATAGCTCGCTGCCGGACTTCATCCTGGCATTTGCCTTCTTCACGTCACTGGCCTATGCGGTGCTGGCCAAGCGCTTCGACAAGCAGCGTCCGGCCATCGCCATGTCGGCAACCCTTGGCTTGGCCCTCTCCGTGGGCCTCGTCTGGTGGGAACGGGCCAATGGCTACTCCATCAAGAACCTCGGTCCCCTCGCTATCGGCTTTGCCATCCTGGTCCTGGCCTTTGTGATGTACGGGTTCCTCCGTCAGATCGGAGGCTCATGGGCGGGGGCGATGATCACCCTCGGCGCCGCCATCCTCATCGCCCAGTTGGTGGGTGTGCCCATTCCGATCGACTGGCAGATCCTCCAGACGGTCATCGCCGTCACACTGATCGCAGGGATCCTTGTATTCATGTCGCACTACCATCGCTCCAAACCCCAAGTGCGTATTGCAGCGCCGGCCCTGCCCGATATCCGACGCACCATGGCCGACCTCTATCGTGACCGGCACCTGTCCGGCCAGATCGACAGAGAGTTGCGAAGGCTCCGAAATGGGGCGAAGCTCCTCCATGAGCGCCCACAGAAGACCAGTAATGTCCTGGTCCAGATCAAGCGACTGCTCCCGGCCGAAGGATACCTCACGCAGCGAATGGCCCAGCTACGCCAGAAGGCCCACCAAGTGCGCAAGGGCCATGTCGCCAGACTCGAAGAGACCCGCCATGCCTTCGCCGAACTGCCGGTATCGGCCAAGAAGAAGGCCGCCGCCGAGCTCGCCACCAGGTACAACCAGATGATCGGCATCGGAACCCGCCTGGAGCGGCTCGACAGGGCTGTTGCCGAGAACGAAAAGCGCATCCACGACCTGACCGCCAGAGCACAAACGCACACGGCCCGGTACGAGGACAGGGAACTCTGCGAGGACCTCAAGGCCGCCCAGAAGCTCCAGCACCATAACACCCGGCTCTTCAAGATCATCGAGCGGACAGAGCAGAAGCTCTCCGCCATCGCCAGACAAATCGCCCAGGAGGTGAAGCAAGTTGAGAAGCCCAACTGAAGAACTCGAGGACAGGTTGACCGATCTGGACCCGCCCTATGAGTCCGAGGAGGAACGCCAGATCGGCCGGATGCTCGACCAATACGGCGTCCCCTTCTTCTACAGACAGCCCACGATCGTCTACCAGGACGGCCAGAACCAGCTCTGGAAGCCGGCCTTCACCCTGCCCGGTTACGGCGGCCTCGTGATCGACTACGCATCCGGCTCCGCGCCATCACAGAGGCAGGAGGCCCTCACCAGGGAGCAGATCTACCAGTACAACCAGATCCCGGCGACCGTGCTGGGCCCCCCGGACTTGGACAAACCCAACTGGGACAAGGATCTCTACGCCAAGCTGGAGCAGTTGTATCGGCAGGTGCTGGATTCGATGAGGTACACGCCGGCTGGCACTGGCGGACGTGAGTGATGTCGCCACCGCCGTCCGAAACCGCGTGGCTGCCGTGTCCCCCCTGTCAGGGGTAATCGGACAACCAGTCTAATGCCGGGGCATGGAGAATCTGGCATCATGGCTTGGAAACCGCATTTCCGGGCCGATATCACAGATTCCCGTTGTGCAAGAAGTGTCAATTGACGCACCGGCACGCACTCGGTTTGTCAAAGTAGCGGTCAAAGCAGAACGTGCTCTCATCAGAACACCGCTTTCTTGACGCGCTGGTGTTCACGCTCAGCCGGCCACGGATACTCGGGCAACCGCTCGATCCCTTCACGGATCTCGAAGTCGCTCGCGTGCCGATAGAATGTCTTGCCGACACCCTTGGGCTTGTGCCGCATGATCGTGTCTATCACCCCATCGGAGACCCGGGCGCGTTCGAGCTCAGTCCTCAGCGTGTGCCTGAGGCTGTGAAAGACCAGTTCCCGACCCTTGTCATCCACCAGGGGCAGACCCGCTTCGCCTGCGTCCGCCTGAATCATCAGGGCCGTCTTGGGCGTGTGCAAGGCGAACACCCGATCCGTGGGGCCCTTGCCGTCGAGAAAGCTCCGCAGAGCCGAAGCCAGGGCCATCGTGATAGGCTGCGTGGCGTCGCGTCGATCCTTGCAGAACTCCGCGGCCAAGCTCACCGTCGCCTGGTCCAGGTCGAAGCAGCCACCCGTCAGGTGGCGCAGCTCGTTCGCCCGGTAGCCGGTTTCGATCCCCAGGCGATACAGAGCCGCTCTTTCAAACCCGGTCATGCAGTACCGCCGTGGGCCATTTACCGTCGCCCGCAGGAGTTGGCGGACCTCATCGGCCGCCAGGGGCCGGCGTTTCTCCTTCTGCGGTGCCGCAACTCGATCCAGGTACTGGACCGGTGAGAACTCGGCCCGGCCGTCCTTCACGCACCACGTCGTGAAGTGCTTGATGGCTGTGATATAGCCGTTGTGCGTCCCGATTTCGATGGACAGGCCGCCCAGGTAGGTTTCGACGGCGCCCTTGCGGATGTCCCCCCAGGTCTTGAACCCGCAGCCGTCCACAATCGCGTGGATTCTGTGCATGGTCACTTGAACGTGACCGGCGTTCCTATGGTACCCGTTCTTGCCTTTGCTCGTCCGCAGCCAGGTTTCAAAATCGTCTACCCAGGCAGACAGCCGGTCGCCCTGTGACAGGGCCGTGAACCATGCCTTGTCAGCCAGATCGAGCCCGACGAGCTTGCCCTGGACGTCCACCGGCAGGCCCATCAGCCAATTCCAGAGCCGGTCCTTCGGTTGGACGGCCCGTTTGCGGCATCGAACCAGATCATCGAGCATGCGGCCGAACTCGGTCGTCTCATGCCTGTCCTCACTGCCGGCGAATCGCTGGCGTGTGCGATGGTGGTCGCGAAAATCGATGTACCATCGAGAGGTCTCGCGAAGCACACCGGTTTTGCGGTCCTTGAACTTCGGTCGATAGAGGTTCATACCCCACCTCCCCTCGGTCCAGGCGGCTCGTTGACTTCAACGAGCTCGGTGATACAGATGGTAGATTCCTGTCTCGATCTCATGTCATACCTCCTCACGAAGATGGACCGGGCACCCTATAGCATTCAGTACGACGCGGGACCGGCCTTACAGGCTGGCTTCTCGGGCGCCACAGCCGGGTTCGTCCATAGTACGCGTCGCACTGAGTCCACGTCATCCAGCGTGCCGGCCGGTTAGCTCCCAGTCAAGTTGTTTTCCCGCGATGCCAGACTTGATGGACAGCGGGGGTCTTCTCGGACTTGGTCACACGCCAAACTCGCCAACGACAGAAAGTCCGGTGGCACTCGTTGGTACGCAGTCCGGACTCTGGGATCAGCCGGCATTCGTGCGGCATGTGGACCGTCTCCCGGAATTGTGTGCCTCATCGTCCGCCGCGTCTTGTCGCCGTAACCATTCAGGTCGAGAGATCGGCCGTCCCAATATCCTGCTGGCAACCCACCACTGTTCGATCTCCCGCAGATCCCACCGGCTCAGTCTCGCCCCCAGCCGCACAGGCAAGGGGCCCAGACTACCCGCCTGGTGCATCGACCAGATCTGACGCACCGAAACAGAGAAAAGCAGCGCCAGATCGTTCGCGTTTATGGCCATGGGTTCCAGACGTGACACGCTCACCACCGCTCCTCCGTTGTCTGATTACCTGCCGACTCCACCTCCGCCCCAGGAGAAACCTGAAAGGCCTTGGCACCACTCACCGCCCTGGCAGTATGAAAGGGCGGCGATTGGATCGCCGCCCTCCGGATCCACAGGCCGCTGTGTGGTGTGTGGCTGGCTGCTATGGCTGGGGTGCCTCGGGCATGGGCGTCGGGACACAGCCCGGCATCATTGTGAGTCGTTGGGATGTGAAGGTAAACGGAACGCACGATACCGGCTCCTGGCCCTCGTCGGGGAAACCGTCACCGTTCGCGTCCTGGGCCGGCAGGTAGGTTGCGACGGTGGCCGCTCCTTCATTGCTGTTGGGCCCCGTAAGTCTCCACGTGCCATTCCCGATGGAGATGTTCACAGTCTCACGCAGGGGGCCGGCGCTTTTCTTCGTGCTATGACGCACCATAGTCGTCTCAAAGGTGTCCGGCCCCGTCCTGACGGTGAGCGTCATCCAACACAGGGCCTGATCCGCTTCGGGAAATGCGCCGAACCCGGTGGGATCGTCGTTGACCTGCCACAGCACGCCACTGTAGCGTTTACCGGCGGCGTCCAGGGGATACATGATGTGGTACATGAAGATAGGACCCACCGGCGTCTGGGTGGCACAGATCCACGGCCCTGCCGCGGACCATTCCAGCCCCTCCCCCTGGATGATGCTGCTCTCGTACGTATTGCCGGGAGCCGCCGCTCCTCCGGCGAATACGGTCCAAACGGTGGTCGAGAGCAACAAGACCAGCACGGTGACGATCGAGATGACGATGTTTCTTCGTGTGCACATGGTGATTCCTTCCTTTCCAAAGATGGCGTTGTGAATAGTCATCGAACCTCAAACCGTGTTTGCTGTCGTCAAAGGAACGGCGGGTCCGTCTTCGATCTCATCGTGTCACCCTCTCGTGGCATCTCGTCAGACTGGGGAGGGTTTTCATCCTCCCAACGATCCGTCGGAAACCGATGGCCGTGTTGCACCCGTTTCGCTCCATGCTGTAATTCCGTCCGCACGCCTTCATGGATTGACTGCAGCGGCGCTGGGAACGTAGAAGAATCGGACCTCGCTCAGGCCGGTTGAGGGCGTAAGCCCGCCCCAGTTGGCGTCGATGGACAGCTTGACGTACTTGGCCGAGACCCCAGCGAAGGTGACGATCGTGTTTGCCGTGTAGGCGGGCCGGCCGGGTGCCCTTGCAAACTCAGGCACTCCATCCAAGGGCGTCCACGTCATGCCATCAGTGGAGTACTCGATCTCAACGCTCTTGGCGCCGAAGCCGATGATCGGTTCGATAACCTGGTTCGAGTTCCACACCCACAACTCATGCAGGGGATAGACCTTGTCGAACTCGAATTCGATCCAGTGCGGCCCAACGGTCCCGCTCTGCCACATGTCCTCCAACTGCGTCGAATGGCCGTCGTTTTCGTCGAGCCCAGAGCCGTCTACCGTCTGCTCCGGCCCCATGTTGACGCGTGAGGTCGAGGCTCGGGCGACGACGTTCTTGATCGGATGGGCAAAGGCGTCGGTCGTGAAGGACAGGACTGGCCCTCTGTAGATCGTGGCATCTGCAGGACCGACAACTGCATCGACTCGCCAGTAGTAGGTCTGGCTGTATTCCAAGAGCCCGTCCGGGTCGTAGGCAGTCCCTGGCTGCCCCATGCTCACCAGCACATCGAGCGGGTTCACTCGGTTGGCGCTGTTGACGGCATCGAAGGATGTCCCGAAGTAGATATCATGACTGTCAGCAAACTCGGGAGATATCCACCTCAGGATCGCATCGCCAGGAACCTCCGAGGCCTGCGGGCCGGGAACCATCAGTGATTCCATAAGGACCCTCAAGTCTCTCTCATCCACAACGCCATCGCCCCAAGCGACCGGACCGATGTCGCACAAGGGCTCGTTTCGCCCCCAGTTGTCCACCAGAATCCCCATGTCTGCAGCATCAATCTCGCCGTCGCGGTTGAAATCGACGACGGGGGTCGCTTTCACCTGCCACAAGTCGCACACCGCGTAGAAATTGTCCGCCCGCTCAAAATAGAGAGTCGAATCCTCCTCGGAAAAGGACAAGTGCCACTCAGCACTCGGTGAGTTGACAGGGGCGAATGGCACCGGCGCGCCCCAGGCGCTTGCGGTGGTGGCGCGTTTGGTCACATAGATGTCGGGCGTATATCCTCCGTAATTGAAGTAGAGCGACAGGCCGTCGGCCGAGATGAACGGCGTCGACTTGTACATCGGCATGTTGTTGACAGGCAGACTGACAGGTGCGGGCGGACCCCACGGAGCCTCCTTAACGGGACGTGTTGTCAGCCACAGGGCGTAGGTTCCGGAGCGGTACGACGCAAAATAGAGTGACAATCCGTCCGTAGAAATGGAGGGGTGGTCATCCCATGCCGGACCGTTGACGATTGGCCCGAGGTTCTGCGGCAGGCCCCAGGGGCCTGCTTTCGTGGCACGTTTCGATATCCACAGGTCACCGCCCCCGTATCCGTTAGGGTTGGCTGTGCAGCCCAGCGGCACGTAGTGGTCGGGAAAGCCGTCTCCGAAGTACAACTCCAGCCCATCGGCGGAAATACATGAGCCGCCCGCCGGACCGCCCGAGTCGACGGGAGGACCCAGTCGGATCGGGTCACCCCACGGCTCCCTGGTCGTTGACCGTTTCGCGACCCAGATGCCCGGACACGCACTCTCGCCCCTGTACCAGAAACACAGTTCCAAGCCATCTCGTGAGATTTGCGGCCCAGCTGCCCCAGGCCGGCTGACATTGGGGATTTTGGTCGCCTCGCCGTAAACGAAGTCCGCCTGGGCCACCTCGTGCCAGGTGAGCAAGCTCACCACGCATAGCGAAGCGATAACCCCGATTCTTGCACGGTAGACCGTCCTCATTCCACACCTTCCTTTCTCCATTGTGCATTCCCGGTTCACGGTCGCGCGAACCGGAGATGCGGCTTTGATCCATCTGTGCGCGCAGACTCTCCACGCGACATCGAACAACCCTGATTCTCAGCCGTGCCAACCTTCGAACTTAGCGGCCCAACGAAAATGGCTCCCGGCCATCATGCAAGGCCTTGACCTCAGTTCGTCTCAGAGCACGATGATAAATACGCACATCATCAATGAGGCCCTTCCATTCTGTCGGTCTGCCCGGCATAGCGTGAGTGCCTATGTAGAACGGTTGATCGCTGACGGCCAAGCGCCCGGCAGCTCGAACGGCACTATCCAACTCTCCATCGATGTATAGGTAGACCCTGGAGCAGTTGTATACTCCGACCACATGGTGCCAGCGCCCGTCATCCACAGGTTTCTTGGCCACAACGGACTCGGATTCGCCAAACGTCTGGCGATTGAGACCGGGGCAACCGAACTCCAGGACATGACTTGATAAGCTCCTCCCCAGGCCCCAACTACCGGAGAGCCGGACGATCGACTGAAAACGTTTGTCGAATTCGCCTGTCTTAATCCAAAGGGATACGGTCATTTCCTGGGAGAGATTGTACTGAGTGTGTTGTCCGCACTCCACCCAGTCCCCATCCCCATCCAAAGCCAAGACTGGACCTCGGTCGGGGTCTATTACAACCTGGGCATTGCCTATGAATGTGCCATGGTGCTCGTTGCCGGAAACATCCGCAACTCGGTCCTTATCACTGGCGGTAAATGGCCACCAGGCCACCAGGGGATCGGCACTCTCCACATGCCGGTGCTGTTGCGCTCGATAGAGTGACAGTCGGGCAAGAAGTTCCTGATCGGATTGCCTCTCCGGCAGGCAACCAATCGCCATTTGCTGCCATTTGGTGGCGCCTGCAAAATCACCTTCGTCAGCCAGAGTCGCTGCCAGGCTTGCCAGACATTCAGTGTCCTCATACTGAGTCAGCGCACACGCCCTTTGGGCGTATGCCAGAGCCTTGCTGGCGTTGCGTAAGCTCGACTCGGCAGACGTGGCCAGCAGGTAGGCGAGATCGCGTAAGGCGGGAACATGATTCGGATCGACGCGCACCGCGTTTTCATAGTAGGTTGCCTCCTGCTGCCGCCCTTGATCCTCATGCCTGGCATCGTGTGCCAGATGGCAGTATACGCGTGCCAAGGCTGTTCGCGCACTATGGAGGGATTCACGTTGGATGCTGCTCAGAGAGGGGGCATTGACATCGATCTCCGGTAAGAGCGATGAAGCCTGATCCCACTGGCCAGCCTGTATGAGCGCCCAAACGGCGCGTTGTGGACTGCCCGATGGTGACACAATCATCTCCGCTTCGTGCAGAGACGATTCATCAGGTACGTCGCCGGCTTGGCAGAGAGCACGCACTGTTCCTAATCTTGCGTTGGCTTCTTCCAATCGCCCAAGCTGTGCCAGCGTCATGATCGTATACGCCGTGTTTTCGAAGGTACATGCGACACCCGAGTCGGGTAACAACTGGTCTACATGTGCACATGTCCACAGCGCGTCCGCATATTCACCGCATTCATACTGGTTGATGCCTACCCTAATCATGGTTTCCGGTAGGGTCGTATGAACATGGGGTCCGCGCTTCTCGGTGTAGAGGACATGTTTGTGCCAATTGCGACGCAGGTATTCAGCGCGGGTTTGCCCCAGGTTCAGAGCCTCCCAGGTGGGCAGATTGGGATCGACCTCAGCCAGCCAGATTTCACTCAGCGGAGATGCCAAATCCAGGGCCACACGGGAACGATCCGGCGACCAGTTGCAGGACAGGGCCATGGGATCCAGCAGGTGGCGGCCTTGATGTTGCTCCAGGTCATAGATCCACAGCCCCGAAGGCCAGAAGAAGGTGCCACCGACTCCCATGCTAATTTCTTTGCTATCCGGGGACCAGCGAAGAACGGTGCTGATCCCCATGCCAGGCACCACCCACTGAACAATCTTCTCCCCAGAGGCAACATCCTTAACAGTCAACGTGTCGGCCGAGGCATAGGCCAGGTGACGTGCATCTGGCGATACCTGCATATGCAATCCCGGGCAGGCCGTTACGATGGTGGGCGGAGCGGTCGGATGATCGACATCCACGTAGCACAACGCCTGAGCAGAATCTGAAAGAAAATAGAGACGTGTGGGGTGGGAGGTCCAACAAGGCGACTTGCCGGCTGCCAAGCGAATGGGCTCGCCGCCTGCCACAGGAGCCAGCCAGATCTCCCCACCGGCGCCGAACATTTCAACACCGCCCACAAAGGCAATGAACCGCCCATCCGGTGACCAAGCTGGATTGCCACCGCTTGTCGTAAGCACACGTATACGGCCTGACGTTAGATCCAGAATCTCGATACCCCCTGGCGCCACCGATTGTGTGAGACCTGCTATTCGTATTGAATCTTCGTCCCACAGGCGAGTGCGCGTATACGCGAGTTGGCGGCCGTCCGGTGACCAGCTTGAGATATCGCAGGCGCCTTGGACCAAACGTGAGGCTCGTGAGTGCAGGTCCTTACACAACTCTGCAATGGTAGGCACGATGAGACTGGGCGGGGGAATCCAGGCGGAAGGCCATGACTGCATGGCATCCTCAGGCAACTCCAGTAACGCACCGGCACGGACAGTATTGCTGACAAAACAACTCATCATCGACAGCCAGGCGTGCTCTTCCCAACCAAGTTGTGCATATTCCTGTCGAGCACGGTCATAGCGTCCCAATTTGAATAGAATCATTGCCAAGCTGACTCGGTAGCGATTCTCTTCCGGAGCCAGGGTGACGCATTGCTGTATGTCGCGCAGGGCAGCTTCTGTGTCACCCAGTCGCCAGTACGTCTCCTGACGTTGGCCGTAGAGGGTGGGCAGTTCCCGCTGGATGTTACAGAGCGTCAGGGCCTGGTTATGATCGAGTAAGGCCTCTGACAATTTTCCCTGTTCACGGCGGGCCAAAGCCCGTAGCGAGTAACCCAGATAGTCTCTGGGACGCACGCTCACAAGAGACTCCGCGTCCTGGTGCATGTTGGCATAATCACGCACCGTGAAGAAATGCAACGCACGCGCTCCGCGTGCGGCATAGTCACTCGGATCCAGTTCCAATGCTTGGTCCAACAGCCTCCCGGCCTCATCCGAGTTGGCAGTAATCAAGGCCCGCAGCATATGGGTCTCGGCGGTGGTCGGGGCCAGGCGGTCCGCCTGTTCACGGTGGCGTTGGGCTTCGGCCGGATTTGTGAGGGCAAGAATGCGCGCCAAGAGACAGTGGGCAACTCCGGCTATTTGTGGTTCAGCAGAGATCAAGTTCTTGAGGTATGGCTCCGCCTCATGGGTACGCCCCAAATCAAGAAGGACCTGGGCATACAATAAGTGAATCCTGGCATCGACGGCCTCCATCTTCAGACAGGGTTCCAATTCCGCCAATGCTGCTTGATAGCTGCCCTGAGTATGTAGACGCTGCGCCACGTAGAAATGACTTTCTGATTCCGCCTGACTGGTTACTTGCTCTACTCTGTGTGCCGCTTTCCGAATACAGTGCTGTAGATACCCGGTAACCGCCAATCCGATCAATGCAGTAATCATGACCGCGACTATCGTGGCCATAAGCGCATGGTGTCTCTGCAGGAGTTTCTTCAGGCAATACCAGTTGCTCGGTGGCCCGGCCAGCACCGGTTTGTGGTCGAGATAACGCTGGATGTCCCCCAAGAACGTGTTGGCAGAGTCGTAACGCCGGGTTCGCTCCTTTTCCAGCGACTTCATCACGATCCAGTCCAAATCGCCACGAAACATCTTTCGCAACATGTTGGGACTGGCCCTGCGCTGTTTGGCGATCGCGGTCAGCGTTTCACCAAGCGTGCTCAGTCTGGTCGACGGCCTGGCGGGCTCCTCTTCCCGGATGACGCGCTGCATTTCCAGGTAACCGGCCTTGCGGAGCTCCTCTTCGCTGAAAGGGGTCGTGCCGGTCAGCAATTCGTAAAGCAGAACACCGAGGGAGTAGATGTCCGAGCGGGTGTCGACGTCGAGGTCGCTCAACTCGGCCTGCTCTGGGCTCATGTAGGTGGGGGTGCCGACGATATGGCCGTACCGCGTGAAGAGGGTCTTTTCCGTGAGGCATTGGTTGGTGGCCTTGGCAATCCCGAAGTCGATGACTTTGGGGATGGGGACCCCATCGTGAAGAGTGACCATGACGTTGGAGGGTTTGATATCCCGGTGGATGATGCCCTTCTGGTGGGCATGCTGGACGGCGTTACAGACCTGAATGAATAAGCCCAGACGCTCCCGGGCGCTCAGGCTATTCTCGTCGCAGTACTCGGTGATTGAGATGCCCTGGACCAGTTCCATGACGAAGTAGGGCCGGCCGGTATCCGAAGCCCCGGCGTCGAGGACCTTGGCGATATTCGGATGGTCCATCATGGCCAGTGCCTGACGCTCGGCCTCGAAGCGGGCAATCACGCTCCTGGTATCCATGCCCAACTTGATGACCTTGAGGGCCACCTTCCGGCGGATGGGTTCCTCCTGCTCAGCCATATAGACCACCGCCATCCCCCCCTCACCGATCTTCTCCAGGAGTCTGTACCGGCCGATGACCGTGCCTGGGCTCTCCATAGGCTGGGGATACACGGCCCCAGCGACCAGCGCCGTGTCCGGAGCGTCAAACAGCGGATCCTCTCCCCGATGCGCCGCCAGCAGAGTCTCGACACGCCGTCGCAGGCTCGCGTCGCCCGCACACTTCTCATCCAAGTAGGTGCTCCATTGTTCTGGAGCGTAACTCTCCACGGCGGAGAGAAAGATCGATTTGGCTTGGTTTGAATCGGCACTCATTATGCACCTCACTTTGACCGTATCCGACGTACAGTGCGGAAATCAGCGCCGGTTTGTCTCAGGAATTCAGGAAAAATCTCCGGACGGGTAAGGGTTACTCGCCCCCGTGGATCTCTGATCGCAGCCATGCACGTGCATAAGTCCATTGGCGATAAGCAGTTGCGCGTGAAATACCGATTGCCTCTGCCGCCTGGTCCATGGACAGTCCCGCGAATAAGCGTAGCTTCACGATCTCGGCGGCTTGCGGGTCTTCCCCTGCCAATCGCGTGAGGACTTCGTCAAGAACGACGATTTCTTCCGGCGTGGCCCGGGTTGTCACCTCGGCCACGTCGAGGCTAAGCCGCTGCTGGTTCCCCCCATGCTTGTGGGCCTGCTTTCTCCTGGCGTTGTCGACAAGAATACGCCGCATCGCCTCCGCCGCGGCCGCGAAGAAGTGCCCCTGAGAGTTCCAATTGGGGGACTCATTCCCCAGCAGTCGGAGATAGGCCTCATGCACCAAGGCCGTCGCCTGCAGGGTCTGGCCGGGCCTTTCCTGGGCCAGTTTCTGGGCCGCCAGGAGGCGGAGTTCCTCATAGACCAAGGGCAGCAGTTCGTCCGTAACCTTCGCGTCCCCCCGTTCAATGGCGTTTAGAATGCGTGTCACATCGGTCATGCGCATGCCCCGCGGTCTTGGACCTTTGATGCGTCCATTATGTCACAACCGGGGACAGATTGCAAGCCTGTGGGCGTTCCATCGGCGGCGTTCCTCTGTGCCCCCGCGCCCCTCCGGAAACAGGCCGGGCCGGCGTCCCGTTTCCCGCCGGCCCGGCCTGAAGTGTGTGTGTCAAGTAGGAGTACTCCCTGTGGTCTCACGGCTGGAGTGAGGCGCCATTGGGGATGTAGAAGAATCGCACCTCGCTCAGACCCGTAGAAGGCGAGACACCGCCCCAGTTGGCCTCGATACTGAGCCTGACGTACTTGGCCGCGACCCCGCCGAAGCTGATGATTGTATTCGCCGCGTAGCCGGTCCGGCCGGAGGCCCTGGCAAACTCAGGCACTCCATCCAACACCGTCCATGTTGTCCCATCGGAAGAGTACTCGATCTTGACGCTCTTGGCGCCGAAGCCGATGATCGATTCGACAACCTGGTTCGAGTTCCACACCCACAGCTCGTGCAGGGCATAGACCTTGTCGAACTCGTACTGAATCCAGTGCGGCCCTGGAGTCGCCGTGCTTTGCCACATGTGCTTGCTGTCAGTGGAATGCCCGTCGCCGGCGTCGAGCCCCAAACCATCCACCGTCTTCTCCGGGCCCATGTTCGCCTGGGAACTGGAGGCCGTGGCAGCGATGCTCCGGATCGGATAGGCAAAGGCCTCCGTCTCAAAGGAGAGAACTGAGCCCCGGTAGATGTCGTCGGCCGAAGGCCCTGCAACAACATCAACTCGCCAATAGTAGGTCTGACTGAATCCCAGAGGCCCCTCGGGCGTGTACGTGGTCTCCGGCTGTGCCCAGCTGACCATGGCATCCAACGGGTTGTCCCTGTCGGCCGTGCTGACGGCTTCAAAAGAAGTGCCGAAGTATACATCATGGCTCTTCGCGAACGGAGGAGCAATCCAACTTAGAACCACATCACGGGGCACATCCGAGGCATTGGGACTCGGGCTCACCAACGATTCCATGATGGCTTGCAGATCGGCCTGGTCGACAATGCCATCGCCCAACGGGAGCGGCGCGATGTCACAGAGCGAGTCATTCTCACCCCAGTGCGAGCCCATGACGATGAGATCCAGTCCATCGACCTTGCTGTCCCCGTTGAAGTCGACGATCGGAAGCGCCTCCACCCGCCACGCGCCGTATGTTGACTGGTCGAGCATGTTGGCGGCGCGAAAGAAGTACAGGTGTGAATCTCCTGTCGCATACGACAGGAAATACTCGGACGCCAACGGATCATTCACCGGCCCGAACGCCACTGGTTTGCCCCAAGGTCCATCGACAGTGGCGCGGGTGCTCAGATAGATGTCGGCACGCAGATCTCCCACGACGTAGTAGAGCGTCAGTCCATCGGGAGAGATGAACGGGGACGACTCGGCCGGAGCAGTGAGCGGCAACCCGACCGTTGCCGTATTGATCGTAACGCCAAGATTCACCGGCGGACCCCATGAATCGTCAGTGGATTTGCGGGTTGTTACGTAGATGTCCAGGAACCCATATCCTCCCGGCCGCTCGGATGCAAAGTAGAGCGACAACCCGTCCGCGGAAATCGATGGATGCCCTTCGTAATTCGGGGTGTTGACAACCGGGCCGAGATTCTCCGGCCGGCCCCAAGCCGCCCCTTTCGCGGTTCGCCTCGATACCCACAGATCGCTCTGCCCATATCCGCTGGGGTCGACCTTACAGGGCAGTTTCAGATTGTAGATGACCTGAATCCGTGAACCATCGGCCTCAGTTTCTATGGTGAGCAGCCGGTTGCCACGGCGGCTGGTTGGGTGAATCGCTGGTACACACGTTGCCACACGTATCGCCACGGATTGTCTTTCCACAGGCCCAGGCCCAAGCGGCGGGCGTGGCACGTCAGGCGGGCCGCCAGATACATCAGGTCCTGGATCACGCTGCGCAGACGACGGCGGGT
>Ga0209347_1004604_pt1 | contig 14139 bp, 11 predicted proteins | sample AutmiccommuBRH23_FD_187382 | JGI IMG/M metagenome (GOLD analysis project Ga0209347, IMG submission 187382) | Deep subsurface microbial communities from Mt. Terri, Switzerland - Autotrophic microbial communities BRH/23 (SPAdes) (version 2) | ecosystem: Environmental > Aquatic > Deep subsurface >... | reverse complement strand
TCAACAGCGAACCCGGCGCAACCGGGCATCAGACCTGCCCACCCCACAAACAAAGATCAACTATGTCCCGTTGACCGATTGCCCGGCTTACTCGCGGAATCGGGTCAGACCGGGACGAGGTCGTCGGCGTGTACGGCGGGGCGTCGCATCTCGGCGGGTAGGTCCGAGGTGGACCGTCCCAGCATCGTCGCCAGCTCGGACGCGTCGTAGGCGACCACCCCCCGGGCCACCATGGTCGAATCCACGGCCCGCAGCTCGACGACATCGCCGCCGTAGAACCGGCCGGACAGTGCCGTGATGCCCGCGGCGAGCAGCGAACGCCGCTGTCGCACAACGGCGTTGACGGCGCCGTCGTCCAGTGTCAGGGTTCCGGCAACCTCCGCGGCGTAGCGCACCCAGAATCGGCGGGCCGACATGCGCCCGGCGCGGGGCGCGAACACGGTGCCCACCGACGCGTCGGCCAGTGCGGCGGCCGCGTCCGACGCGGCGGCCAACAGCACCGGCACCCCGGCATCGGCGGCCAACAGCGCCGACGACAGCTTCGAGACCATGCCGCCGGTTCCCAGGTGGCTACCACGTCCGGCGGTCACGCCGTCCAGGTCACCGGGACCGGCGACCTCGGGAATGAAGTGTGCCGGGTGGTCTTTGGACGCCTTGCGGGGGTCGCCGTCGTAGAGGCCGTCGATGTCGCTCAACAGCACCAGCGCATCCGCTCCGACCAGGTGCGCGACCAGCGCCGAGAGCCGGTCGTTGTCACCGAATCTGATCTCGTTGGTGGCCACGGTGTCGTTCTCGTTGACGATCGCCACCGCGTGCAGCGCACGCAGCCGGTCCAGGGTGCGTTGGGCGTTGGTGTGCTGCACACGCATCGAGATGTCGTGGGCCGTCAGCAGCACCTGACCCACCGTGCGCGAGTAGTGCCCGAAGGCAGCGCTCCATGAGTTGACCAGTGCCACCTGCCCGACGCTGGCCGCGGCCTGCTTGGTGGCCAGGTCCGTCGGCCGCTTGGTCAGACCGAGTGGCTCGATGCCCGCGGCGATCGCACCTGAGGAGACGATCACCACGTCGGAACCGGCCCTCATTCGCGCTTCGATGGCGTCGGCGAGGTGCTGCAACCGGCCCGCGTCGAACACGCCGGACGGCGTCGTCAGTGCGGTGGTGCCGATCTTGACGACGACCGAGCGGGCGGTGCGGATCGCCTCGCGGTGCTCACTCGCCGCTGTCTGCTCTTCGCGCGAGCGCTCACTCGCCGCTGTCTGCTCTTCGCGCGAGCGCTCACTCGCCGCTGTCTGCTCTTCGCGCGAGCGCTCACTCGCCGCTGTCTGCTCTTCGCGCGAGCGCTCACTCGCCACCGCCGCCGCTTTCCCTCCGTGCCTTTCGCGCCGCCTTCCGCTCGTCTGCCCCGACTCGGTCGGTCTGCTCGAGCCGGAGGTCGGTGCCGCGACCGGACAGCGGCACGTCCACGCCTGCGGGGGTCTGCGGCTCCCAGTCGAACGTCATGTCACCGATGGTCACGGCACAGCCGGGCCGGGCACCGAGTTTGAACAACTCTTCCTCGACACCGAGGCGGGCCAGTCGGTCCCCGAGGTAGCCGACGGCTTCGTCGTTGTCGAAGTTGGTCTGGGCCACCCACCGCTGTGGCCGGGTGCCGCGGACGACGAACCCGCCCATGCCGTCGGCCTTGACCGTGAACCCACTGTCGTCGACGGCGACCGGCCGAATCACCGGGCGGCGCGGCACCACCTCGGGTTGTGCGGCGCGATAGGCCGACACCATTTCCCACAACGCGAACGTCAACGGCCGCAGGCCTTCCCGGGCGGCCGTCGACACCTCGAACACCGGCCAGCCGAACTTGCGGACGACTTCCTCGCGGACGAAATCGGCGAGTTCCCGGGCTTCGGGCACGTCGATCTTGTTGAGCACCACCGCCCGTGGGCGTTCGGCCAGGTCGCCGAGGGTGGCGTCGCCCTGCAGCGTCGGGGTGTACGCGGCGAGTTCGGCCTCCAGCGCCTCGATGTCGGAGACCGGGTCGCGGCCGGGATCAAGCGTCGCGCAATCGACGACATGCACGAGCACCGCGCACCGTTCGAGGTGCCGCAGGAAGTCCAACCCCAGCCCACGCCCCTCGGAGGCACCGGGGATCAGGCCGGGAACATCGGCGACGGTGAACGTGTGTTCCCCGGCCGAGACCACCCCGAGGTTGGGCGCCAGCGTGGTGAACGGGTAGTCGGCGATCTTCGGCTTCGCCGCGGAGATGGCCGACACCAGCGACGACTTGCCCGCGGACGGGAACCCCACGAGGCCGACGTCGGCGACCGTCTTGAGTTCGAGCGTGAGATCGCGGGCCTCGCCCTTCTCGCCCAGCAGCGCGAACCCGGGGGCCTTGCGCGCCCGCGAGGCCAGTGCGGCGTTGCCCAGCCCGCCACGCCCGCCAGCAGCGGCTTCGAACCGGGTTCCTGCGCCGACCAGGTCGGCCAGCATCCGGCCACGCTCGTCGAGGACGACGGTGCCGTCGGGCACCTTCACCTCGAGATCGGCGCCTGCCGCGCCATCGCGGTTGCTGCCCGCGCCCTGTTTGCCCGACGGGGCGACCACGTGGGGGTGGAAGTGGAAGTCCAGAAGCGTGTGGACCTGGGGGTCGACGACGAACACGATGCTGCCGCCGCGCCCGCCGTTGCCGCCGTCAGGGCCGCCGAGCGGCTTGAACTTCTCGCGGTGTACCGAGGCACAGCCGTTTCCGCCGTTGCCTGCCCGCGCGTGCACGACGACGCGGTCGATGAACCGGGTCATCGGACTTCCTTTCCATCACCAAACCTGCGTTTGCAGACGAAGCGCGAGAGCCCCTCTGAAAAACGTAGATCTCGACGGAGGAAGAGGGAATTACGCTTCGACGCGCTCGACGCGGACGACGTTGACGAACTTGCGCCCGCGCTTCTTACCGAACTCGACGGCGCCGGGCGCCGTAGCGAACAGCGTGTCGTCGCCACCGCGGCCGACGTTGTCGCCCGGGTGGAAGTGGGTGCCGCGCTGACGGACCAGGATCTCGCCGGCCTTGACGACCTGGCCGCCGAACCGCTTGACTCCCAGTCGCTGAGCGTTGGAGTCGCGACCGTTGCGCGAGCTGGAAGCGCCCTTCTTGTGTGCCATGTTGTCGCTCCCGTCGTTACTTGATGCCGGTGACCTTGAGCACCGTCAGCTGCTGACGGTGACCCTGGCGCTTGTGATAGCCGGTCTTGTTCTTGAACTTGTGGATACGGATCTTCGGACCCTTGGTGTGCTCGAGGACCTCACCGGTGACGGCGACCTTCTCCAGCGCCTTGGCGTCGGTGGTCACCTTCGAGCCGTCGACCACCAGCGCGACGGGCAGTGAGACTGTGGCGCCGGCCTCGACGTCGAGCTTCTCCACCTTGACGATGTCACCGGCGGCGACCTTGTACTGCTTGCCACCGGTCTTGACGATCGCGTACGTGGCTGATTCGGCTGCCATCGATGGTGTTCCTCTGCTTCGCGTGCGGGCGCGCAGCACCCGGGGGTGTGCGTGCGGGTCTGGGGTGCGGGGGCCGGAGAACTGTTCTCGTGACGTCCCGCTGTCTCCCGCCGACCGTGGGTAGGCCCTGGAGACAACTGCTCAAGGTTACGTGACCAGCGGGTAGAGGGTCAAACCGCCGGCGGTCCTGCGGGTCGCGCCGCGGCGCGCCTGCGGTGCCGACCACCTGGAGCGGTCACCGCGACGGCCTGCTGCGGCTCGTCGGAGTCGTCGTCGGAGTAATCGGAGTTGTCGTCAGAGTCGTCGTCGGAGTCGTCGGAGTCGTCGGAGTCGTCGTCCAGGACGTCGATGTCGTCTTCCTCGTCCTCGTCCTCGTCGTCGGCATCGAGGTCGATCTCGTCCTCGTCCTCGTCGTCGAGGTCGTCCTCGTCATCCGAGTCGTCGTCCTCGTCATCCGAGTCGTCGTCCTCGTCATCCGAGTCGTCCTCGTCGAGGTCCTCGTCCGTGTCGCCCTTGACGGCTCTGCGGATCGTCTCCGGATCGAGCTCGGCGACCTCTTCGGCGGCTTCGGTGTCCTCGTCGGTGTCGTCGTCGTGCTTGCCGTTCGCCGCGGCCATCGCCTTGAACATCGGGTGCTCACCAGGCAGGTGCGCCGGCACCTTGACCACCGGGACGTCCTGCTGGTCGCGGCCGCCGCGCTTGCCGCGCTTGCCGCGACGCCCAGCGCCGGGCTCGGATTTGCGCCCCGGCGTCGACGCGGAGTCGACGGGGTCGCCGTGCAGCACGATGCCGCGCCCGCTGCAGTGCGTGCAGGTTGTCGAGAACGCCTCGAGGAGCCCGGTCCCCAGCTTCTTCCGGGTCAGCTGCACCAGCCCCAGCGATGTCACTTCCGACACCTGGTGGCGGGTGCGATCGCGGGCCAGCGCCTCGGTCAGCCTGCGCAGCACCAGATCGCGGTTGTTCTCCAGCACCATGTCGATGAAGTCGATGACGACGATGCCGCCGATGTCGCGCAGCCGGAGCTGCCGCACGATCTCCTCGGCGGCTTCCAGGTTGTTGCGGGTCACCGTCTGCTCGAGGTTGCCCCCCGATCCGGTGAACTTGCCGGTGTTGACGTCCACGACCGTCATCGCCTCGGTGCGGTCGATGACCAGCGTGCCACCCGACGGCAGCCACACCTTGCGGTCCATCGCCTTGGTGAGCTGTTCATCGATGCGGTGCACGGCGAAGACGTCAGGGCCGTCCGGGGAGGCCGGCTCGTACTTGGTCATCCGCGGAACCAGTTCGGGCGCCACGGCGTGCACGTAGTCGTTGATCGTCGTCCAGGCGTCGTCGCCGGAGACGATCAGCCCGGTGAAGTCCTCGTTGAACAGGTCACGGATGACCTTGACCAGGACGTCGGGCTCCTCGTAGAGCGCCACGGCAGCCCCGGCGGCCTTCTTCTTGGTCTCGGCAGCCTTGGCGTCGATCTCGTTCCACCGCTCCTGCAACCGGTTGACGTCGCTGCGGATGTCGTCTTCCTTGACGCCTTCGGAGGCGGTGCGGATGATGACGCCCGCGTCCGAGGGCACCACCTCGCGCAGAATCTCCTTCAGACGCTGCCGTTCCGTGTCGGGCAGCTTGCGGCTGATGCCGGTCGACGAGGCGCCCGGCACGTAGACCAGGTAGCGGCCTGCCAACGACACCTGCGTCGTCAGCCGGGCGCCCTTGTGGCCCACGGGGTCCTTGCTGACCTGGACGACGACGTAGTCACCGGGCTTGAGGGCCTGCTCGATCTTGCGCTGCGCGCCCCCGAGGCCTGCAGCCTCCCAGTTCACCTCGCCGGCATAGAGCACGCCGTTGCGGCCGCGGCCGATGTCGACGAACGCCGCCTCCATCGACGGCAGCACGTTCTGCACGATGCCGAGATAGATGTTGCCGACGAGCGACGACTGGGCCGCTGAGGTGACGAAGTGTTCGACCACCACGCCGTCCTCGAGAACCGCGATCTGGGTGTAGCGCGCGCCCTCGTGGGGCGGCTCGGTGCGGACCTTGTCGCGGATGACCATCATGCGCTCGACGGCCTCGCGTCGCGCCAGGAATTCCGCCTCGCTCAGGATCGGCGGCCGGCGGCGACCGGCATCGCGGCCGTCCCTGCGGCGCTGCCGCTTGGCTTCCAGGCGGGTGGACCCGCTGATGCCCTGGATCTCGTTGTTCGATGAGTCGCCGTTGCCGCCCTTGGCGCGCCGCGGCGGACGTTCGTGGACGACGGTGTTGGGCGGATCGTCGGGCGCGGTGCCGCCCTCGGTGTCGTCGTTGGAACCGGACTTGCGGCGGCGCCGCCGGCGCCTGCGGGTCTTGCCGCCGTCGGCACCCGACCCGTCGTCGTCGCTGGTGTCTTCTTCTTCGTCGTCGGAGTCGTCGCCGGTCTCGGACTGCTCACCCTCGGGCTGTCCGTCGCTGTCGGAGTCCGCTGTCGAATCGTCGCCGTTCTGTTCACCGCGGCCCCGACCCCGGCCGCGACGTCCCCGTCGGCGGCGCTTGGCGGTGGGGCGGTCGGACTGGTCGTCGTCGGACTCCGACCCGTCGTCACCGTCTGTGTCGTCGTCCTCGTCGCCGTCGTCCTCACCGTCGCTGTCGCTGACTGCGGGTTCTTCGAAGCGCACGGGCTGCGGAGCGACGAACAGCGGCAGGTAGTCGGCAGGTTCGGTGGTTTGCGACACCGGGGTTTCCAGGATCAGCCGTGACTCGGGCTCTTCCTCGGTCACCGGGGCGGGGGTCGCCTCGGCATCACGCCCACCCACGGGCTCGGCCTGCGCGTCGGCCACCGGCTCGGCTTCGGGTTCGGCTTCGGCCTCGGGTTCGGCTTCCGGCTCGGTGAGAGCCTCACGCACCCGGTCGACTTCCTCGCGACCCACCGTGGAGTGTGCGCTGCGGGTTCTGCCGTCCAACTCGACCAGGGCGTCGATGATCCGCTTGCTGGTGGTGCCGAGGACTCGGGCCAGCGAATGCACCCTCAGTCGTTCAGGGGGCGGTGCGTCCTTGGCTTCACCGGATGGGACCGCGGCGTGCTCGGTCGCTTCCGGGAGGTCGTGGGTAGGAGCCTGAAAGTTCTCATTGTCGGCCACGTATTCTCCTCAAGCCCCCGGGCGCGTCATTGTGCTGACGCGGCCACGCGAGGGCTTCGTTTCTGTGTCCGGGCTGACTACTCCCGAACTTGTTATGGTCTCGCCCCGAGCGATCCACAAGGGAACAATCTCGGTGCCGGTCTGAATGATGGCTGGACGGGTCTGCGCCGCACCGCGGTAACGATGGTCGCGCTCGTCGAAGTCTTCATCCGGGTGGCCGACCCTGGGTTGTCAGGCCGGTCACCCGCGCCCAGTATCCCACATCCCGACGGCAGGACCGATAAGGCCGCGTCAACCGGGTCCGTGCGGCCCTATCGGCCGGGGAACCAGAGATCGATCTCCCGGACGGCCGAGTCGGGCGAATCGGATCCGTGGACGAGGTTGAACTGCGTCTCCAGCCCCAGGTCACCGCGGATGGTGCCGGGTGTTGCCTTCTCGACGGGATCGGTGCCGCCGGCCAACTGCCGGAACGCGGCGACGGCCCGTGGGCCCTCCAGGATCGCGGCCACGACCGGGCCCGAGGTGATGAACTCCAGCAGCGACGGGAAGAACGGCTTGCCCTCGTGCTCGGCGTAGTGCGCGCGGGCCAGCTCGTCGCTGACGGTCTTGAGCTCCAGGGCGGCGATGGTGAGGCCTTTGCCTTCGATTCGGCTGAGGATCTCTCCGATGAGGCGGCGCTCGACGCCGTCGGGCTTGATCAATACGAGGGTTCGCTCAGTCACGGCCGACAGCCTAGCCGAGGAGTCCGACCCTGGTTCTCAGCCGCTCGGCGGCTGCTGGCCGGGGAGCAGGCCACGCTTCTGGCGGCGCAGCACCTCTGCCCGCAGATACACCAGCAGCAGCCATACCACGGTGAACAGCAGCCCGATGAAACCGATGCCGGGATAGACCGCCCACCCGGCGATCAGCAGCAGTTGCACGCCGAGATCGGCCCAGATCGCCCACGACCGTCCCTGGATTCCGGCCATCAGGACCAGCAGCACCGCAACGCCGACGACGTAGATCGTCGACCCGGCGGACAGGCCGCCGCCGACGGCGTCCACGACGGGCAGCGCCAGCAGCACGACGATGGCTTCCAGGATCAGCGTGCCGGCCATGACGCCGCGAAAGCTCTTCCACGGGTCCGGAGCCGACCCGGCGGCGAGATCGGGTTCGCTCGGCGGCGGCTTCTCGCTCACGCGGGGTCCCTTCCGAACAGGCTCCGCGCGGCACCGGCGGTGACCACCGATCCGGTGATGACCACCCCTACGCCGCCCATGCCGCCGACACCGTCGGCCTCGTTACCGGCCTCCTCGACCAGTGCGGTGGCCGTCTCGATGGCATCGGGCAGCGTGTTGGCGACGATGACGCGCTCTGGGCCGAAACGTTCCTCGGCCTTGAGCGCCAGCGCGTCCACCTCAAGTGCCCGCGGGGAGCCGTTGTGGGTAACGACGACCTGGTCGAGCACGGGTTCGAGCGCGGCCAGGATGCCGTCGACGTCCTTGTCGGCCATCACGGAGACGACGCCGACGAGGAACCGGAAGTCGAACTCGTCGGCCAGCGCCTGCGCCAGCGCGGTCGCCCCTGCCGGGTTGTGCGCCGCGTCGATGAAAACCGTTGGCGCACTGCGCATCCGCTCCAGCCGCCCGGGTGAGGTCACCGCCGCGAAACCGGCCCGCACGGCGTCGACGTCGAGCTGGCGCTGCGCCCCGGCACCGAAGAAGGCCTCGACGGCCGCAAGGGCGAGCACTGCGTTGTGCGCCTGGTGCTCGCCGTGCAGCGGCAGGAACACGTCGGTGTACGTACCGCCGAGCCCCTGCAGCTCGAGCAGCTGTCCACCGACTGCCACCTGCCTGCCGACCACGGCGAACTCCGAGTCCTCGCGGGCGACAGCGGCGTCGGCCCGGACCGCCTGGGCCAGCAACACCTCCATGGCCTCCTGCGGCTGGCGGGCCATCACCGCGACCGTGTCGGTCGGGATGAGGTCATCGGATTGCCGGGTGATGATGCCGGCCTTCTCGCCGGCGATCTCGGCGAGGGTTCCGCCGAGGTAGTCAGCGTGGTCGATGCCGATCGGCGTGATGACCGCCACCGGGGCGTTGACGACGTTGGTGGCGTCCCATCGGCCACCGAGTCCGACCTCGACGACCGCCACGTCGATGGGGGCGTCGGCGAAGGCGGCGAAAGCCATCGCGGTGACGACCTCGAACTTGCTCATGGCCGGGCCCCCGGCTGCCTGTGACTGCTGGTCGACCATCTCGACGAAGGGCTCGATCTCCCGGTACGTGTCGACGTACGTCGCCGGGCTGATCGGCCTGCCGTCGATCGAGATGCGTTCCACCGCCGACTGCAGGTGCGGGCTGGTGGTGCGGCCGGTGCGCCGGGCCAGCGCAGTCAGCAGCGCGTCGACCATCCTGGCCACCGACGTCTTGCCGTTGGTGCCCCCGATGTGGATCGACGGATAGCCGAGTTGCGGTGACCCGAGCATCTCCATCAACGCCGAGATCCGGGCCGTGCTCGGCTCGATCTTCGTCTCCGGCCAGCGCTGGTCGAGCAGGTGCTCGACCTGGAGCAACGACGCGATCTCGTCCGGGGTCGGTTCGGGCTCGAACTCGGGCGGGTCCATCATTGCGGCAACGACTCGAGCCTCGTGGTGATGCGCTCCACTTCCTCGCGGGCCACCTGCTGGCGGGCGCGGATCTTGTCGACGACCTCCGCGGGCGCCTTGGCGAGGAATCCGTCGTTGCCGAGCTTGCCGGTGGTGCCCGCCAGCTCTTTCTGTGCCGCGGCGAGATCCTTCTCCAGCCTGCGCCGTTCGGCCGCCACGTCGACGGTTCCCGAGGTGTCGAGTTCGACGATCACGGTGGCGTCCGACAGCCGCACCTCGAGCGAGGCCGACGGGCTGAAGTCGTCGGCGGGCGGGGTCAGCCAGGCCAGGGCCGTCACCGCGGGCACGTGTGCGTCGAGTCCGGCGGCAGTGATATCCGACAGCCGCGCGGGCACCTTCTGCCGGTCGGCGAGGCCCTGGTCGCTGCGGAACCTGCGGACCTCGGTGATCAGTTTCTGCATGTCCGCGACGCGTTGCGCCGCAGCCTGATCCACGCCGAACCCGGACGGTGTCGGCCATTCTGCGACGACCACCGACTCACCGCCGGCCAATGCCTTCCACAGCACCTCGGTCACGAACGGCATCACCGGGTGCAACAGTTTCAGCAGGGTGTCCAGCACCGCCGCCAGGACGGCGGCCGTGTGCGAAACACGGTCACTCTCTTGGGAACCCAGCTGAACTTTCGCGAGCTCGACATACCAGTCGCAGAACTCGTCCCACGCGAAGTGGTACAGCGATTCACACGCCCTGTTGAACTCGTAGCTGTCGAACGTCGAATCCACCTCGGCGCGAACCTCTTCGAGCCGGCCGAGGATCCAGCGGTCGGCGTCGGTCAACTCGCCGTCCGCGGGCAGCGGCGCCGGACTGGCCCCGTTGAGCAGCGCGAAGCGGGTCGCATTGAACAGCTTGGTGGCGAAGTTGCGTGACGCCCGGGCATGGTCCTCACCGATCGCCAGATCGCCGCCCGGGCTGGCGCCCCGGGCCAGGGTGAACCGCAGCGCGTCCGCGCCGAACTTCTCCACCCAGTCGAGCGGGTCGATGCCGTTGCCGCGGGACTTGCTCATCTTGCGGCCGAACTCATCGCGAATCAGGCCGTGCAGGAACACATTCTGGAACGGCACCTGTGGGCCACGGGCGCCGTCGCAGGTGATCGCGGGGTCGTCGGCGACGAACGTGCCGAACATCATCATCCGCGCCACCCAGAAGAACAGGATGTCGTAACCGGTCACCAGAACCGTGGTCGGATAGAACTTCGCCAGTTCGGCGGTGTGATCGGGCCAGCCCATCGTGGAGAACGGCCACAACGCCGAACTGAACCAGGTGTCCAGGACGTCGGGGTCCTGCTCCCAGCCTTCCGGCGGCTCTTCGTCCGGTCCCACACACACGGTTTCGCCGTTGGGCCCGTGCCAGATGGGAATCCGGTGGCCCCACCACAACTGACGGGAGATGCACCAATCGTGCATGTTGTCGACCCACCCGAACCAGCGAGGCTCCAGGCTGGCCGGATGGATCACGGTGTCTCCGTTACGGACTGCGTCCCCGGCCGCCTTGGCCAGCGTGTCGACCTTGACCCACCACTGCAGGCTCAGGCGCGGCTCGATCGGTTCGCCGCTGCGTTCGGAGTGGCCGACGCTGTGCAGGTAGGGGCGCTTCTCGGCGACGATGCGTCCCTGAGCGGCCAGCGCCTCCCGGATCGCCACCCGCGCCTCGAATCGGTCCATCCCGTCGAACTGCGTCCCGGTGTCGGCGACGCGGCCCTTCGTGTCGAGCATCGACGGCATCGGCAACTGGTGCCGCATGCCGATCTCGAAGTCGTTGGGGTCGTGGGCGGGCGTGACTTTGACTGCGCCCGTTCCGAACTCGGGGTCAACATGGTGATCGGCGACGACGCGGATCGACCGGTCGAGGAACGGGTGCGGCAGCGTCTGGCCCACGAGGTGGCGGTAGCGCTCGTCGTCGGGATGCACGGCGATCGCGGTGTCACCGAGCATCGTCTCCAGCCGCGTGGTGGCCACCACGATATGCGGATCTCCGTCGTCCAAGGACCCGTAGCGGAACGACACCAACTCGCCCTCGACGTCCACGTAGGAGACCTCGAGATCGGAGATCGCGGTCTCGAGCACCGGCGACCAGTTGACGAGCCGCTCGGCCTGGTAGATCAGCCCGGCGTCGAAGAGCCGTTTGAAGATCGTGCGCACCGCCCGCGACAGGCCTTCGTCCATGGTGAATCGGTCGCGGCTCCAGTCCACGCCGTCACCGATGGCGCGCATCTGCCATCCGATGGTGCCGCCGGACTCACGCTTCCAGTCCCAGACCTTCTCGATGAACAGTTCGCGACCGAAGTCCTCTTTGGTCTTGCCGTCGACAGCGAGCTGCTTCTCCACCACCGACTGGGTGGCGATGCCCGCGTGATCCATGCCGGGCAGCCAGAGGGCCTCGTAGCCCTGCATGCGCTTGCGCCGGGTCAGCGCGTCCATCAGCGTGTGGTCGAGGGCGTGCCCCATGTGCAGGTTGCCGGTCACGTTGGGCGGCGGCAGCACGATCGAGTACGCAGGCTTGCCGCTGGTGGGATCGGCGCTGAAGTAGCCGGCCTCGACCCACCCCTGATACAGGGCACTCTCCACCGCCCCTGGATCCCATGACTTCGGGAGGGCCTCGGCACCGTCGGGGCCGCTGGTGGCAATGGGCTGGGAACTGGCGGTCACCGAGCCATTCTAGGAAGACGCCGCGAGCGGGTCACCGCCACCCGACGACCTCGCCCACTTCCTCCCGCCGAGAACTCCACCGAGGATGTCGTCGGGCCGCCGGTCAGTTCAGCCGCGTGACCTCCAGCGACACCCCTGCAGCGGGGAACCGGGCCAGCAGCGCGTCACCCATCGCCGCCGCCGGCGTCAGCACTCCGCGCAGGTCGGAGAGCTTGTCGCGATCCATCGCGAGGGCCAGGCCGCTCTCTCCGAGCATCACCGATGTCGCCTTGTATCCCGGATCGCCCTGCTGGGACATCCTGGCGACATAGCGGGCGCCCGTCGACGTCGTGGTGTAGGTCTCGACGGTGTAGTGACCCTGTTCGCGGGTCCGTTCGCTGGGACCGGTGCCGGGCTTGGGCAGGACACGCTCCAGCAGGGCGCTGGGCACCCGGTTCAGAAAACGACTGCTGAGCCCGATCGTCGCAACGTTGCCCGCCGTCGCCATCGCCGCGGCCACCGGTGCGACGATCGACCGGCCGAGGCTCATCTGCTCCGCGTATTCGAATCGCCTGCCGTAGGCGTAACCGAGCATCGCGTTGCTGCGCCGGACGATGCGGCTGTTGGGGATCGCCATCGCGAACGCGCCGACCCAGTAGCCATCGAGTTCGGGCGCGACATCACGGCCGCGGCGCCACCTGGCGTCGGGTTGGGCGCCGAGCTCCGGTTCGGCCGAACGGTCCGGTGTCAGCGTGTACGGGTCGTTGAGCAACCGCCGCGCCTCAGGGTCGACGGACGCTTCCCGGGCGAGCTCGGTCATCGACGCGACCGTGCCTCCCGACATGCCGCCCGCGAAACTGCGCACCACGTAGTTGGTGTCGCCGAGCTGACCGGTGCCGTCCCGCTCTGCCTGCCGGTACAGCGCGAACACCGTGAGATCCGAGGGGATGGAGTCGAACCCGCACGCATGCACGATGCGTGCGCCGGTGTCGGCGGCCTGCTTGTGGTAGAGGTCGATGGCCCTGCGGATGAACAGGGGTTCACCGGTCAGGTCGGCGTAGTCGGTGCCCGCGGCCGCGCAGGCGGCCACGAGCGGAAGGCCGTATCGAAGGTAGGGCCCCACCGTGGTGATCACCACCCGGGTGCGGGCCGCCAGCGCGTTGAGAGTCGACGGTTGCGACGCGTCGGCGGCGATCAACGGCCACGACTGCGCCGCCTCCCCCAGCGAGTCACGCACCGCGAGGAGCCGATCGGTGGACCGGCCCGCGAGTGCGATGCGTGCGCCGCCGCCGGCCGCGGCGAGATACGCGGCGGTCAGCTTGCCGACGAATCCGGTCGCACCATAGACGACGATGTCGAACTCGCGATCGGCTTCATTACCCGGATGACCCATGCCACCCGACGCTACCCGAGGATCTCCGGCAACCCGACGTCGTGGCCGAGCACATGCTCGGCCAGGAAGGCCGTCACCACCTGGTACCAGATCTTGGCGTGTTGCGGATGGAGCACCCAGTGGTTCTCCGACGGAAAGTACAGGAAGCGGTGCACGGTCGATCCGTCGTCGGCGGCGGGCGTCGCCGACCGGCTCAGCAGCTCGTACCACAGCCGCAGCGCCTCGCCGATCGGCACCCGATAGTCCTTGTCGCCGTGGATGACGAGCATCGGCGTGGAGATGTCGGAGACGAAGCGGTGCGGCGAGTTCGCCGCAGCCATCTCCGGTGTCATCTCCCTGGCCCACCAGTACGCGCCATCGGTCGTCGCGCCGAACTGGTCGAGTGCCCACAGGCTGGCGTGGGTGACGATCGCGGCGAAGCGATCGGTGTGCCCGGCGATCCAGTTGGCCATGTACCCACCGAACGGTACCCACCGAACGAACCTCCCATCGCCGCGGTGCGGGTCGGGTCGACACGAGGGTGTGCGCAGGCGGCGTCGGTCGCGGCGAGCAGATCGGTGTAGGGCGCGAATCCCCAGTTGCCCCAACCTCGTTGGATGAAGTCCTGACCGTAACCGGTCGACAGGGCCGGGTCGGGGAGCAGCACCGCGTATCCCTGGGCGGCCATGAGCCACGGGTTCCAGCGCCAGTGCCAGGCGTTCCAGCTCGCCAGCGGGCCGCCGTGGATCCACAAGAGTAGTGGAGCGGGCGCATTTTGACGTCCTCCCCGCAGTGAAACTGCGAGGATTCCTCGTGCCGGCCGGCTGTCTCGATAGGCGCGTTCATGCGGCTATCGCCGTGGGCTGGTCGGTAGTGGAGGTTTGTGCCGAGCGGCTCTGTCG
>Ga0209347_1004603_pt1 | contig 14140 bp, 6 predicted proteins | sample AutmiccommuBRH23_FD_187382 | JGI IMG/M metagenome (GOLD analysis project Ga0209347, IMG submission 187382) | Deep subsurface microbial communities from Mt. Terri, Switzerland - Autotrophic microbial communities BRH/23 (SPAdes) (version 2) | ecosystem: Environmental > Aquatic > Deep subsurface >... | reverse complement strand
TTATAAATCTACGAAAATCAAAATTTTGAAGAATTGTCTTGCTTCCATTCTTTTTGGGTAAATATTCAGGTATACTAAAGAAGGCTAGACTAAATTCTATAATTGAAAGAGATTTTATTGGAGGTATTTATGGAGGAATTATTCAAAACAATTATCTTAGGAATCATTCAAGGATTAACGGAGTTTCTACCGGTTAGTTCGACTGGACATCTTCTGTTAGGACGTAAATTATTCGGCTTATCGGAAGCTGGTCTTTTTTTAGATACGATGCTGCACTTTGGAACTTTGATTTCAATTATTATCGTTTTTTACGCTGAAATAGTTTATTTAATAAAAAATCCATTTAGCAAGCTTACAAAGCTAATTGTTATTGGGACAATTCCTACAGCGTTTATAGGGCTGTATTTTGAGGATTTCTTTGAGGAAATATCTATATCCGGTGCGACAGTAGGGTGGGAATTTTTGGTGACAGGCATAATACTCTGGCTAGCTGATCGCTATAAGGAAAAAGGATATAAATCAATTGAAAAAATTAGCTATAAGGACACATTAATAATCGGGGCACTACAAGGTGCAGCAATCCTTCCGGCTATTTCTCGTTCAGGATTAACTATTGCTGGAGCTCTATTCAGAGGAATTGAAAGGGCAGATGCAGCAAGGTTTTCTTTCCTTATTTCCTTACCAGCTATTTTAGGAGCCGTTGTTCTGCAGAGTGCTAAATTATATTCAGGTGAACAAGCAGCTTCCTTGGAAGCTATCGGGCTAATTCCATTAATTGTTGCCACATTAGCTTCGGCGATTACGGGTTATTTTGCGATAAGGTGGATGCTCAAAATATTAAAAAATGGATCACTAAAAATTTTCTCCTATTATGTTTGGGCGCTAGGAATTATTGTATTAGCATTTCAATTTGCCGGAAAATGGTGATTAATTGGAGCAACATTCCTATTGAAAAGATTTATGTAAGATGTTAAAATAAGTTTCGTCGCATCAGACTTCTGATATCTGAAAAAAGATGAAAGAAATCGATTTATTCGTCGATTTCCCCAAGTCTGGCATCTAATTTCTGACGTCTGTATTTGGAGAGGTGTCCGAGCGGCTTAAGGTGACGGTCTCGAAAACCGTTGTACGGTTTAAAGCCGTACCGTGGGTTCAAATCCCACCCTCTCCGCCATAAAACTTTCAGAAAAAATAGAAGAAAAAAATCAGTAATGCAAATCCTCTTTATTAACGTTAAATAAAGTAAATAACAGCAATATTTTCATCTTGTTATTTTGATCAAAAGAAGGTATAATAAAAGATGTCTCTTTTTTAAGGGATTAACTAACGTGAATTTTGCCGTGCTAGATGGGGAGGTAGCGGTGCCCTGTAACCCGCAACCCGCTACAGCGGGGTTGAATTCCCAAAAGCGTCCATTTCTATGTAAGGTCTGGTTTGTGTAAGTGGTGTTGACGATTGGGTCCTACGCAATGGATGACTATGAACCCCGTCAGGTCCGGAAGGAAGCAGCGGTAAGTAGTATTTTTCATGTGTTGTAGGGTCGCCTGATTTGAGCTAACTGCACAAATACGCTTGGATAGATTGGGCAATGATGGGTGCACGGCTTCATATATTATTTGTATTGATTATAAAAAACATCTGTTAAAGGTGTTTTTTTTTGTTAAACAAAGCCATCCAAGCGTGACCAAAAGTCTATATTCTATATTCTATATTATTCCACATCTTTTCCCTGTCTGATCAACAAAGACTCAAATTAAGGGAATATTAACCAATTTGTACTCCTTTAGTATGTAACGTCCCCTAATCCAAAAGGCGCATTTTAAAAATTTTAAAAAGAAACTATTGTAAATAAAATTGCAATATATTACAATCAAATCAACTTTAACATAAAAAAACAGTCGAATATTATCAGAAAAAGGCAAAACCGTAGAAATACGGTGACGCAAAGCCATGGGTCTTAAGTCGGATATATTTTATATAAATTTACTGACAAGACAGCCAGGTTGCCGGGGATAAATATTTTAGATCATGCTTATGTATGTTTGCTAAAGCCTTGTGCAACCGAATGGTTTTGTACAGGGCTTTTTTCTGTTTGTACTCTGTGCTAAAGCAAGAGAATATAAATAATGCTGAGAGGGGACAAGCAGTATGTATGTAACTAACGGAAAAAATAGTGGAGGTTTTCATCAAAAACAGCATAAAGCCATTTCATATTTATTAATAGTATCTTTGATCGTCACCTTAGTAATGCCCTCGTGGACGCTTATCCAGCCCGAAACAGTTAAGGCAGCCACAATAAACGATATATATCCAACTCATCAAAACACCGAGGAAATTCAGGACCTCTTGAATCTCATCAATAGTCCTAAACCCCTATGGAATTCACCTGTAGTTAATAAATCAGCTGTCAAATACCAAACCATAGAAGGTATCCAAGTGTTAAAAGAACTTCCCGAGTACCAAACGACAACGGGAACCGGTGGGGAATACCTTAAAGTAACAGCTTCCAGCACCGAGATTTTCTCGCCTAAGGGAACCAAGGAACAATCAGTAACCCTGACCTGGGAAGACAGCTTAGCAGACTGGATCAGCTCTGAAGAGAACGATACCGTAGCAGCAGTTAATCCACCTAGTGGATATTCCACTTACATTTACATAAGAGAAATTCAAAATAAAGAAGTCTTCACAATTCGTGGAGCTAAAGTTAATCAGCAGGGCACAAACACTTATACCTGGACTGGCAAGGACATAACAGGCAATCAAGTGCCAGACGGAATCTATGAATGGTATCTGCAAGCTGACTCCTTAAACGTCTCCTTTATCGAAACAGTAACCAGCTATGAAGAGCAAGAAGACGGCTCAGTAGCAAAAATTACTACTGAGATACCATTAGAAAAAACAGCACCATCCTATTCACCAGAGTATCGCCTAATCACCCTTGACCAAACAGCACCAGAAATAACCGCCATTCATGATCTGGGCAACAATAAAATTGGCGTAGAAACAATTGATCAAGTAAGTGGTCTAGAAAAACTAGTAGCACCAAACAATCAGCTTATGGAAAAAAGCCCACTTGCAGCAATCATCCCAGTAAGCTTAACAGGTCAAGAAACAATAACAATCACCATCCAAGATAAAGCAGGGAATCAAACAACCGAAACAATCGCCGCCTATCCAGACTTTGCCCATACCGGCAGCCAAAACTTTTATCCCCAAGCAAGCGGACAGATTGCTAGCGAAAACATCAAAATTAACCTATATAGCGGCAATGGAATAACCAGCCTGCAAGGCTTTAGCCAACGAGGAAGCGGCTTAGACATCAGCACAGATCTAACATACAACCACCAAAACAGACAAAAGGGTTTGCTAGGACTTGGCTTTACCCTTGGCTTTGAGCATAACATGACCATTTGGCCAAATGACGACATTACATACTATACTCCAGATGGCAGCAAATACTGGTTTAACAAAACAGCTGCCAGTTACCAAACCTACCTTGGCGGACAAGCTCAAGCTTACCCTAAGCTAACCAAAGACGGACAAGGTAGCTATATCCTAACGTGGGAAAACCAAACAACCTTTACCTTTACAGCAGATGGAAGAATCATCGAAGAAAAAGACCGTAACAACAACAAAAATCAATACATCTATCAAGAAATACCTACATATCATGGAACAGACAAGATCTTAAGCAAAATTATCGGCTCAACAGGACAAGAAATACAGCTTATCTATTCCGAAGAAACAGGAGATCTTCAAAAAATTACCGGACCAGGCCGAGACATCGGAACAACTAGAGAAATCTCCTTTAGATACCAAAATAACCAACTGACAGACTTTGTAGACATTATGGGAGCAGTTACTGAATTTCAATATGATTCCCTATATCGCCTGCAAACACTTACCAACCCGGAAGGAATAACCACAACATGGCAATATACAGCAAAAAACAGAATAGAAAAAATATTCATGACCCGCTCGCAGGATAACATCGAAGAAAATCTTAAAGCGTCATACTCCAGCAACCAAGCAACAATTGAGAATCCCGCAGGCAGCTACACACTTACATGGGATATCCAAGGTAGACTGGCTGAGAAAAAACAAACAGTTCAAACAGAAACAGCAACAGAACAAGCAATTACCAAATACAGCTACGACGGCAATAATTTAGTAAGCGTTACTGATCCGCTTGGAAGAACAACCGAATATTTGTACAACGAGCATGACCAAATAACAGCCTCCAAGAGCCCAACAGGTAATGTTCAAACCTTTAAATATAATAGTTTTAACGATCTAATCGAAGAAAAAGGAGCCTACGGCTATCATGTAGAGTACAGCTATGCCTATAATGGTACGCAAATAACCAGTAAAACCACAAGCGAACACATCTCCGATCCCTTTGGGTACAGCGAGCCATACACCGTAACTAATAAATCCTACTACGACAGTAAAGGCTTATTAGACTATACACTTGACGGAAAAGGGCAAAAAACAGATTACAGCTACGACCAAAGCGGTAATCTTCTTAAGGATGGCTTTTACACCGCCTATAGCTATGATCAGGCAGGCAACATCCTGACCACAACCAGCTATCAAGGAACAACCGACCAATTTACCGTGAAAAACTATTACAACAACAGAAATCAAAGAATCAAAACCGAACAGCCAAATGGGCTGATCGAAGAATGGGTTTATGACAATCTGACTGGATTATTAGAAGCCTACACGCAATATGATTCCGCAAACCAAGCAAATAAACTGACCACCACCTATACTTATGATGATGGTCAAAACATCCTAACAACAACAACTGACACAATGAAAACCACCCGTATCTTAGATGGGGTAGGTAACACCATCAAACTAATAAAAGAACCAAAAGAAGCTACTGAAGAAAAGCTGGTATACGAATACAGCTACGACTCCAGAGGGCTTCTTCAACAACAAACAACACCGATAGGAGAAATCTACCATAACTACTACAACAAAGCAGGACAAAAAGTAAAACAAATCAGCACAACAATCGCTAACCCGGCAGAACAAATTATCACATCCTATGAGCATGACCCTGCTACAGGAAATCTTACAGCTATTGTTAATCCCGACCAAAGCAAAACAGAATATTTGTACGATCTAAGGGGTAGACGGGTAATTACCAAGGATTATCGCACAGTTGCCGTTCCGGAAAACATCCCGTTTACCTACTCACAGCAAGAACCAGACATCCTAATATCTGCAACAAAGTACAACTCCGGCGGACAAATAATTGAAGATCTATCGCCAACAGGCTCCTGGGTACGCTACAGCTACGACCAAAACGGGCAAGTAGCTGCAGAAATCACTGGAGGACTAATCCCTAAATGGAACAACACAGAACTCTTACAAGGGGAAAAAGACAGCATCTATCCGGAACATGAAATATTGCAAACCCGTTCATACGAGTATGACCCTCAAGGTCGACTCAGTAAAGAAACAGACGGAGAAGGATTTACAACAGAATATGCCTACAATGGTCTCTCAGTCAGCACCACAGAACAGGCCTTTGACCAAAATCGTAACCTAACAACATATACCACCACCTCAGTTTACGATGCCATGGGCAACCTGACAAAACAGATCTCGCCATTGCAAAACGCCGAGGAATTTATCTACGACGTCTTCGGCAAAATTAAAAAGCGTATCAACCCTGAAGGCAAAGCCTTGGAATACTTTTACGACAATAAGCAGCGTCTTGCGCAGACAAAAGAAGATGTAGCAATAAATAATGGGATAAAAGAAACCCAAACTATTAACTTTGCCTACGATGAGTGGGGATATCAGAAAGAAGTAAAAAAGCAGATAGAAGCCGACAATTATGCTATTTACAGCTATCAGTACAGCCCGACTGGCTTGCTGCAAAAAGCAACCTTCCCAGAAGGCAAAATAGTTGAGTACCTGTACGACAGCCATGGTCGTCTGCAAAAAGAAATAACCAGCAACCAGAAATCTCAGACCACCGAGACAACAACCGTAGAATATCTTTATGATCTTCTAGGGAGAAAATACCAAACAAACTGGGCAGACAACACAACAAGCTACACAATCTTTGACTCAGTAGGAAATGCCGTAATCTCCATCGACGAAGAAGGCAAAGTTGGCAGATTCTATTATACAGAAGATGGTAAGATAAAAGCCTTTGAGCAATATGGACAAGTGACCAGCTTCAATCAGCCGTCCATTACACGATCTGTGTTCCTTTATGATGGAATAGGTAACAAGCGCCTTGTCCAAGATGCTAATGCTAACCTTAAAGTCTACCTGTACGACAAAGAAGGTCGCCAGATTGAGGAGCGTTTTGCAGGAAAAGAACTAGGGGGAGCACTGGAAACAAACAAAACAGAATACGATCCAAGAGGATTAGTAACAGCAATAATCGATGGTGAAGACAACCGCATAGAAATCTACCATGACGGCGAAGGAAGAATCACAAAAGAAATCGACGCCGAAAACATCTGGTCTACCTATGAATACAGTCCTGCCGGCTTCCTAGAAGCCATCAGAAGACCGCTAGGCAGAGACACAGAATTTGCTTACAACCTGCGTGGTCAAAAAACCAAAGAAATAGATGCCGAGAACTATCAATACATCTTTGACTACAACAGAGCAGGATTCCTAACAGGAGAAACCAACAAACGCGGCGATTACATCCGCTACCAGTCTAACAACGAAGGACAAATAACAACCAAATACACACCAAGCGAAGGAATTTATAGCTACAGCTATGATTCCGTAGGCAATATGCTAGCCAAGACCGAACCAGTCTATGGCACAACATATTTCACCTACACCGCTATAGGCTTGTTAGAACAAGTCAACCAGCCAAGTGACGACGGAAGACGCCTAATCACCAATTACAGCTACACCAAGAGCGGCAACCTAAAATCACAAACAGACCCTAATAACCAAATAACAGAATATGCTTACGACTATTCCAACCGGAAAACCAAAGAAACAACCTACCTAAACGGAATAGCCTATACCTTTGAATACCGTTACGACGGACTCGGCAATCTGATCTACGAAAAACAGCCGGGCGGGGGTTACGTAACCAGAGAATTCGATCAAAAAAATCGTCTAATGCAAGAAATCTCATCAGACGGCAAATATGCCTACTTTACTTACTACAAGAACGACCTACTAAAAACAGAAACAACAGCTGGCGGAACAACAAGCTACACTTACTTTGCTAATGGCCAGCTAAAAGGAGTCTCCTATCCAAACGGTGACCAAAATCAATACGTGTACGACAGCAACGGAGACTTATATCAAGAAATAGTCAACGGGCAGCCCAGAACCTACGACAGAGACGACAAAGGACTAACAGCTACCTTTACCGATTCCTTGGGATACCAATACACCTATCAATACAATCCCGATGGTGTAGTAGAGCACATCGAGCTGCCAAACGGCGTAACAACAGACTTAACCTTTAAACCAGGCATGCTGCCTGACAACATCACCACAAAAGGAGCAAACGGCGAACAGCTCTACACCAACAGCTACGACCATAACAAACGGGACTACGTAACAGCAGTAAACGAAAACGGACGTAACTCCAGCTTCGAATACGAAGCCAGAGGACAGCTTTCCCAGATTGCAACTCCAGAAGGAGATATTAGGCTTTACACCTACGACGATGCGGGCAACCGTACAAGTCGTTTGGCAGTCATAGCGGGAGCAGAAACAACCAGCGGTAAAGTTGATTTCAATAGCCTAGAGTATATCGACATCGAAACACTGTTAGAAATGATCTTAGAAAAACTGCCCGATGAAGAAAGCGAAGAAACAGAAAAAGCGGAAAAACAACCAAAAGAAAACAACGGTAAAAACGACAAAAACCAACTTAGTCAGCAAAGCTTACTAATTAATCAATCAACAATATCCAATAGATTAAGCAACCTACTAGCCCACCAGACTACTAACGAGATTCTTTTACTAGCTAAGGGCGGTAATTCTGGTAATAACGGCAATAGTGGAAACAACGGAAACAATCAAAATAAAGACCAAAACGGCGAAAAAGGCCAACAAAACGCCCTAGAACGAGGAAACGGTAAAAAGCTCGGCTTACTAAAAAAACTCGGCATCCTGGAAGACGAGAAAAAGACCGGACAAGTAGAGAATATCTTAGCCGTACTAGACCAAATCGTCAACGGAGAAATGAACCTGCCGCCTGGAGAGCATGAAGACCTATTTGCCCTAATTAGAGAAGTGGGCAAGGGCTATGCCGTAATCGGCACAACTTGGCAATACAACAGCAAAAACGAAGTAGCCACAAGAGAAAACCATGTTCGTCTGGAAGAATACGACTATGCACATGATGATGCAGGCAACATGACAACAGACGGTCGTAATCAGTATATTTGGAATCCAAAAGGTCAACTGGAACAAGTAACCTTCCCTGATGGCAGCGGACAAAAATATCTCTACGATGCCAGAGGAAGAAGAACACAGACAATCCAATTTAACCACCAAGAAAACAGCCAGTGGGAAATAAACTACCACTACAAAGGCGACAGCTGGAACATCGACCGGGAAACAGATGAAAACGGCAATACCATCATGGAATTCACCTATGATGAAAGAAACAAACCGTTATCCATCACCTTCCAAGGAGAAACCTTCTGGTACATCTACAACGGTCACGGAGACGTAGTAGCCCTAACAGACCTAAATGGTCAAATAGCCGTCAGATATGAGTACGACGAGTGGGGACTACCCACCAAAATGTACAACCGCTTCGGAGAAAGAGTAAGAGAAGGAATCGGCTGGATAGGTGACTTAGGTACAGGAAACGGCACACCCGGCTCAAGAATGGAAGAAACAGATACTGAAGAAATAGACCAGCACCCGGGAAATGGTAATAACAACAGTAATGCCAATGGTAAGGATAAAGCAAAAGAAGAAGAAAATGTTGAAGCAGCTAGTCAAGAAGCAGCAGGAACAACAGCAGAAAACGGCGAAGTTAATAGTGAAGAGGTAATATTAGAAGAGATAGCCACAGAAGATGAAACAGCAGTCGAACAAGAACCAACACCTGACATCACAACAGAGCTGGTGAAGGAAAATCCATACCGCTATTCACACTATTATTTTGACAGGAAGACACAAAACTATTACTTGCAGGCAAGATACTATAATCCAAGGCTGGGACGGTTTATCTCACTAGACCCGTTACGTGGAGATATTACCAATCCGTTAAGCCTTAACAGATATGTTTATGCTTTAAACAATCCGGTGAATTACTTTGATCCAACAGGGCTCTATCCAATATATGATGATAGTGTACTGATATTTCAATCAGAAAGAAAAGAAGGGCTGGATATAAACGGAAATCTAGCAAATGATCTGAAAACAAATGATTTTACAAAACAAGAAATAATTGAAATTAACCAAATGTTTCGTAGTCAACTTCTAGAATCAGGTTTTCCAGAAATTCTTTTTTATGAGTTTCAACATATGGCAACATCTTTATTTGCAATAGGAGAAATGGAAGATGTTATCATAGACATGATTAACCACTTCAAGAGTGGAGAAGGAACAGATTATAGTAACACTACTTTGACTAGAAAAGTAAGTGAACATGCCACAACAAAAGCCTATATTGAACTAGTTAAAGGTGCATTAGTTGAAGAATTGGGAAAAAATAGTGGTGATTTGGCTGCTTTACAGTATAGTGAAGGCACTAAGAAAACAAATGAGATATATAAAAATATTCTGAAAAGTGATATTCGTCCAGTATTCAATTCTAAGAAGGATATTATTGGAGGACTTACAATAACTATAAACGATACATGGGGGAATAATGTAGAAGTAAGTGAATATTCTGTTCGTAATAATAAATTTAAAGGGACTCTACGTTTTCGTATTTATGATCATTTTGGTTTAGATCTACCAGATGTAGAAAAAAAGTATGTATACTTAGCAGGATTTAGAGCTTGGTTTGTATTACAGCATTATGATAAATATAATGGGAAATATAAACCGTTTAAAACAATTATGGAGATTAATGTTCCATTTGAAGGAGAATTAAATTAATGAGTAGCATTATTTTAAAGAGTAAGTTTCTATTGGCGTTGCTTTTACTAATAACATTTTTCATATATGGATGTGGGGAAAAGGATAGAGAATTAGAAGGAAAAACCGAGATATTTGAAATTGCCAATACGGAAGAAATCTATAATTATCCTGATAGCGAGACTGTTACTATAAGGAAACATTATATGATTATTAGTCCACCAAAAGATTTAGATGAATTGAAAATATTAGTTGAAAGATTTTATAAGGATAATCCAATAGATAAGAAAGTCTTGGTAGAGGAAAACAAAAAAAGATACATTGAAATACTATTTTACAGAGAAAGTAAAAGGTTGCCAAGAAATTGGCAACCTAATGAGGCTTATTTTGACACAGATAGAATTGAACATCATAAAGCTGATTTGATTGCTGTTATATATTGGTCAGATTATCCTCCACACAATATATATTACAGTATTTTGAGCAGAAGCAGTGATAAAGATGATTATGGATTAATAATTGAAGATATTGAGTACATTGATGAAGATATTGTAGAATAAGAAATAGTCGATATAGGTAGGGTGAAAGACAGAGAACTATTACCTGCAAGCCAGATACTACATCCAAGGCTAGGGCGTTATATCTCCTAAGACCCGCTTAGAGGAGATATAACCAATCCGTTGCACATCGACGCCACAACAGATAGGATAAAAAAATATGAACAAAAGGCGAATAAAACGTGATGATTATATTGATAAACTTAAAGAATGGCAGGAGAATCAATATAACCCGGGTTATTACACAGGAGGTAAAATACCTCCTATAATGACCCATACAGGTAAGCCAAAGTTACTTGGTTTGTTTATGATGATTTCAAGTATTGTAGTCGGAGTAATTACAACTATTTTCTTTATAAAAATATTCATATTAAGAGATATAATTCAAATAAGTTTATTTGCTATCTTTTTATATGGACTAAATATTGTTAATTTTATCGCAGGACTCAGATTAATTAAAAAAGGAACAAGTGAAAAAACTTATAAAAAATTAAAGAAAAAATTCTTAAATATTAGTTCTATCATACTCATTACCGTTACTTTGGTATTCTCAATTAATGCTATCTTTCTTGAAAAGGAATCTTTTATTATGGTTAGCAATGTTAATGACGTTGAGATTATTCAGGAAAAATATAATAATTACGTAATACTTAATAATGGTAAGTTAGTTCTGGATTCTGATTCTTTCTACCTAATAGCTGATATTTGGAAAGTTAAAGTAACAAAAGGTAATGAATCTATTAAGATTTATTATAAATGGAATGTATTGAATCCGAATCATGGTAAAGTTAAAAAGGTTGAAGTATTAGATTAAAAATATATAAAGACGGTTATCAATATGACCGTCTTTCTCTTCACAACAATAAATGACTGCATTATAGCAAGTATTAACATGTTTTGGAAAAATATTATTATTATATAGCTAATCTCATTCACTTGTAAAGACACTCTTATTCTTCTCCGGCGTGGCATAAAATCTGTACAGTTGTTCTGCTTCTGCCTGTAAAACGTAGTTCAGATAGCGATGGGTATAAATAAAGCCTCTAAACTTCGCACGAACGATTCGTACAGTCGATTGCTGTTCCTCATCAAATACCATTCCTCCGAGCTCCTTCATAGCTCTTTTCGCCTGTCTTAACTCCCGTTCGATCAACCATTGGATCTCGTTTAAAGTATCATCATAAGCAATAGCCAGCTTGCAAAAGGACTGTTTGATTATCTGCCGATCATGCTCTAATACCTTAATCATGATTTTTAATACCACGTATTTTTTTACCAGCTCAGAAAAATCTAAATATTCCTTAGGGTACATCAACATCCGCCTCTACCCCCAAAATTAATCCATCTTCTTTTATTATACCCAAACAAGAGTTCGTTTAGAAGTGGAATATTATTCCCGAAAATTGGCTCAAGTACTTTACGTGTAAAAAATAGTCGCTAGGCATTGACGCAAAGTAAAGGGTAAATAAGAAAAATTTGTTATATTTCTTCTGAAAAGAAGGGGTTGGGACATAAAGAGAGAATTAATATTAAAATATCCTAAGAACTTTCTAAATGATAAAGGGAGGCGGTTATGTGAATAATTTAGGTGCTGAAATTGTTTTAAGTCCAGCTCAGTTTATTAATTATATCCAATGCTCACCAATCGGTTATCTGGTTTTAGACAGTGAAGGAAGAATAATAGCTATAAATCAACTAATATTAAATGCAAGTGAGTTCGCAGAGACAGACTTAGTTAATCGCTCCTACGATTTATTAATAAATTTTTCCGGAACAAAAAAGGATTTTTTTGAGGCTCTGCAGATTGCTTCAACAAACAGCTATTTCCAAATATCTTGGAGGGATATTAACGGGAATATGTATATCAGCAAAACAATTGTTTGGAGATCGCAAAAAGAACCTTATTACTATGCTATTGGTTTTTTGGAGATAAATAGGGAGAATAATCTGAGTCTGTTATCCAGATTTGCCCAAAAATTCGTTTCTGAAAATAACATAGGAATTATTGTCGTAGATAAAGACCTACATATTTTTGAGATAAGTCCCTTAGCAAGCAAATTGTTAAATATGCCGAAAAACCAAGCTCTTAATAGAAATATTGATGAGTTGTTTATTGGAGTTCCTGAAGAACACCGAATTGTTCAAAAAGCATTATTAGACGGAGTAATAGTAAACAATCATGCCGCTACTTGGGCGATTAACCAGCAAAAATTTGATTTATTAATTGATTCAAATGTTATTAAGGACGAAAAGGGTTTTATAGTAGGAGCGTACGTGATTTTTAAAGATGTAACAAACCTCAGATCTCTAGAGCAGCAGGTTCGGCAAAATGATCGGTTAGTCACGATAGGTCAAATCGCGGCAGGCACCGCACACGAAATTAGGAATCCATTAACCTCTGTTAAAGGGTTCTTACAAATATTGAAAAATACCTTAGTTGAGAAAAATTTAGAAACAGAACTGAGCTATACAGATATTATGCTCTCAGAGATAGAGAGGGTAAATAAGCTGGTAAATGAGATATTGCTTCTCAGCAAACCAAAGGATATGATATATAAACCCACTGATATAAACGGGGTTATAAAAGATATCCTACCAATTATCTACAATCAAAGTCTTTTGTATGACATTGAGGTAAGGCATATCTTAGATAAGGGCTCGCCGATAGTCATCGCCGATTCAGAGCTTCTCAAGCAAGTATTTTTAAATATTGCAAAAAATGGGATTGAAGCACTGACAGCTGGCGGAGTTATCACGATTAGTACAGCTATTAATCAAGCTAATAAACAGGCGGAGATCCTTATACATGATAATGGTCCTGGTATCCCAAACTATATTGCAGACAAAATATTCGAGCCCTTTTTTACGACAAAGGAGTCCGGAACTGGATTAGGGCTTTCAATATGCCAAAAAATCATTCATGATCTCGGAGGGGCAATTAGAGTCTCTACCAAAGGATATGGAACAACTTTTCAAATCAATCTACCCCTAATTTAATCTAGACTTTATATCAAACTTGATACCTTGTATAATAGATAAGAATTGATTATGATTTAGGGAGCATCAAAAATAATTATTATACGAGGTGTTGAACAAATGGCCTATTTAGCCTTATACCGTGCTTGGCGTCCCCAGACCTTTGGCGATGTTGTAGGTCAAGAACATATCACTCAGACACTTAAGAACGCCCTAAAAGGGAATCGTTACTCCCATGCCTATTTGTTTAGCGGCCCTAGAGGTACTGGGAAAACCAGTATAGCAAAAATTTTTGCTAAGGCGTTAAACTGTGAAGTAGGAGTGGATGGAGAGCCTTGCAACCAGTGCTTTAGTTGTAAGGGAATTGTTGAAGGTTCGATTATGGACGTTGTCGAAATAGACGCAGCATCCAACCGTGGTGTTGAGGAAATAAGAGAATTAAGGGAAAAAATTAAATTTGTGCCTACAGAGGTTTCAAACAAGGTTTATATTATAGATGAAGTACATATGCTGACTACGGAGGCTTTTAATGCTTTACTAAAAACCCTTGAGGA
>Ga0209347_1004601_pt1 | contig 14146 bp, 15 predicted proteins | sample AutmiccommuBRH23_FD_187382 | JGI IMG/M metagenome (GOLD analysis project Ga0209347, IMG submission 187382) | Deep subsurface microbial communities from Mt. Terri, Switzerland - Autotrophic microbial communities BRH/23 (SPAdes) (version 2) | ecosystem: Environmental > Aquatic > Deep subsurface >... | reverse complement strand
GCCGACGCTGACACCTGCGTCACCGCCGACAGTGGCCGTCTGGGCAATCGCAGCTGTGGAGAATGTCGTTGCCATAAGAACGGCAACAAGGGATTTCATGGTCGTGTTCATAGTAGCGTCTCCTTAACTCAGCCCAGTGACTCTGGGCGGGGTGAAGAGGAAACCCGCAACATGAGACGGCGTTCCTTGAGAGGAATGCAGGTGGCAGGATGCTGCCGAATGGCGCAGATCAGGCCATTCTTACGAGAATTTCATGCCATGGGTGGCATCTTCATCGCCGATGCTCCAGTGCGCGTCCCCCGCGATAGCTGACCCCGAGGCGATTATGTCTGCTATCTTTTCCTTTGATAGCCGACTGGGGCACAAACGCCCACCCGAGAAGCCTGCGTCGAGACGCTCGTCCTTGATACGGATGCCCGCCGCCTCACGGTCCCATATGATCGCTGTCATACCTTTGGCCCGCAGTTCGTGTTTCAGAAACTTGGCGCTGGGTGACTTGGGCAACTCGGAGAGGCTTCGGATATCGAGGTGCACCATGAATTGGGTCATCCGCTCTTTCAGGAACGCGATCAGATAGGCGGGGTCGATGGTTTGCCCTCGAGTGCCCCCACTGAAGTGGTCCACCAACTGGGATAGTATGATCCCGCTTCAGGAGGACGAGAGATGGCTGGAAAGAGAGACAAACCCGAAGATGTGGTGTTGAAGCTTCGGCAGGTTGAAGTGCTGCAGAGGCAAGGCATGGCGATTGCAGATGCGGTGCGGCAGATCGGCGTGATGGTTCAGACCTACTACCGCTGGCGCAAGCAATATGGCGGCATGAGCCGGGATCAACTCAAACGACTGAACGAGCTTGAGGCGGATAGCCAGCGACTTTGACGCGCAGTGTCGGATCTGAGTTGAACAAGATGATCCTGACCGGGGCAGCACGGGGAAACTTCTGAGCCCTTCGCGCCGTCGTAAATGCATCGATCATGTGCGGCAGGCCCTCAGCATAGAAGATTTGGACCATTCATCGGTAACCCACACCACTAACATAATCGACCAATTGCTCTTCTTCGTGCAGGGCGTCCCCCAACAATGTCCGAAGAACAGCCCTTGCCGTCAGCAATGCAAGGGGATGGTTTCTCTCATCCACAAGAACAATACTATTGAGATTTCTGGCCCGCATTTTCAGGGACACGTCCTGCAATAGATCACTTCCGTGGCATAGAACGACCCTCCGGGTCATCACGTGGGATACAGGGCACTGGCAAGCAGAGCCGTTGCACACGCTCATTTGTCGGACCACGTCAGTTTTGGTGACGACACCCTGCAAGACACCTGCGTGGTTTTGGATGACTACGATGTCACTCCCGTTCGTCAAAGCAGCTGCTGCTTCCATCAGCTTGGCTTCAGCTGTGAGAAGCACAATTTTGCTGCGCTCCGCCTCAGGGATGTCGTTGACATACAAGTTTTAGTCCTCTGTCCAGAGATGCATCAAGAACTTAGTTCTTTGCGGGAGCAGCATTGGTGGGCGCAGGAGGCTCAGAACTTTGATCGGTTGCCGCCTGCAATTGCGTAAAGATGTCCGGATTTTCTTCCCCTTCAACAATGAGATAGCCCGCTAATCCACGTTCAACCCGTGACAAGGCGTGATCGACCAACACATAGCGTCCTGGGACTTCGCATTTGATCTCCACAATGCCAGATCCACCCGGTGCTACCTTGATCGTTTGCACGCTTTCAATTGGGGGACTGACAAGGGATCCTTCGGGGTAGATCTTGTCAAAGATCTCGCCGATCACATGGAAGGACGACATGTAGTTTGGCCCTCCAACGCCGAAGTATATTCGGATCGTTTCCCCCACATTCGCCCGCAAGGGATAATGCTCCGTCAAAGCCCCGACATGGCCGTTGAAGACAATGTATTCTGCCCTTTCATCCAGCAGCTTGTCCCAGCTTTCAGTCAGGGTGCCAGCCGTTCCAATAGGCTCCGTTGTGTAGATTTCGCCTTGCATGACGTAAAACTCTCGATCCACCGGCGGCAAGCCAGCTTCGGGTTCGACAAGGATCATTCCATACATTCCATTGGCAATATGCATCGCGACTGGCGGCACGGCACAATGGTATACGTAGAGCCCCGGATTGAGAGCTTTGAACCTGAACGAAGCGGTTTCGCCCGGTGCAACTGTTGACCATTCGGCACCACCGCCAGGACCGGTTGCCGCATGAAAGTCGACGTTGTGAGCAAACCAGCTGTCCTCTGCATTCTTAATGTTGACAACGACCTGATCGCCAACACGCACCCTCACCATTGGTCCAGGCACGGTTCCGTTGAATGTCCAGAAGCGGTAAATGCTATTTACATCCAAATTTGCCTCAATCTCGATCGTCTCAAGATTTACTTCGACCGTGGCTGGTTCGGACCGCTCGATTGGTGGGGGCACATTTGCTGGATTTTCAGCGATGTCAGTAATTTCAGGATGTGAGGGGTTTACGGAATAAATGCGGTCACTCATCGTGCCAGAATGCCCATGATGCCCAGTTGGCACTATCGATTGTCCGTGCTGCGCAAGTGCTGCGCGCGCACCGAGCAATGCACCCATGGTCAGCCCGGCGGTGCCGGCGAGCAAGGATCTACGGCTAACCCCCTCCTGGATCTTTAAGGCGCTGCTCACCCGATTCAAAGCTTCGCGGTCATCATGTTCTGACATGGTTGCCTCCTTCAAGCATAAGCGCGCCCGATGCTTCTTATGTGGCTCGCCGTATTTCTCAGCGACCGAAATTTAGAGAGAACTATGAAGGGCACGTTCTGTGGGGATCAGCTGTCGCAGCCCATTTCGGTGCAGCGTTCTGCCGATATACTTGGACAACCGTGTTGGTTGGCGCTTCGTTCCAAAGCATTTGATAAAACATGATCTGCCGAAGATTGGGGCAAGCAACTCCGAATACAGCTATGAAGAGAAAGCAGCCTTTCATCGCCAAGATTAGCAATTTCTTGCTTCTGCTTATCTGTTCTTTCAAAAATTAGGTGATGCCTGCAGCGAGGATCTGCTTTCCGTCCTTCGCGGAAGAGCCCAAATATGAGGTGCTCGGCCCAAAACCGCCACTCACAATGAATGGTCGAGAATGTCCGCTTTGTGGATAAACGAGTAAATGCGTATAAGACGGGCGCCGTTTTCTCAGAGCTGTGACGCCCAGCGAGGATGTTCATCGTCCACGATGAAAGGATGAGTATGATCCTTTTGACCATTCAAGTGCGGGTGGTCGAGTGGCAGGTTGTCGTGGTGATGCGCAAAGGCCTCCGGGTCATGTCGCGGCCATAGACGCAGCGCAAGCACAAGACCGACCATCGCCACCGCTGCCAGCATGACAAGTGCGGTGACAAGACCAAAGCGGGTTATCAGCCAGCCCGCCAGCGGATAGGTCACCAGCCAGCAGGCATGGCTCAGCGCGAATTGTGCGGCAAAGAGCGCGGGACGATCCTCGGAGTGCGCGGAGCGGCGAAGCAGCCGACCTGACGGAGTCATCACTGCCGCATAGCCCAACCCCACCAGCAGCCAGGCGCCCAGAAGGACCGGCCAGACAAGGCCGAGAGTTGCGACTTCGACCGCCAGCGCCATCAGCGTTGCCACCATCAGCGCGGCCCCTGCAATCATCACTGGACGGTCGGGCACACGGTCCAGCAGCTTTGGCAGAAGGATGGCCGCGATCATCGACCCCACCCCGAAGGCGAACATCGTCCAGGCGAGCGCACTGTCGGACAGCGCCAGCCTCCCGCGCACCAGCACCACCGAATTGACCAGCACCATCGCCCCCGCCGCCGCCGCAGCAAGGTTCAGCGCCAGCAGCCCGCGCAGGCGCGGTGTGGCCAGATAGATGCGCATCCCGCGTGTGCTGCGGTCATGGATACCACGCGGCGCAGCAGGCTTGGGGCTGGGCAACAGCACCGAAACCACCAGTGCAGCCGATGCGAGGAAACCTGACACCGTGCCAAGAAACAGGGCGTTATAGCTCATCACCGCCAGCAGCAGGGCGGCCAGCGTGGGGCTTGCGATGTTTTCCAGATCATATGCCAGCCGGGACAGGGACAGCGCGCGGGTATAGCGCGCCTCATCGGGCAGGACATCGGGGATCGTGGCCTGAAAGGTCGGGGTGAAACCGGCCGAGGCCGCTTGCAGCAGGAAGATCAGAACATAGACCTGCCAGACCTCGGTCACGAAGGGCAGGCAAAGCGCCACCCCCGCGCGCACCAGATCCAGCGCCACCAGAAAGGCGCGCCTGTTCACCCGGTCAGCGAAGGCCCCGGCGATGGGTGCGATGCCGACATAGGCCACCATCTTGATGAAAAACACGGTGCCCAGAACCATGGCGGCATCGTTGCCCGCAAGATCATAGGCCAGCAAACCAAGCGCCACGGTGGCAAGCCCCGTGCCCAACAGCGCCACGACCTGCGCCAGAAACAAATGGCGATAGGTGCGATCTTTCAAGATATCGAGCATGGGGCGGCCTATAGATAGCGTGCGATGGACTTGAGTGCTGCGCGGTCCTCAGCCGAGTGGTCGGTGTCCAAACAATGATCCATATGGTCATGAATCAGCGCACGCTTGGCATTGACCACGGCCTTTTCGACGGCGTGAAGTTGCTGGGCGATGTCCAGGCAGGGTTTGCCCGCCTCGATCATTTCGATCACGGCCCGCAGATGCCCGTCGGCACGTTTCAGCCGGGCGATCAGGGCGGGGTGGGTTGCATGGAGATGAGGTTGTGTCATAGACAAAGGCTATCCCCCCCGAGGGGATAGAACAAGACGGCACGTTTCAGGTGCCGCGTTAGGATGAGCGGGCGATTGATTGTGATACACCCTTGGCGGATCTTTGGACGGCATGTGCTGGCGGCGGTGATCTGCCTGTCGGTTGCTGTCTGGTCCGTCATGCCCACCGCCAACCATGTGCCGACCGTGCTCGAGACCTTGGACGAACACGCCCAGATGATCGCCTCGCATGGCCATTCGCACGGGCTGGCCGAGGATCTTGTCTGGGCGCTCCACGGGCACAGCCATGACGTGATGGACCACGATCACAGTCAGGCCGTTCTAACAGCGGCCACTGATGATGGAGCGATGGAGCACGGGGCAAACAGGTGGCGGTTTCATCCTGCGCCTGACATGCCATCCCATGCCTTTCGAATCGACCGACCTCCGCGGGCCTGATCGCGGCTGCACTTCGCAGCACTCCCGATCAGACATCATTCACACGGAGACCTATCCATGACCTCGACTTCACGGGGCCTACGTGCACCGGCGTCACGCCGGGCGGTCACGCTGACCCTATTCACCCTCGCGGGCCTGATCCTGAGCGCCGCGCAGGCCCTGGCCCATAACGTCACCCCCGGTGATGCGGGCTATATCCAGGAAATCTGGGGGGTGCATATCATCCCCTTCATCTATCTTGGCGCCAAACACATGATGACGGGATATGACCATATCCTGTTCCTGCTGGGCGTTGTCTTCTTCCTTTACCGGATGAAGGACGTCGCCATCTATGTCAGCATCTTCGCAGTCGGCCATTCGGTCACGATGCTGCTGGGCGTGTGGTATGGCTGGGGCATCAACGCCTATATCATCGACGCGATCATCGGCCTGTCGGTGGTCTACAAGGCGCTCGACAACCTTGGGGCCTACCAGAAATGGTTCGGGGTCCAGCCCGATACCAAGGCCGCCACGCTGGTCTTCGGGCTGTTCCACGGCACGGGTCTGGCCACCAAGATCCTGGAATACCAGATCGCCGAGGATGGGTTGCTCGCCAACCTTCTGGCCTTCAACGTGGGCGTCGAGATCGGCCAGATCCTGGCCCTTGCGGTCATCCTGATCGTCATGGGCTACTGGCGGCGCAGCCCGAACTTCATGCGGCAGGCGACTGTCGCCAACATCATCATGATCGTCCTTGGCGTGATCCTGACCGGCCAGCAGATCGCCGGTTACATCGCGTCCACCTGACAGAACGGAGAATACCATGAACAACGCACCCAAACCCCGCCTTGAGGACCTGCCCAGCAAGGCGCAGCTTTACCGCTCCTCCATCGCGGCCGCTATCGGCGCGGTGGTGATCCTTGTCACCGTCTACCTGCCGGCCGAACATGCCATTGATCCCACCGGCCTGGGCCGCGTGATCGGCCTGACCGAGATGGGCGAGATCAAGCGCGAACTGGCCGAGGAAGCCGTGCGCGATGCGGAAACCCACGGCGATCAATCCTCAAGCGTGATCGACGCCATCTTTGGTGCCTTCATCGGTTCCGCACATGCGCAAGAGGCGTGGCGGGATGAGGTAACCTTCACCCTCGCGCCCGGCGCCACTGCGGAGATCAAGCTGGTGATGGAGGCGGGCATGACCGCCACCTACGCCTGGACAGCGACGGGCGGGCGGATCAACTTCGACCTTCACGCCCATGGCGAAGGCAAGTCCATCGACTATGCTCGCGGCCGCGGCGAGACCGCAGGCGAGGGCAGCATCGAGGCGCCTTTCGCGGGCGAACACGGCTGGTTCTGGCGCAACCGCGACAGCAGCGAGATCACCGTGACCCTGCAACTGCGCGGTGACTACAGCGAGGTGAAACAGACCTACTGAGGTCAAAGTAGCCATTCGCACATGATGCAGCGAATGGCTGCAATCCGCCGCTCTCGCAATAATATGAAATGCCCGGAGACCGATCTGACGGTTTGAGTCGCTGACTACGGCAACGGAATATGCTCGTCCTTGTCCTGTGGCGGCAGATCGAACATGCCCTGGCCCCATCTGGCCGCGCGCCAGTCCTCCTTGGCGGCCTCTATCCGCTCGCGCGAGGAGGCGACGAAGTTCCACCAGATGTGGCGCGGGCCGTTCAGCGTGGCGCCGCCCAGCGCCATCAGCCGCGCCCCTTGCGCGCCTGCGCGCACGGTGATCCGGTCGCCGGGACGAAAGACCATCATCCGTCCAGCATCGAACACTTCGCCCGCAATCTCGACCGTGCCCGAGGTGATGTAGAGGCCGCGATCCTCGTGATTGTCAGGCAGGGGAAAGCGTGCGCCAGGGTCCAGCACCACATCCAGATAGAAGGTTTCGGAATACATCGTGGCGGGGGCTTTTGCGCCGTAAGCCTCGCCCAGGATCAGCCGGGCCTTGATGCCGGTATCGAGGATTTCGGGCAGAGCGGCGGCACTGTGATGCTCAAAGAACGGTGCATCATCCTCGTGATCTTCGGGCAGTGCGATCCATGTCTGGATGCCGAACAAGCTGGACGGCCCTTGCCGGGTCAGTTGCGGCGTGCGTTCGGAATGGGTGACCCCCTTGCCCGCCATCATCCAGTTCAGCGCACCGGGACGGATGATCTGATCCGCACCGGTGCTGTCCAGATGGTGAAACTCGCCCTGATAAAGATAAGTGACGGTGCCCAGTCCGATATGCGGATGCGGGCGCACGTCTATCCCCTTTCCGGTCAGAAACTCGGCCGGTCCCGCCTGATCGAAGAAGATGAACGGCCCCACCATCTGGCGTTTCAGGGCCGGTAAGGCGCGGCGCACTTCGAACCCGCCGAGGTCCCGCGCGCGCGGCACGATGAGGGTCTCGATCGCATCGATACCGATGTCGTCGGGGCATCCGGGGTCGAGGGTCGGGTTCCAGCTCATGATGCATCCTCCATGGGGTTTATACATGGAGTAAGGTGGCCGCTGAGCTGCGACAAGCCTATCCTGTTCGGTTTTCCCGAACGCAGCATTCGCAGGCAGACCCGCGCGCGGCTTGGCATGATATCTTAGATAGGCTGCAGTTTCATGGCGCATCCGCGCCGCATCAAGGAGGATGTCACATGCCGTCCGGAATTCACCACATCACCGCGATCACGGCTGATGTGCAGGCCAATGTCGATTTCTATGCGGGTTTTCTGGGGCTGCGGCTGGTCAAGCAGACGGCTGGTTTTGCTGATGGCGAACAACTGCATCTTTTCTATGGAGATGCCGCCGGAAGCCCCGGCAGCCTGATCAGCTTTCTGGTCTGGGAAGCGGGCGCACGGGGGCGAACGGGTCACGGGCAGGTCTTTGAGTTGGCCTTTGCGGTGCCTGCCACCAGCATCGGCGACTGGCTCGCGCGTGCGCTGAAGGCCCAGATCCCTGTGCAGGGGCCTGCGCGCGAGTTCGGCGAGCCAGTCCTGCGGCTGCATGATCCTGACGGTATGATCGTCAAGCTGGTAGGTGTGGATCTTCCCGCGACGGCGCCCCTGTCTGATCAGATAGCGCCGACACGGCTGAGGGCTGTCACGCTGCTGAGCGCAGCGCCTGATGAAACGGCGGCGTTTCTGACGCGGTTCGGCTATGGCGAGGTGCGGGTTGAAGGGGCCGTGCGGCGTATGGCGTCGGAGCGCGATGTCATCGACCTGCGTGATGGCCGTGGCTTCGTGCCCGCCATTCCCGGCACTGGCATGATAGATCATGTCGCGTTTCGCGCACCCGATGCACAAGCCGTGCGTTCTATGCGCCTTGGGCTTGGCACTTCACAGGGGCTGACCGAGGTGCATGACAGAAGGTATTTTCTGTCGCTCTATGTCCGCGAGCCGGGCGGGCATCTGATCGAATTTGCCACCGATGGGCCCGGCTTTAGCGTGGATGAAGCTCTGGACGATCTTGGCAATACCCTGTTCATCCCGCCCCATGACGCGGACCGCGCGCAGGATTTGCGCGTGATGTTGCCGCAATTCGCGCGTCCGGGCGCAGAACGGATGCCGCAGCGTGATCTGCCCCTTGTGCACCGCTTCTACAGGCCGGATGATCCCGATGGATCGATCATCGTTTTGCTGCATGGCACGGGCGGGAATGAGGCTGATCTGATGCCGCTGGCCCATCGCATCGCCCCGCGCGCGACATTGCTGGGCGTGCGCGGTCGCGCGACCGAGGAAGGCCGCAACCGCTGGTTTCGCCGGTTCGATGCGACGACCTTCGATCAGGCCGACATCCGGTCCGAGGCCGCAGCGTTCAATGGGTTCATGGAGGCGGCGGTGCAAAGCTATGGGCTGGAGGTCGAACGTGTCAGCTATCTGGGCTATTCCAATGGGGCGAACCTGCTGGGCGCGGCAATGTTGTTGCATCCGGGTCTGGTGCGGCGCGCGATCCTGCTGCGCGGGCTTGCTGTGTTAAAGGATGCGCCGCAGCCCGACCTGACAGGGGCAGAGGTCCTGCTGCTGTCGGGTGCGGATGACCCCTTTGCCCACATGGCACCGTCGCTTGAGGCCGCGTTGCGCAGCACTGGGGCGACGGTGGCAGCGCAGGTTCTGCCGACCGGTCACACGCTTGGCGCATCCGATCTGGATGCGGCTCAAGACTGGTGGCGCGGACAGATGCCCCTGTGAGACGAGTTCAGTTTTGACCCCACGGTTCCGGGGCCAAAACAAGCCTTAGATGGCTCGGACAAATCCGCGCAGAAAATCCGCCAGCCGATCGCGGCTGGCGGGGTCGGTCAGGTTTCCATCGGCATCAAAAAGATCGCCCGCCCGGGACACCATCAGCCGACCTTCGGCCCAGATGTCGGCCTTGAGCGTGCGCAGCACCGGCAGCCAGTGGTTCTGCGCCATGATCGTGCCGAACCCACCCGGCGACGCGCCAATGACCGCCACTGGTTTGCCCACCCACATCTCCAATCCAGGACCGCGAGACATCCAGTCGATGGCATTCTTGAACACGCCGGGAATACCGTTGTTGTATTCCGGTGTCACCAAAAGAACCCCGTCGGCGGCTTCCAGCAGGGCTTGCAGCGTTTTGACAGAGTCTGGAAGGCCGTTGGCCCGTTCCAGATCGCCATCGTAAAGCGGGACGTCACGGATTGATCCGATCTTGATCCTCGCGTCGTCCAGCTTGATCTCGGACGCGGCGCGCAGCAGTCCCGCGTTGAACGATGCGCGGCGCAGGCTCCCGCTGAGGCCGAGAATGGTTTTTGTCATTGCGGATTTCCTTTCAACGTGGATCTGGCCGGGGTCAACGGTTCCGGCACCGGCGCTGTCAACATATTGTCACGACCTGACATAATGTCACCCTGAACCTGTTCGGTGAGGCGTTGCGCATCGCGGCGGCGGACATCCTCCAGCGCGTCGGCTACGGTCGCTTCGTCCCAGCCCAGGCGGCGCAGCCCTTCCGCACCCATCAGGAATGCCGACTCGACCGTTTCGCGGATCTCGAAATCCACGCCGGCGCGGATCAACTCCATCGAATGACCCCGGTCATAGCTGCGCGCCAGAACGACTGCATTGGGAAACTCGTGTTGCACCAGCTCAGCAATGGTGCTGACTGTGCGGCGGTCATCGACACAGATCAGGATCACCTGCGCGTGCGATGCCCCTGAAGCATGAAGGATATCCAGGCGCGCGCCGTCACCATAATAGACCTTGAAGCCGAAGCGTGCCGCGTCGCGGATGCGGTCGGGGCTGTTCTCGATCACCGAGACCTGCGCCCCGCGGGCCAGCAGCATTTGCAGCGCGATCTGGCCAAAGCGCCCGAAGCCGATGACCAGCACCTGACCACGCAGGCCATCCGCAGGTTCGACCCCGTCCAACGAGGGGCTGCCGTCGCGCAGAAGGCGGTCCGCGCCGATCAGGATCAGCGGTGTGATCGCCATGGACAGGATCACGACCGTCGAGAAGATCGCATTCTCGCGCGCGTCGATCACGCCACCGGCCAGTGCGGCGGTGTAGAGGACGAAAGCGAACTCTCCTCCTTGGGCGAACATGACGGTGCGGCGCAAGGCGGGCAGGTTGGCCCCGCCGAAAATCCTCGCTGTGGTATAGATGGCCACCGCCTTGACCAGCACATAGACCACCAGCATCGCCAGAAGCAGTGGCCACTCCGCAGCGACCACCGTCAGGTTCAGTGACATGCCCACCGCCAGAAAGAAGAGGCCCATTAAAAGTCCCTTGAAGGGTTCGATATCGCTTTCGATCTGATGACGGTAACTGGAGCCGGACAGAAGGACGCCTGCAACGAAGGCACCCATGGCCATGGACAGGCCGACTGTCGCCATCAGAAGAGCAGAGCCCAGCACCACCAGCAGCGCCCCGGCGCTGAGCACCTCGCGGGCCCGGGCGCGGGCCAGAAGCGCGAAGAACGGGTCCAGCAGCCAACGCCCGACCACCAGTAGCGCGACCAGTCCGGCAAGGGCGAGGGCCAGCGCGGTTAGGCCGCCTTCGCCTTGCGCGACGGGCGACAAAAAGGCCACGACCGCCAGCAAGGGCACGATCAGCAGATCCTCGAACAGCAGGATTGAGACGGATTTTTGTCCCTCGGGGCTGGCAAGCGCGCCCCGCTCTTGCAGGGTGGACATGATCACGGCGGTCGAGGACAGCACGAAACCTGCCCCTGCGATGTAGGCCGTCACAGGCGGCAGACCGAAGACGACCACCCCCGCCAGCGAGAGCAGGACGACCGCGAGGCTGACCTGTGCCAGCCCCAGCCCGAAGATCTGCCCCCGCAGCGCCCAGAGTTTTTGCGGACGCAGTTCCAATCCGATGACGAACAGGAACATCACGACGCCGAGTTCGGCGAAATGCAGGATCGTGTCAGGGTCTGTGAAGAAGCCCAGAACCGAGGGGCCAACCAAGGCTCCGGCGGCGAAATAGCCAAGGACAGAGCCAAGTCCCAGACGCCGGAACAGTGGCACGGCGATAACCGCCGCGCCCATCAAAACCACCGCAGGCCCGATGACCGGCCCCAATCCTTCTGCTGCCATCGGCACGCTCCTTTCCCAAAGTGAGGTGGTCTGTTAGTCCAGCCGCTTGAGGCGGGCCTCGATTGCGGCGCGCTTCGGTTCGAGGAAGGGCGGGAGGGACAGCGCCTCTCCCATCGTGTCCAATGGCTCGTCCACCGAGAAACCCGGTCCGTCCGTGGCGAGTTCGAACAGGTTGCCGCCCGGCTCGCGGAAATAAAGGCTACGGAAATAGTAGCGCTCGACCTCGCCCGAGCTGGGCATACCCATATGGCTCAATCGTTCGGCCCATTGGCTGAGTGCTTGCGTGTCGGGCACGCGGAAGGCCAGATGATGCACGGCCCCCGCTCCCTGGCGCGCGACGGGCAGGCCGGGTTGCACTGCGACATGCACCTCTGCGGCTGGACCGCCTGCGCCCATTTCGAAGACATACACTTGGCCTTGCCCGTCGGGGCTGGGATAATCGCGCAGGAAGCGCATGTTCAAGAGATGGGTAAGGACGATTTCGGTTGGCTCCAACTGCGGGACCGAGAGGGTGATCGGCCCCAGCCCGCGTATCTGGTGTTCGGGCGGCACCGGGCTGCGCTCCCAAGGATGGGCGGGGCCGGGGGTGTCGGCGGTCAGGCGGAATCGCTGGCCTTCGGGGTCTTCGAAATCAAGCGTGGCGCGGTGATCTGTCTGGGTGATCTGGCTGCAGACCAAGCCGGCATCACGCAGACGCTTGGCCCAATAGTCAAGGCTGTCTTCTGCGACGCGCAAGCCCGTGCGGCTGATCGCGTTTGTGCCGCGCCTTTCTGGTGTTACCGGCCAGTCGAAAAAGGTCAGGTCCGAACCCGGACTGCCCGCGCCATCGGCGAAGAACAGGTGATACGCCGATGTATCATCCTGGTTGACGGTCATCTTGACGCGCCGCAACCCGAGGGTTTCGGTGTAGAAACGGTTGTTGCCAGATGCGTCTGCGGTGATGGCGGTCAGGTGGTGTATGCCTGTCAGGTCCATGGTGCCCTCCTTTGATTGCGCCCAGTATGGCAGGTGATGGCGCGCTTGTGCAGCACCAGTGCAACCAACCCAGTGTTCGCGATTGCCGAACGACCTGCGGATGCATAGAGTTTGGCCATGCGCTATACACTGGACGAGATCGAGACTTTTCTGGCGGTGATGGAGCTTGGCACCGTGACCGCTGCGGCGGCGCATCTGAACCTGTCGAAATCCGTGGTCAGCAAGCGGGTCTCTGATCTGGAGAGGGCGTTGCAGGCGGCCCTTTTCCTGCGCAGTGCGGGCCGTGTTGCGCCGACCGAGGCGGCGCTGCGTCTGGCGGAACAGTTGCGCCCCGCACTTGGTGCGCTGACAGCTGCCGCAGAGAGTGCGTCTTGGGGGATGGACGGGACTGCCCAGTTGCGTGGGCGGCTGTCGATTACAGCCCCGATGACCTTTGGCACGCTGTTTCTGAGCCCGATCCTTGCGCATTTCGCGCAGGCGCATCCGGAACTGGAGTTGCGAATTGATTTTGATGACCGCGCTCGCGACTTGATCCGTGACGGTTTCGATCTGGCCATTCGGGTCGGCGAGGCGCGAGACAGTGCCTTGATCGGACGCACCCTATGCACCGACGCGATGATCGCCTGCGCCAGCCCGGCCTATTTGGCCCGGCACGGCCAGCCTGCGACACCTGCCGATCTGGCGGGGCATCAAGTGCTGAGCTATAGCCATCTTCCAGACGGGCAGCTGTGGCAATTCGAAACGGGTGGAAAACTTGCTCCTGCACCTGTGCGTAGCCGTCTGACTCTGAACAATGGCGAGGCGATGCGGGACTTCGCTTTGGCCGGTCTTGGACTGGCGATGCTACCCGGGTTTATCGTGGCCGAAGCACTGGCAACTGGCGAACTGATACCCGTGTTGCCTGGCCATTTGACGCGAAAGATGCCCGTTCACGCCCTATGGCCACCGATAACGCCGATGCCCGCAAAGCTGCGGGCGCTTGTCGATCATCTCGCTGTGGAGTTGGCCGGGGGGCGTCCCTGGGCTGTGGGCGTGGCAGCGGTTTGATCTCAGCTCGCTTATCGTCTTTCGGACACGGCGAGGATCCACTCGTTGCTTGGCAATCTGTTCTGTCGCAAAATCAAGAATGTGCGTCCCATGTATTGCAAAGAGTGATTGGCCAGGATTCCCAGATCCGATGGTCTGATTTCGCAACATTTCGCGAATGAAAAACAAAGGTTCTGTCAGGCTGCATTCCGCTCTTTGGGCACGCCCATCAGGGTCGACGTTCGCGGCCCAGAGCTGCCATAGACCGGGGGTTCTACCGCTGCGCTGCGACTTCAACGAAGCTGCCATTCATGCATCTTGCAGCATTTCTGGCGGGTGAAGGTCGGTAGAGCGGACTTTGCTGCCGTTCACCGTGAATACCCTTCAGCGCTCCAGCGCACCCTTGCCAGCGATGATTTTGTCGCGGA
>Ga0209347_1004600_pt1 | contig 14152 bp, 15 predicted proteins | sample AutmiccommuBRH23_FD_187382 | JGI IMG/M metagenome (GOLD analysis project Ga0209347, IMG submission 187382) | Deep subsurface microbial communities from Mt. Terri, Switzerland - Autotrophic microbial communities BRH/23 (SPAdes) (version 2) | ecosystem: Environmental > Aquatic > Deep subsurface >... | reverse complement strand
CCATCAATCCTCCCCCCGCACCATCGTGAAGAAATCCACCTTCGTCGCCGCGGCCTTGCCGGCGCGGGCGGCGCTGTCTGCTGCCGCCGCTGCCGCCAGAGGCTCCAGCACCGCGGCACGCAGCTCCGCTGCGCGCGGCCCCTGCATCAGCGCATCGACCAGCGCGGCGCTTGTGGCATGGGCCTTGTCGCGGCCCTGCACATAGGCGTGGCCGATCTCGCCGCTGGCAATCCGCAGCGCGCAGCGCGTCACCGTCATCTCACCCAGATTGAACGGCGCGCCGCTGCCGCCCATCCGGCCGCGCACCATCACCGCGCCGGTTTCGGGCGCCCTCGCCCAGTCATACGCCGGCAGGTCCAGCCCCGCCAGCGCCGCTGCCAGCCGCTCGGGCCGCGCCTTGGCCAGCAGGCTCATCCAGCGCTGGCGGTCAGCTTGGCCGCTGTCGGGCGGGGCAGTTTGGGTCTGGGCGGAACCGGGCATTTGCATCTCGTCATTCGGGGGCTAGTTTCTGAAATTCGAAGACAGACATCTTGCCAGCCTGTCGGTTTATTTATACAACTAGACAAGTGATTAGCCGCCCGCTCCGAGTCGCACAACCCCGTTTGCATGAAGTTTTGGTGACATGTCCCGTACCCCGCTCTGGACCTCGATTGCCGAGGCGCTGACTGCCGAGATTGGCGCCGGGCATTACGCCCCTGGCGACAAGCTGTCCTCCGAGGCCGAATTTTCGGCGCGCTTCGGGGTCAACCGCCATACCGTCCGCCGGGCGCTGGCCGCGCTGGCCGAGGCCGGCCTTGTCCATGCCCGGCGCGGCGCGGGCGTGTTCGTGGCCGGGCGGCCGGTGGATTATGCGCTGGGTCGGCGCACGCGGCTGCACCAGAACCTTGCCGCGTCGGGGCGCAGCGCGGCGCGCGAGGTTCTGCTGCTGGACACAAGGCAGGCCGGGGCGCGCGAGGCCGAGGCGCTGGGCCTGGCGGAGGGCGCGCAGGTTCATGTCTATGAAGGCGTGTCGCTGGCCGATGGCGTGCCGCTTGCGGTGTTCCGGTCGGTGTTTCCGGCAGAGCGCTTTCCCGGCCTGATCGCTGTGCTGCGCGAGACTCAGTCGGTGACGCAGGCGCTGGCGGCAGAAGGGCTGGCCGATTACACCCGCGCCGAAACCCGGCTGACCGCCAAGCGCGCCACCGCGACGCAGGCGCTGCATCTGCGCATCCGCGAGGGCGACCCAATCCTGCGCAGCGTCGCCATCAACGTCGATGCCGCGGGGCAGCCGGTGGAATACGGCCATACCTGGTTTGCGGGCGACCGGGTCACGCTGACGGTGGCGCCCGACTGAGCGGGCCGAGGCGGCAGTATCGCGCAGGTTGCAGGGCGCTGTGTCATAAGGGCGACACAGAACACCTTTATCCACAGGCAACCCACCACAAAGAAACGGCCGAGCAGCCCCTATCCCCCCTTGCGAGTCGCCCATGCCTCTGTTGCCCCCCCTGCGTCTTGTCGGCGCCCAGATCCTGCGTGACGGCGAGATGCAGCGCCGGTCGCTGGCGATCGCTGGCGGGCGGATCACCAAGGGCCCGCTGCCCGAGGTGGACATGGCGGGCTTCTACCTGATGCCGGGCATCATCGACCTGCATGGCGACGCGTTCGAGCGGCATATTTCGCCGCGCCCCTCGGCCCCCTTCGATCTGGTGCAGGGGCTGGCGAGCGCCGACCGCGAGGCGGCGGCCAATGGCGTGACGACGGCGTTCTTTGCCCAGAGCTGGAGCTGGGAGGGCGGTCCTCGCGGCCCCGACCATGCCGAGCGGGTGATGGGCGCGCTCGATGCCTACCGCCCGCGGGCGCTGACCGATATCCGCCTGCAGTTGCGCGCCGAGACGCATCTGGTCGAGGCCGGGGCGCGGCTGATCGCGGCGGTGGAGCGGCACCGCATCGGCTATGTGGTGTTCAACAACCACCTGTCCGAGGCGGTGGAGATCAACGCCCGCGACCCGCAGGATTTCGCGATCTGGGCGCGCAAGCTGGGCCGCACCGCCGAGGAGCATCTGGCGGCGGTGCAGGCGGCTGCGGCGCGGGGGCGCGAGGTGCCGCGGCACCTGTGCACGCTGGCCGAGGCGTTCGACCGGCTCGGCGTGCTCTATGGCAGCCATGACGATCCCGATGGCGAAACGCGCGAGCGGTTCTCGATGATCGGGGCGCGGATTGCGGAATTTCCGACCGCGCGCAAGGCGGCGGCGGCGGCCAAGGCGATGAACGACCCGGTGCTGATGGGCGCGCCCAATGTGGTGCGCGGCGGCAGCCAGGCGGGGAATATCGCGGCGACGGACCTGATTGCCTCGGGGCTCTGCGATGCGCTGGTGTCGGATTACTATTACCCGGCGCTGGTGCAGGCGGTGTGGACGCTGGTGGACCGAGGGCTGGCCAGCCTGCCCAAGGCCTGGGCGATGATCTCGGCCCGGCCGGCCGAGATCTTGCGGATGCCGGACCGGGGGGTGCTGGACTTTGGCCGCCGCGCCGATGTGACGGTGGTCAACGCGGCGACGCGGCAGGTGGAGGCGACGATTTCCGGCGGGCGGCTGACCTATCTGGCCGGCGAGGCCGGGCGGCGGTTCATGGCCGGGCAGCAGCCGCTGCGGATGGCGGCGGAGTAACTAGCCCCCCGAAGGCCGGCACGGCCGTCATTGCCACAGCGCCTTCAGGATCGCGTCGAGCCCATCGGTCAGCGCGGCGGGGCCGGGCTGCAGGATCAGCGGCGACTTGATTTCATGGATGCGGCCCTGCTGCACGGCGGGGATGCTTTCCCAGCCGGAGCGCGCGGCAATGCGCTCGGCGCGCACCTTCTTGCCGCACCAGGAGGCGAGGATGACATCGGGCGCGGCGGCGATCACCGCCTCGGGCAGCACGATGCGGTGTTTCGCCTTGCCCTGCTGCGCGAGGTCGGGGAACACGTCGTCACCGCCGGCGATCGCGACCAATTCGCTGACCCAGCCGATACCGGAGATGAGGGGGTCATCCCATTCCTCGAACCACACCCGCGGGCGGCTTGGCCTTGGCGTGGCGGCGATGGCGGCAAGGCGCGCCTCGTAGCCACTGGCGAGTGTCTCGGCCTTTGCGGGCACGCCGGTGAGGGCGCCGAGGGTGCGGATCATGGCGAGGATGCCCGAAATGCGGCGCTGGTTGAAAGCGTGGACGGCGATGCCCTCTCCGATCAGCTCGGCCACGATTCCGGCCTGCAGGTCCGAGAAGGTCAGCACCAGATCGGGGTCCAGGGCGAGAATCTTCGGGATGTCTGCCGAGGTGAAGGCCGAGACGCGCGGCTTTTCCCGCCGCACCCGCGCCGGGCGCACGGCATAGCCCGAGACGCCGACGATGCGATGCTCCTGCCCCAGCAGATAGAGGGTTTCGACGGTCTCTTCGGTCAGGCAGACGATGCGCTCGGGCGGGAAGGTCATGCGAAGCCCCCGTGGTGGTGCAAGGTGTCGAGTGGCTGGAACACCAGCCCGTCGGGCGTGTCCGACAGGTGGGCGCGGATGTCGAACACCTCGGCCAGCAGCGCGGGCGTCAGCACTTCGCGCGGGGGGCCGTCCGCCACCAGCCGCCCGGCCGAGAGCACGATCAGCCGCGTGCAATGGCGCGCGGCAAGGCCGAGGTCATGCAGCGAGGCAATGACCGCCCCGCCCTCCTCTGCCAGCCGCGCGAACACCCGCATCGTGGCGATCTGCGCGGCGGGGTCTAGCCCGGCGATGGGCTCGTCGGCCAGCAGCAGCGGCGCCTCTTGCGCCAGAGCACGCGCGATCAGGGCCCGGGCCTGCTCGCCGCCCGACAGCTGGGTGGCGGTGCGGTCCCGGAAGCCTTCAAGCCCCATGCGGGCAAGGGCGTGGGTGACGGCACCGTCATCATCCAGCCCCCGCCCCAGATGCGGCGTGCGCCCCAGCCGCACCAGATGCGCGACGCTGATCCCCCAGGCAATCTCGCGCGCCTGCGGCAGCCAGGCGGCGGCACGGGCGCGGGCATCGGGGGTCATCGCCGCGAGCGACGAATGGCCGGTGGCGGGCAGCAGGCCAAGCGCGCCGCGCAGCAAGGAGGTCTTGCCGGCGCCGTTGGGGCCGATCAGCCCGACGCATTCGCCGGGGGCGACAGAGAGGCTGACGCGCTCCACCACCGGGCATTGGCCGCGCTTGACGGTGAGGTTTTCGAGCGCCAGCATCTAGGCCTCCCGCGCCATGCGGCGGACGAGGTGCAGGAAGAACGGCGCGCCGACGAGGGCGGTGAGAACGCCCAGCTTCAGGTCACGCTCGGGCGCGATCACGCGGGTGGCGATGTCGGCGGCCAGCAGGATCGCCGCCCCGGTCAGGGCCGAGGCGGGCAGCAGCCGCGAGGGGCGCGCGCCCACCGCGCGGCGCATCAGGTGCGGGGCGATCAGGCCGACGAAGCCCACCGCCCCGGCCACCGCGACCGAGGCCCCGACCAGCGCCGCGGTTCCCAGCACCAGCGTCAGCCGCAGGCGGGTGAGGTTGATGCCGAGGCTGGCGGCCGCATCCTCCCCCAGCGTCAGCGCATCGAGGCCGCGGCCGGTGGTGGCGATCAGCAGGGCGCCGAGGGCGAGGAAGGGCAGCGCCAGCGCAACGTGCAAAAGGGAGCGGTCGGCGAGGGAGCCCATCATCCAGAAGACAATCTCCGAAGCCGCATAGGGGTTGGGCGCGAGGTTCAGCACCAGCGAGGTGAGCGCGCCCGCCAGGGATGACACGGCGATGCCGGCGAGGATCAGCGACAGCGCATTGCCGCGCGGCCCCGCCAGCAACAGGATCACCCCGACGGAGAGCCCTGCCCCGGCCAGCGCCATCAGCGGCAGCGCCAGCGCGAGGCTGGCATAGAGGCCGGTGTGGATCGCCAGCACCGCGCCAAGGGCGGCGGCGGCAGATGTGCCGATCAGGCCGGGTTCCGCCAGCGGGTTGCGCAGGAAGCCCTGCATCGCGGCGCCCGCCAGCCCCAGCGAGGCACCGATGGCAAGGCCAAGGATGGCGCGCGGCAGGCGGATTTCCCGCATCACCAGCACCTCGGCGCCGCCCTGCCCCGTGAACAGCGCGAGAAGGCCGCGGCCGGGAGGGATGCCGGCGGGGCCGACCAGAAGCGAAGCGACGAAGAGCGCGACGACGAGCGCGAGCAGCGACAGGGTGAGGGCACGCTGGTCTGGCAGGGCCTTGGGCATTGTCTGGGGGATCATTCGCGCTCCATCTGGCGGCGAAGCTGGGTCAGGGCGGCGATGGCGTCAAGCACCCTTGGCGTGGCGCAGATCCAGTCCTGATGCGCGACAACATCGGCGCGGCGCATGTGGGACAGCGCGGGGTGGGAGAGCACCGCCTGCGCGCGGGCGCGTTTCGCGCCGGGGCGGCCGGTCTCGGTGATCACCACCTCGGGCGCCGACATCACCAGCACCTCGAGCGGCATCCGCCCGCCCCAGTCCAGCCCATGCTCGGTGGCGATGTTACCGAAACCCGCGGCCTGCATCACCTGCCCTTCGAGCGTGCGGGCGCCCGACGCATAGCTGCCCTCGGAATAGAGCGCGGCGCGGGGGCGGCGGAGGGGGGGCGTGCTGAGGGCGGCAAGCTCAGCGTCGAAGTCGGCCAGCAGATTGGCGGCGCGCTGCGGTTGGCCGAGGGCGGCGCCCATGTCGGTGATGGATTGGCGCAACTCCTCCATCGTCGCGCCCGGGGGGTAGGTTTCGACGCGGAGGCCGAGGCGGTTGAGCATCGAGAGCGTGCCGGGGGAGGAGAAGGTGGAGGCGAGCACGAGGTCGGGCTTGAGGAGGTAGAGTTCCTCGGCGCGGCCCCGGTTGCTCGGATAGGCAGAGGCCTCCTCGGCCATCGCCGAGGCAGAGGGGTCGGAGGCCATGTAGGACAGCGAGACGATCTGCGCAGGGTCCGCCAGCAGCAGGGCAAGCTGGTCGGTGCAGAGGTTCATCGAGACAACGCGGGCGGGGGCCTCCGCGCGAGCCGCCGATGCGCCGGGACCGGCGACAAGCGCCAGCCCCACGGCAAGCGCGGCCCCTGCCTTGCGGGCAAGGGCCGCGCCCGAAAGGCGGGGATCAGAAGCTGCGGCGCAGGCCGACATAGAAGGCCCGATCGGAGGTGCCGTAGCCGTCGAAGAGCTGGTATTGCTCGTCGAACAGGTTGTCGGCGCGCAGGTAGGCCTCGGTGTCATTGCCGAAGTCATAGGTCATGGTGGCGTTGGCGACGGTGTAATCGGGCATGTCCTGCCGGTCGGCGACATGCAGCACGGTCAGGCTGCCCGAGATGGCATCGGTCAGATCCGCGTCGACGCCAAGCGCCAGCTGATGCCGGCCGAACTTGGCGGTCCAGGCGCTGCCGGAGCTGACCTCCGGGTTTGAGGCCTCGGTGTAGGTATAGGCGCCGGTGAAGGACAGGCGATCGTTCAGCGCCAGTTCGCCCTCCAGCTCCAGCCCGCTGCGACGGGTGGTGCCGGGGATCTGGACATAGCGGTAATTGACGTAGTCGATCAGGTTTTCCGTCTCGATCCAGAACAAGGTGGCGCGGAGCGCAGCCGCATCGCCCCATCGTTTCTCGATGCCCAGGTCGGCGGATGTGCTTTCCTCGGAGTCCAGATCCGGATTTCCCGCATACTCGTCGTTCAGCTCATAGAGCGACGGCGCGCGGAAGCCGGTACCAAGCGCGGCGCGCACCGTGACATCAGGCGCGGCCTGCCACGCCGCCGCGACGCGGCCTGTGGTGAAGCCGCCGAAGTCGTCGTGATCGTCATGGCGCAGCGAGGTGGTCAGGTCGAAGGTCTCGCTTGGTGACCAGGCATACTCGGCGAAGACGCCGGAGATGCTGGAATCCTCCCGTATCGTCCGTGTCGGGCTACCAAAGAACAGGTGTTGGGAGTAGTCCTCACGCGTGATGTCGGCTCCGATCACGAGTCGGCCTTGGCCAAGGTCGGTGCCGGCCTTCCACGACAGGCCCCGGCGCTCCCCTGTGTAGTCGAGGGTAAACGGACCGAAGTCGTTTACCCCCGATGACGTACGGTCGATCTGGAACCATGTCGCCGCAATCTCATGCTCGAAGCTGCCGGTCTCGAACTGCATGTAGAGACGCAGGCCGGTGGAGGTGGCGTCTGTTTCCTCGTCCGGGGTCCCGTCCATAGGACCGCTTTCGTCATAGTCCCCGTCCGTATCCTCGACAAAGGCCGAGAAGCCGAGGACCACGCTGTTCTGCAGCTCGGTCTCGCCGCGCAGGGTCAGGCGGGTGGCCTCGTAGCCATCGGCCTCGGAATTGCCGTCATTCTCGTCGGCGGCGGAGAAGCCGCCGGTGTTGATCTGGCTGAGGGTGAAGCCGAGCGCACCGGCCGCGCCGCGCACCCCGTAGCCAAGGGTCGCGGCATAGGTGTCGTAGCTGCCGGCCTCGAGGGCGAAGCGGCCCTCGCTGCCGATCTCTTCGGGGAGCTGGGTGCTGTCGATGCTGAGCACGCCGCCCACCGCCTGCCCGCCATGCACGGCGGAATGCGAGCCGCGGAGCAGTTCGACGCTCGACACGCCAAGCGTGGTCAGGCGGCCGAAATCATAGGCCGATTGCGGGCCCGAGGGGTCTGCCACGTCGATGCCGTCCACCAGCACCTTGATGTAGTTCTGCGACAGGCCGCGCACGGTGATGCCGGTCTGGGTGCCAAGCGGGCCACGCGACAGGATGCCGACGCCGGGCAGCCGCGCGAGCACCGAGGTCAGCCGGGTCTCGGCGGTCTTGTCCAGGTCGGCCTCGGTCAGCACCGAGACCGACACGCCGGTGCGGCGCGCCTCTTGCGGCTCTTGCGCGCCGGTGACGACGATCTCGTCCAGCAGGATCGTATCCTGCGCGAGCGCGGGCGAGAGGCCGGTCAGCAGCGCGAGGAGCGCGGTGGCGGGAAGCGGGAAACGAAGGAGAGAGGGGATGAGCCTCATGGCAATTTGCCTTTCCGGAACGCACGGGGGGCTGCCCCTGCGCATGACGATGTCTGTCCTTGGAAATGGCTTGGGCCACATCCGCCGACGGTGAGTGTCGTCACCACTGCGGATAGCCGCATCCAGGGCACGCCCCGCGCCCGGAATAGGGTGATCACCTCGGCAGGTCTCCTGACTTGCGGGTCATCGCTCGGGCCGCCTTCCCGGGGGGTCCCCAGTGGCATGAAGGCCGTCGCTCTCCGCCTACAGTTGCGGGGGCAGCCCCGGAGTTGCGCCGCAGGGCGCGCACCGGGTTCCCTTTTCATCCGCCCCTCGCGAGGCGGAACCGAAGTGGGCTTTCTGTCGCCGGAAACGGGCGGGCGTGTCAAGCGGGAACGGTCACGGGGGCGTGGGTGGGACAGGTCGCGCTTTTGCGGCAGAGGCGGGGGGCCTTCTGCCCCCCGCGCCCCCCGAGGATATTTGGAAAAGGCAAAGGGGGAAGGCGGGCGCGCGGGCGGCCCTGGGTGGGCTTCAGAACAGGAAGTACCTCTGCGCGAGGGGGAGTTCGCGGGCGGGCTCGCAGGTGAGAAGCTCGCCGTCGGCGCGGACCTCGTAGGTTTCGGGGTCCACCTCGATCTGCGGAGTAGCGTTGTTGTGGATCATGTCGGCCTTGCCGATGCTGCGGGTGCCTTCGACGGCTACGGTTTCCTTGGCGAGGCCGATGCGGGCGCGCAGGCCGTCTGCCTGCGCGGCCTGCGACACGAACAGGATCGCCGAGCGCTCGACGCTGCGCCCGAAGGCACCGAACATGGGCCGGGTGTGGACGGGCTGCGGGGTCGGGATCGAGGCGTTGGGATCGCCCATCTGGGCCACGACGATGGTGCCGCCGATCAGCACCATTTCGGGCTTGGCGCCGAAGAAGGCGGGGGACCAGAGCACGAGGTCGGCACGCTTGCCCTCCTCCACGCTGCCGATATGCCGGCTCATGCCCTGGGCGATGGCGGGGTTGATGGTGTATTTCGCCACGTAGCGGCGCACGCGGAGATTGTCGTTGTCGCCGGTTTCCTCGGCCAGGCGCCCGCGTTGCAGCTTCATCTTGTGGGCGGTCTGCCAGGTGCGGATGATCACCTCGCCCACCCGGCCCATCGCCTGGCTGTCGGAGGATAGGATCGAGAAGGCGCCCATGTCGTGCAAGATGTCTTCGGCCGCGATGGTTTCCTTGCGGATGCGGCTTTCGGCGAAGGCCACATCCTCGGGGATGGCGGCGTCGAGATGGTGGCAGACCATCAGCATGTCGAGATGTTCTTCGAGCGTGTTGACCGTGTAGGGCATCGTCGGGTTGGTCGAGGAGGGGATCACGTTGGGGCTGCTGACCACCTTGATGATATCGGGCGCATGGCCGCCGCCCGCGCCTTCGGTGTGGAAGGCGTGGATGGTGCGGCCCTTGATGGCGGCGAGGGTGTTTTCCACGAAGCCGGATTCGTTCAGCGTGTCGGTGTGGATCATCACCTGCACGTCCATGTCATCGGCCACCGACAGGCAGCAATCGATGGCGCCGGGGGTGGTGCCCCAATCCTCGTGCAGTTTCAGCGCGCAGGCGCCGGCGGTGACCATCTCGACCAGCGCATCCGGGCGGCTGGCATTGCCCTTGCCCGAGAGGCCGAAGTTCATCGGGAACGCGTCCAGCGATTGCAGCATCCGCTCGATATGCCAGGGCCCCGGCGTGCAGGTGGTGGCGAGTGTGCCATGCGCGGGACCGGTGCCGCCGCCCAGCATGGTGGTGATGCCCGAATGCAGCGCATCCTCGATCTGCTGGGGGGCGATGAAGTGGATATGCGCGTCCATGCCGCCGGCGGTGAGGATGCGGCCCTCGCCCGCGATCACCTCGGTGCCGGGGCCGACGACGATGGTGACGCCGGGCTGGGTGTCGGGGTTGCCGGCCTTGCCGATCTTGTGGATGCGGCCCGACCGCAGGCCCACATCGGCCTTGTAGATGCCGCTATGGTCGAGGATCAGCGCATTGGTGATGACGGTATCCACCGCGCCCTCGGCCCGTGTGGCCTGGGACTGGCCCATGCCGTCGCGGATGACCTTGCCGCCGCCGAACTTCACCTCTTCGCCATAGGTGGTCAGGTCGCGCTCCACCTCGACGATCAGGTCGGTATCGCCAAGGCGCAGCCGGTCGCCGGTGGTGGGGCCATACATGTCGGCATAAGTGGCGCGGGAGATCTTGGCGGGCATTCGGGCCTCCGGAGGGTGCTGCCTGCGGATTTCGGCGCGGGAGCGCGGGGATGTCAAATGCCGGCTGCGGGTTCGGGCCAAGGGCGCGCGGCCGGATTGGGCGGTTGCTCAAGATTTGGGCAAAGCAGGGCGGTTTGCCTTGGGTCACACCGGCGGTTCAGGGGCTTAGGTGGGGAATGCCTTACCTGTGCGGCATATTGACACAACGGCGTGAGATCGGGGATAGAAGCGCCATGAGCCGCGCGCCGAATTCCCGGTTGCGGCGCCTTTGCAGTGCAGGTTCCGCCCAAGGTTTCGGGCCAAGTTTTCCGGGGGATTAAGCCCCCGATGCGCGCCCCCATTTCCGCCCCTTGAGAGGGGCTCCAGCCCAGAGCCAGATCATGATTGCCAGCCGTCTTTCGCGGGGCTTTTGCGCCCTGATGTTCCTCGCCGTCCTTTTGCCCTCCACCTCCGCGCAGGCCGGCCCCTCTGCCGAGCGCGGCGAATACCTTGTCCGCGGCCCGGCCGGTTGCGGCAATTGCCACACTCCGCTTGGCCCCGAAGGCCCGGTGCCGGGGATGGAGCTGGCCGGGCGGCTGGTCGAGGACAATCCCGCCTTCACCGCCTATGCGCCGAATCTCACCCCCGCCGGCCCGCTTGGCCAGTGGAGCGATGCCGAACTGGCCCGCGCGATCCGCGAGGGGCTGCGGCCCGATGGCAGCCTGATCGGGCCGCCGATGCCTTTTGCGATGTATCGCGGGCTGGGGGATGAGGATCTGCAGTCCATCGTGATGTTCCTGCGGGGGCTGGAGCCGGTGGAGAACATGGTCCCCGCCTCCAGCTACCGCATCCCGCTGCCACCGGCCTATGGCCCGGCCGTGGAGAGCGTTGCCGCCCCGCAAGCGGGCGTGACCGTCGAGTACGGCGCCTATCTGGCGGGGCCGGTCATGCATTGCATGGAATGCCACACGCCGATGGGCCCGCAAGGCCCGATGCTGGACACCGACCTTGGCCGCGGCGGCTTTGCGTTTGTGGGGCCCTGGGGCAGCTCGGTGGCCAGCAACCTGACCCCGCACGCCACGGACGGGATCGGGCGTTACAGCGATGCCGAGCTGAAGGCGATGATCACCACCGGCACCCGGCCCGACGGGTCGAGGATGAACCCGCCGATGCCCTATGGCTATCTGGCCGCGATGACGCCCGAGGATCTGGACGCCGTCGTGCTTTATCTGCGCAGCCTGCCGCCGCTGGCCTCGGTGAAGTAAGCCCGCGCTCGCGCCGGATCGGCCCCGGGTCAGCCGGAGATCAGGCGCGGGCCAAGCTTGCCCAGGCGGCGGGCATTGGCCGCGGTCTTGACGCCGATGGGCTTCATGCCCGCGCGCATCACGCCGGCCGGTGCCGCGCCGGCCATGAAGGCGGAGCTGGCGGACAGGAAGGCATCGAGCATCACCATGGGCTTTTCCTCGATCATGCGGGTCATTTCCTGCGGTTTGGTGGCCCAGAGGCCCATCATTCCCGCCATGCGGAAGGCGATGACCGTCTGCGCCTCGATGGCGATCCGCCAGAAATCGAGGCTGGCCTGGAGAGGCGCGAGAGAGTTGTGACGCTGTGCCATGGGGCGCTCCTGTTGCTGCAGGTGCACAAGCGCCGGGAACCCGACATGTTCCCGGCATGGCTGCCATGCTGTTTCTGAGGGGGAGGATGGGTGGACCGCTGGCTTCCGGCGCGATCAGGGGACTTGCCAGTGGCAAGTCACCCGCGTCGGTTGCCCGGAGGCGCAAGCCGCAGGGCAAGGGGGGTCCCGCCTGAACTGACGGTGCCAAATTCTGATGGGTCCGCCCCGGTGGGCACATGTATGTGCCCGCCCAGGGGGGGGCGGGCACATCAGAATTTCGTCGACGGCCGAAATTCTGGGCAGCACCCTTGGCATGTGATTGCGCAGAGGTTCGAAGGGGTCACATCGGCGCGGCCAGCGCCTCCAGCTCTTCGGTGCGGGCCTCGGTCAGGCGGGCGCGGCAGGCGTAGATCACCATCGGCTCCATCGAGCCGCCGCGATATTGGTAGCCCTCGGCGGTACAGGCGAGGTCGCGGTAGCCGACCCAGGCGCGCTGCGCCGCGCGCAGGGCGTCGGCGGCGCCTTTCAAGTTCTCGGGCTGATCCTCGTCCAGCGCCCGCATCCGCGCCATTGCCGGGGCCCAGGCCTCGTTCAGCGCCTCATCGGCGGCGTTCCAGTCCTGCTCGGCGCAGGCGGTCATCTCCATCTGCGACATCGCATTGGCGCAGTCGACCTCGGGCGCGTCCTGCGCCAGCAGCGGGGTTGGGGCAAGGCAGAGGGCAGCGAGCAAGAGGCGGGTCATGCGGGGTCCTTTCAGAGGGTCAAAGCGACCATGCCCGGCCCGCCGCCGGGTTTCCACCCCGCGCCGCGGCAGGCGCCCTGCCCCGGCTAAAGCTCGCCCATCACCTGCTGGTTGAAGCCGAACACCCGCCGCGCACCGCGATAAGGCACCAGATGCACCTCGCGGGTCTGGCCCGGCTCGAACCGCACAGCGGTGCCGGCTGCGATGTCGAGGCGCTGGCCGCGGGCGGCAATCCGGTCGAAGGACAGGCCCGCATTGGTCTCGGCAAAGTGGTAATGGCTGCCCACCTGAATGGGCCGGTCGCCGGTATTGGCGACCAGAAGCGTGGTGACGGGCTGGGCGGCGTTCAGCTCGATCTCGCCCGCGCCTGGGAATACCTCTCCGGGGATCATCGCGCGCTCCTATCCTGCAACGGCAAGGACAAGCCCTGCCCCGGCGGCGCCAAGGCCCAGCATCCGCACCGCAAGGGCCAGCCGCGCAAGGCCGAAGCCAAGCGCCAGCCCGGCCCCGTGCAGCGCGGCCGTCGCCAGCGCAAAGCCTGCCGCGTAGGCCGCCATGCCCGCGGCCGGCCCCTCGGCCCCATGCGCATGGCCGTGTGCCAGCCCGAACAGCGCGATCACCGCCAGCGCCGGGGCCAGCGGCAGCCGCGCCGCCAGCGCCACTGCGGCGCCCAGGATCACGATCGAGGCCAGGATCATCGGCTCCACCGCCGGAAAGCCGATCCCGGCCATGCCCATCGCCCCGCCCGCCAGCATCGCACCGACAAAGGCCAGCGGCGCCGCCCAAAGCGCGCGCCCGCCGGTCTGCGCGGCCCAGAGGCCCACCGCCACCATCGCCAGCACATGGTCGAGCCCGCCCACCGGGTGCACCAGGCCAGAGGCGAGGCTGCCAGCTCCCTGCCCGGTATGGGCGAGCGCGGCGGTCGGCAGCGCAAGCGCGGCGGCGGTCAGGAGCATTCTTTTCATCGGTCCCTCGGTTCTTCTTCAGCGGATCGGGTGGTGGACGGTCACCAGCTTGGTGCCATCGGGAAAGGTCGCCTCGACCTGCACATCGGGGATCATCTCGGGGATGCCTTCCATGCACTGCCCGGCGGTGATCACATGCGCCCCCGCCTGCATCAGGTCGGCGACGCTGCGCCCGTCGCGCGCGCCCTCGACCACGAAATCGGTGATCAGCGCGATGGCTTCGGGGTGGTTCAGCTTCACCCCCCGCGCCAGCCGCCCGCGCGCCACCATGGCGGCGAGGCTGATCAGCAGCTTGTCCTTTTCGCGCGGCGTCAGGTTCATGTGTCGTCCCTCAGATCTGCCAGACTCGCGGCAGGCTGGCTCCGCCGCGCAGGATATGCAAGGCCCGGGCGACGGCGCGCTTCATCGGCAGCCCGTCGGCGGCGCGGATACGCACCAGGCAGCGCCCGTCCCAGCCCGAGACCGCAGCCTCGGCGCCCTCCAGTCCCGCCAGCGCGGCGCGCAAGGGGCCAGCAGCATCCTCGGCCCCGTTTGCCACCAGCGCCAGCATCGCCACCGCCCGCGCGCCGGCCAGCAGCGCCGGGCGCGGGCCGGTTCCGGGGAGGGACAGGCTCGCCCCGGTCAGCGCGAAGGGATCGACCAGCACCGGCACCGCCCCGCGCCAGACCTCGCGCCGGTCCGACAGC
>Ga0209347_1004598_pt1 | contig 14159 bp, 11 predicted proteins | sample AutmiccommuBRH23_FD_187382 | JGI IMG/M metagenome (GOLD analysis project Ga0209347, IMG submission 187382) | Deep subsurface microbial communities from Mt. Terri, Switzerland - Autotrophic microbial communities BRH/23 (SPAdes) (version 2) | ecosystem: Environmental > Aquatic > Deep subsurface >... | reverse complement strand
CGCCGGCATCCCCTCCGGCAAGTATAAACTGCGTTCCGACGACTTGACCCTTCGTTCAGTCCTGCGCTCCTTTCTAATCAAAACCGCGCGGGTCCCGCGGCTGGTCAACAGCCCGGGCGGGCGGGGGGGGGTTGTTTTTAACCTGCACATCTGCAGCGGCGCCTATTTTCGCCCGCTACTGGTCATGATGATGCAGGGGTTGTTTCAAAGCGACCTGCCCTTTTCCATTCATGTTACGGCTGGGCCGGACACCTACAAGTTCGGCGACGGCATGGGGTTTTTTGCGGCAAGCCAATACCGGGGGCGGCCGGTGCTGGAGGTGCTGCAGAATTACGGCGAAATCGGTTCCCACGGCGGTTGGGCGCACAACTTTTTCGCCTATAACCTGCAATACCTGACCCGGGACAGAGCGTTCCAGCTCATTGACTGGAACAGCGACGCCCTGGAAGAGGTCACCGGCAGAAAGGTCGTCGAGTACAGCGCCCCGGGCGGGAATCATCCTTTCTGGGTCAACGCCGGGCTGGAAGAGCGCGGCGTCAGGGCATACTACTACGCCGGCGATACCGGATCCGCCCCGACCCACCCCCGCCTGAATGAACAATATGGCGGGGACAAGATGTGGGCCTTTCCGATCACCCCTTACCGGGAATTTGCCTCCCTGGAGGAAATGGAACGGGGGGGTGTCAAACCAGAAGAGGTCCGGCAGTGGATGGAGGACTTAATTGACTTCACGATCAAAGAAAAAGCGATCCGGATGATTTATACCCACCCCTCGGACACCAGTTTCGGTCTGGACGCCATGCGGGCATTTGAAAACAAGGCCCTGTCGGAACAGAAAAATGACCGGCTGGTCGTAGCGTCGATGGTTCATTTTGCCGATTTTCTCAACCGTCATGCCCGGACCCGGTTCACCATCGCCAGACAGGAAGGCGGCGGCTATGTTATTGATCTGGAAAACCAGGCGGGCTTGAAAGATATCACTGTGGCCGTGTACGCAGGGGAAGAAGAACAGGTGGTGACGGGCGGCGACGTGGAAACGCTGCTGGAGGACGGCTGGCTTTATCTGACTGTAACTTCCAATGAAACCAATAAGCACATGGAAGTAGGCAAGGCCTGAGGTCTGGCATGCGGGATGGACGGCCATTGCCGGGCGGCGGGGCAAACGCGCCCGCGCGGCGCCGGACCCGCGGTGGTCTGCGGTTAGTCCCCGCGGACACCGCCATCTTTCTCTGCAAAACAGGACAGGTGCCCCCGGATCAACTGGTCTTCCGCGTAGCCGAAGAAAGTGCTTTCTCCCGGCGAGATCGGCTGGCGGCAAACGACGCAGGCCTTTTCTCCCGCTTCCTTTGCGGTCAGGATGACCCCCTCAATCTGCAGTGCGTTCCAGTCCACCGTCCAGGTGACCAGACTGGTTTTGAGCGGTTCAACCGGACTGCAGGCCGGATGATAATACCGGCGAATATTCCGGCCGTTCTCCCGGGTGCGATAGACCACCACCGGGGTATAGGGCCGGATTTTTTGCCGGCAGCACAGACAGTGGCGGCCATAGCTACCGTTGCTTTTCAGGACGTACCGGGTTTCGGCAGGTTTCCTTCTCACTTCGCGGTCTTTATAGTACCGGTGGCGATCCGGGTTGGAAGCCACCCAGTTTTCGATCATACGGTAGTAATCCCTGTAGTTCCGTTCCACCAGGCGAATATCTTCAGGAAAACCGGCGTCGGCGGCCTGGCGGTGAAAGCGCTCCTCGGCGGCCGTGTGGGCGAGGCCGTCGATTTTACTCTGTTCCCAGCGATAGGCATTCTGCTCAAGCCACTGGTGGTAGGCGTGAAAAATATTTCCGGAGCATACCAGGAGCTGGTCCTCTTCACTCACCCCTGCTTTTTTCATCAGGGAGACCATGATCTGGCAGACCTTCTCTTCCATGCCGGTCCCGTCGGACCAGGTGAGAGGCATTTTTTCACTAAAAACCTCGCCGGTGTTTTCACAGACCAGGACCAGTACCTCCGGGAAGGCCTGGCATCCTCCGCCGGCGTCTTCCACATGCCATACTTTCAATAACAGTTTCCCCCCCGCAAAATCAAAGACTGCATCCATATGAATTTTAATGGAATAAGTTAAAAATAGCAAGGGAAGAAACATCGCAAAAGCGAGGGGCTGAATCCGGAAAAGATTTTTTTGAAATATTATAAAATTTGTCGCCAGGTTGACAGAAGTCGCAGCGAAGGCATGGCATAATAACAAAGTAATTCGGAACCACCCACCAGGATACCCTCCTTCCCTTATTGCCCCGCCTTGCGGGGCATTTTATTTTTGCATTTTTTCAAAGCAAGGTTTGTAAACAGAGGAATGAAGTGTTAAACTACTAGTTGGGTGATGATTATGAACTTGAACAGCGGGCTGGTCGGCCTGCCCATGGTGGGGAAGACTACGATTTTTAACCTTCTGACCGGGGCCGGCGCTGAGACGTCCAGCTTTTTGACGGGTAAGACGGAAACCAATGTCGGGTCGGCCAGGGTGCCGGATCGGCGGGTCGACTTTTTGATCGACCTCTACCGGCCGAAAAAAACAGCCTTCGCGCAGATCCAGTTCAGCGACGTGCCCGGTCTGGTCCGGGGCTCAAGCCAGGGCCAGGGTGTGGGCAACCAGTTTCTCAACGCCATCCGCAACGTGGACATGCTGGTCCAGGTGGTGCGGGCCTTTGAAAACCCGGACGTGCCGCACGTAGACGGCTCTGTCGATCCCCTCCGGGACATTGAGACGGTCAACATGGAGCTGCTCTTTGCCGACATGGAGATCATTGAAAAAAGGATCGAACGGATCAAAGGCGGGAAAAAAATAAAAAAAGAAAATGCCCTGGAGCTCGCCGTAATGGAAAAGTGCCTTGCCGCCCTGGAGAACGAGGTGGCCATCAGCCGGCTTGAACTGGATGAAGAGGAAAGGCAGGTCTTGAAAAATTTCAGCTTTTTGACCGAAAAGCCGATGCTCCTGGTGATTAATACCGACGAGGGGCAGTTTAAGGACAAATCCTACCCGGCCCGGGAAAGCCTCGGCGTTTTCGCCGCTGGGAAAGGACTGCCGGTGATCGAAATTTGCGGCCGGCTGGAAATGGAGATCAGCGTGCTGCCGGCGGAGGACCGGGAACTATTCCTGTCGGACCTCGGTGTGACCCACTCGGGCATTGATCGCCTGGCCAGGGCCGCTTACGATTACCTGGGCCTGATCTCCTTCTTTACGGTCGGGGAGGACGAGGTCAAGGCCTGGACGATACAGAAGGCTACCACGGCCAGAAAGGCGGCCGGTAAAATCCATTCCGACATTGAGCGCGGCTTCATCAAGGCGGAGGTCGTCAAATATCCGGAAATCGAACGCCTGGGGAGCATGGTCCGGGTAAAGGAAGCCGGTCTTTTTCGGTTGGAGGGCAAGGAATACGTCGTAGAAGACGGAGACATCATCAATTTCAGATTCAACGTTTAAAAACATTTATCAAGAGAGGTGATTTTGCTTGTCCAAAAAACGTCTGCGGTTCGAAGCCGGGAGAATTATCGCCGCCCTGGCCCTGGTTTGTTGTTTGTCGCTGCCGCCACAGGCGGATGCCTACCAGCTTTTAGGCCAGGCCAGTACCGAGCAAACACTGACCAGGGGGGCGGTCTTGCAGACCATCAACCTGCAAACGGATGAAGGGCTGATCAATGCTTACGTGGTCAAAGCGGACCTTGCGGACCCTTACTTGAAAATCGATACCATCGTCGGCGCCAACGGCACCCTGGATCGGAACCAGGCGGTCAGCGCCATGGCTGCCCGGGCCGGTGCGGTGGCGGCCGTGAACGGTGATTTTTTTCAAATGAAGGAAAGCGGACGTCCCATTGGGCTTTTGTTCCAGGGGGGGCGGCTCTTGGCGAGTCCGGCTTTGCGCACGGATATGTTTGGGTTCGGCCTGACTGCGGACAAAACACCGGTCATTGATATTTTCGGTTTTACCGGCCAGGTCAAAGCCGAAAACGGAAAAACCTTTCCGCTCGCCGGCATCAACAAGCCCGGTTATCTGGTCATGTCTGAAGAGTCATCAGATTCGGAAAGCCTTACGATGTACACACCCGGCTGGGGTTCTGTCAGCCGGGGCAAACTGCCCGACCTGTCCGGGGTGGTGGAGGTGGTCGTCAGGGGAGGGGTGGTCAGCCAGGTCCTGACCGACCAGCCTGGCGTTCCGCTGCCCTCCGGCGGCTACATCCTCAAAGGCCACGGCCAGGCGGCCAAGTTCCTGCTGGACAACCTTCCCGTTGGCTCTCCGGTCGAGGTGAACTCAACCGTTTACCCTGATGGTGAAAAACTGTTCGCGGCTGTTGGCGGGCAGGCCCTTCTGGTGGAAAACGGCCAGTTGCCCCCGTACTTTTCCCAGAACATCTTCGGCAGCTGCGCGCGCACGGCGGCCGGGATTTCCCAGGACGGCAGGACGCTGTACCTGGTGGCTGTGGAGAGAGCCCTCGATAAAAACAAATCTGTTCTCAGCCGCGGCATGAGCCAGGAAGAACTGGCCGCCTTTCTCATCGCCCAGGGCGTTTGGCGCGCTGTCAACCTGGACGGCGGCGGGTCGACGACGGTGGCCGCCCGTCACCCGGGGGAGTTTAAGCCGGTTCTGGTGAACCGTCCCCAGGGAGGAAGGGAGCGGCAGGTACCGGACGCCGTGGGCGTCTTTACGACGGCGCCGGCCGGGCCGCTGGCCGGGCTGATCCTGTCGGGGCCGCGGACCATGCTTGCCGGTACCAGCGGATTATTTGCGGCGAGTGGATACGACGCCTATTTCAACCCTGTCCTGGTTAAGCCGGGCCAGCTTGCCTGGCGCTCCGGCGCCGGTGATTTTCAGGGCAACATCTTCCGGCCCCGGCAGGGCGGGACAGTGGCGGTTGAGGCCGGTGCCGGCGGCGTCAAAGGCACCCTGGAGGTCCGGGTGATCGGCTCCGAATCGCTGACTCAGTTGAATGTAACCCCTGCGAAGGCAACATTGGGTTTTGGTGAAACGGTGGAGTTCAAGGTTGAGGTGAAGACGGATCAGGGTGAGTCCTTTTCCCTGGCGCCGGGGGATGTCACCTGGAATGTAAACGGAACTGTCGGTTCCGTTGTTTACGGCCAATTTACCGCTGCCGGCTCGTCCGCCACCGGTGCGGTGCTGGTCTCCTTCCAGGGACTGACCGTGTCGGCGCCGGTTTCCGTGCGCCCCGCCGCGAAAGAGGTCGGTTTGAGTCCTGACAAACCGGCTTCGGTGGACCTCGATGACGGGATCAAGATCCAATTTTCGCCGGGAAGCGTCTCTCAGCCGGCCCAGGTGGAGATTGCCACAGCGGAGGCTGAAGGACTGCCGGCCGGATTTGACCCGCTGCAGGCCTTCAGCCTGGAACTCACCGGGAGCGGGGAACCGGAGCTGGCTGTTCCCTGGCGGCTGACCTGGCCGCGGGAAGCAGCCCGGGGAGACGGGCGGGCGGCCGCGCTGGCCTGGGATGAAGAAGCGTCCCGGTGGCAGGAGCTCTCTTCCGTCACGCTGGATTCCGGCCAGGCGAAAGCCCTGCTGGCAAAATCGTGGCGGCCGGGTAAAATCGCTCTGGTCATCGACCGGCGGCCCGCCCCGTCTTTTTCGGACACGGCAGGTCACTGGGCGGCGAAACAGATAGCAGAATTGGCTGCCGGCGGCGTGGTCAGCGGTTTTCCGGACGGCGCCTTCGGGCCGGACCGGCGGCTGACCCGGGCCCAGTTCGCCGTGCTGCTGCAGAACGCGATGCAATGGTCCCGGCCGGCACAGACGCCTGTCTTTAAAGACACGGTTCCCCGCTGGGCCGAAAACGCCGTTGCGGCGGCCGCCGCCCGCGGGGTGATTAAAGGCTATCCCGACGGGAGGTTTGCTCCCGACGCTTCCATCACCCGGAGCGAGATGGCGGTCGTGATCGCGCGGGCGCTCTCCCTGCCCGCGGGGGATGGCTTAGATGGTTACCGGGACGCCGCAGTGATTCCGGCTTATGCCGGAAATTCCGTGGGCGCGGTGACGGCGGCGGGCATCATGCAGGGCGGAGACGGGAAGTTCCGGCCCCGGGACGGAACTTCCCGTGCCGAGGCCGCCACAGTGATCAACCGGCTTATAAAGTGGTGGCTGGAACATTAAACAGGAGAAAAACTCCCCGCATCAGGAAGAGGCGGGGAGTTTTTCCCTTCCGGAACAGGTCTGTATTTTGATTTGCCAAAGCTGGATCCAGCAGGTAAAATGATGGTGTCAGGTTAAAGTTCTAGTAAAATGGAGGTAATGACGATTATCAGGCAAATCCGGAAAATCGACCACCTGCGCTACGCCCTGCAGGCCGGCGGTTGCCCGGGAGAGAACGGCTTCGGCGACATCCGGCCGGTCCATCAAGCCCTGCCGGAATTGGACCTCGGCGAGGTGGACACGTCTGTTTTATTCCTGGGCAAGAAGCTGAGGGCGCCGCTCTTGATTAACGCCATGACCGGGGGGCACCCGGCTGTAAAAGAGATCAACCGGAGCCTGGCCCGCGCCGCCGCCGGAAGCGGCGTCGCTATGGCCGTCGGCTCTCAGCAGGCGGGTCTGGAAGATCCGCGGGTCCGGGACACCTATGCCGTAGCCCGGGAGGAAAACCGGGAAGGCGTCCTGCTGGCCAACGTCAGCGCGGCCACTCCGCCGGAGCTCGTTGCCGCGGCGGTGGAAATGATTGCGGCGGACGGCGTACAGCTCTACCTCAACGCCGCCCAGGAACTGGTAATGACGGAGGGAGACAGGGGTTTCAAAGGAATACTGGCCAACATCCGGCAGGTGGTGTCCACTTCCGCCGTGCCGGTCATCGTCAAGGAAGTCGGTTTCGGCCTGTCCCGGGACACGGTCACGGATCTTTTCCGGGCCGGGGTGCGTTATGTTGATACCGGGGGCCGGGGCGGAACCAATTTTGTGGTCATCGAACACCTGCGGGCCGGCCGCACTTGCCTGGAGGAGTGGCGGAAATGGGGTATCCCCACGGCGGCCAGCCTGGTTGAAATTGCCGGCACGGGTCTGCCGGTTTTTATCATTGCCGCCGGCGGGCTTGCCTGCGGCCTGGACCTGGCCCGGGCACTGATGTTGGGAGCCGGGCTGGCCGGCATGGCCGGGCACCTTTTGAACGTGCTGGTCGAACATTCGGAAACGGCGCTTTTCGAGCGGCTGGAGCTGATCATTGCCGACTTGCGCCGGGCGATGTTGCTGATCGGCGCCCGGAACCTTGACGAACTGGCGGAAAAGCCGGTGGTGATCACCGGGGACACGGCCGAATGGCTTCAGCGCAGGGGCGTCGACATCGAAACCTACGCCCGCCGGCCGCAGAAAAAAATGTTTTGCCGGGATGAAGGATCAACCATCCAGTCATAGAGATTTTATTTTGAGGGGGAGTTATTATGTTTAAAAGCACCATTGAAGCCATCGGCGCACTGGACCAAAAGGCGATGGAAGCGGCCCAGGCCCGCCTGGACAGTCTGATTAAGCCGCCGGGGAGCCTGGGGGTGCTGGAAGAACTGGCGGTGCAGCTGGCCGGTATTACCGGAAACCCGCAGCCGGTCATCAACAAAAAGGCGGTCATCATCATGGCCGGGGACCACGGGGTGGTAGCCGAAGGCATCAGCGTCGCGCCCCAGGAGATCACCTGGCAGATGCTGCCCACCTTCCTCTCGGGCGTAGCCGGGATCGGGGTCCTGGCCAGGCATGCCGGCGCCCGCGTGGTGGTGGTTGACGTGGGCGTGGCCGTACCCGTTGAGACTCCCGGCGTTCTGCGGCGGAAGGTCCGGTCCGGTACCGGCAACATAGCCGAAGGGCCGGCCATGACCAGGGACGAGGCGATAGCGGCCATCGAAGCCGGGATTGAAGTGGCCCGGTCAGAAATCGAGGGGGGTGCGAACCTCCTGGCCACGGGCGATATGGGCATCGGCAACACCACTCCGTCCAGCGCCATCCTGGCTGCTTGCGGCGGCTACTCCGCGCAGGCGGTGGCCGGGCGCGGCACTCTGGTGAACGATGAAGTCCTCGGCCGGAAAATCGCTGTCATCGGCCGGGCGTTGGCGGTTAACCAGCCGGACCCCGGCGACGGCCTGGACATTCTGGCCAAAGTCGGCGGTCTGGAAATCGCCGGGCTGTGCGGTGTGATCCTGGGCGCCGCGGCCTCCCGCGTACCGGTTTTGCTCGATGGTTTCATTACTACCGCCGCCGCGCTGGTAGCCTGGAAGCTGCAGCCGAAATCGAAGGAATTCATGATTGCCTCCCACCTTTCCGGTGAACAGGGGCACCGGATGATGCTGGAGCTGTTGGGACTCACCCCGATGGTTCACATGAAAATGCGCCTTGGCGAGGGCACCGGGGCTGTCCTGGCCATGCACATGGTGGAAGCGGCCACCAAAATCGTCCGGGAAATGCGTTCCTTTGCCGAGACCGGTATGACCAACCTGGAAGAGGACAAAATTTTGAAATAACAACGGGTGAGTTAAACCGGATTTACCATTATTCTTTTTCCTCGATCAATTCTCCTTCCGCCTCCACGGTTTTGCCGTCCCAGGTCTCGTCATAGGCGTGCTGGGAATAGTGCTTGATTACAAACTCGCCTACTTTCAGGCAGGTGTAGTAATTGATCGCCCCGGCAATGACGGTGCCGATCAAAGGGATTACCCGCAGAATGGTGCGCTGCGTTGCTCTAACCCCCAGGGTCAGGAGGGCCTGTTCGACCAGGCGCACGAAAGCGCGGCCGGAAAGCTGCGCCACGGTTACTTTGGTGATCCCCCGGCTGACCACACCGGCGCCGACCGAGGAGACGAGCACCCAGACAGCTTCCCGGGAAGACCCGGGCAGGGACAGGTTCCGGCCGTGAACGGCGGCTATTTCCAAAATCAGCTCGGTCAGTAAAAAACCCATCGCCGTCATGTCCAGGGCGGTGCCGCCGACGATGGCCACCAGCGTGCCCAGCACCGGCACGGCGCCGGGCAGGGCGGTCACGGCGCCGGCGGCGGCGCACCAGCGGGCCTTCTTGATCAGGAGGAGCCGGCTGAGGTCCGCGTTGGAAAGTTCCGGCTTTTTCCGCCTCATTTTGGCTATTCTTTTTTTAATATCCTCTTTGTCAACGTGATCAAAGGGGTTAAAGACGACCATGGTGTTTTTTCCTTTGTTTTTCAACGTGCTTTTTTAATGATAATAAATTATTCTCTAAAAAGCAAAGATAATCCTTCTCCGGGTCTGGAGACCTGAAACCGTGTGGCGGCGGATGGTTTTCAGCGGCTGGATGTTGATATGGCCTGGTTTTCAGGAAAATTGAAGGGTGGCGGGGCTTCTCTTGAATGTTGCGTCCTTAAAGATTGCCGAAATAAGAAAAATGCTGGATCGGTCCGAAAGCCTGAGCGAGGAAATAATTGCCGCCCTGGCGCAAGATCCGAGAGCCGGGGTGAGGGAAATCCACCTGCGCCTGATGCGGATAAAAAGCGCCAGGGAGGGGGAACGCCGCCGGCTGGCGGCTCTTTACCGCTACGAGGATGAGCTGAAGACGAAGGGTTTTTCTTCCGTGGCCGGGGTGGACGAGGCCGGGCGCGGCCCCCTGGCCGGGCCGGTGGTGGCCGCCGCCGTCATTTTACCCGGCCGGGCTGAACTTTTTCACCTGAACGATTCCAAGAAGCTCACGGCGGCCAGGCGGGAAGCCCTGGCCGGGGAGATTGAGAAGACGGCCCTGGCCTGGGCGACCGGTTTGTCCACAGTGGAGGAGATCAACGCGATCAACATTCACCAGGCCGGTCTTCTGGCAATGAGGCGGGCTGTCCTGGGCTTAAAGAAAAGCCCGGCGTTTGTCCTGGCGGACGGTTTCGCCATTACCGGACTGGATTTGCCGCAGCTGCCGGTTATCGGCGGAGACGGCAAATGCGCCTCCATCGCCGCGGCCTCCATCGTGGCCAAGGTATTCCGGGACAAGCTCATGGACGACTACCACCAACTTTACCCCCAGTATGGTTTCAGCCGGCACAAGGGTTACGGGACAGCGGAACACCTGCAGGCGCTGGAGCGCTGCGGGCCCTGCCCGATTCACCGGGCCGGCTACGGGCCGGTGCGGGACGCCCTGGAAAAAAGGAAAAATTCAAGGGACACCATACTAAATTATTATCCTTGAGAACTATGCTCGTAGTATAGTATGAGCAAGGTATGGCCAGGATAGCGCGAGTAGTGGCGCCCGGTGTGCCCCACCACGTTACGCAGCGAGGCAACCGGCGGCAGCAAACATTTTTTTGCGAAGAAGACTACAAAGCATACCTGCACCTGATGGCGGCATGATGTTCCAGGTGGAAGGTAGAGGTTTGGGCATACTGCCTGATGCCGAACACGTACATCTGATCGCCGTGCCACCGTCGAAAGAGGCTTTGCCCGGAGCGGTTGCCGAAGCTCATCGCCGCTGCACCTGCCGGGTGAACTTGCGGGAGGGCTGGACAGGGCACTTGTGGCAGGGACGCTTTTCTTCATTTCCGCTGGATGAGGCTCACCTGTATACCGCGACACGCTACATAGAGCTTAATCCCGCGTCCGTGCCGGACTGGTAGAAGAGCCCTGGCAGTATTCCTGGAGCAGCGCCGCAGTGCACCTTGCGTGGTGTGACGACCGGTTGGTTCGTGTCAGGCCGTTATTGGAGATGTTCGGAGACTGGCGGGAATACCTTACCCGGGGCATCCCGGAAGAGGAAGTTCAAGCATTGCGACGTCACGAGAGGCCGGTGCGGCCACTTGGCGACGAAGCTTTTCTTGCCGGTCTCGAAGAAACACTGGGACGGACTTTGCGGCCGCGCAAGAGCGGACCAAAAGGACCCCGGCGGAAAGAGCTGAACAAATAATTGCCTATGCGTCAAAATTACGTTGGATCCGGTTTCCAACCGCTCTGGAATGACGTGTCGCGGTCGTCATGCACAGGCGCCCCTCCTTGATAATATTGGGACTGATAATATCAGGATTAAGCCGCCTTCCTGCAGTCCTAATGTTATCAGGCGGACCCTGGAAATGTGAGCATTTTGCCCGAGTTATCGTCACTTTTTCTAACCTTTTGGCGTCTTTATAGTCATGTCCACTATTTTCCAGGACAACAAGCCGAGCTGTATCAAGCTTTCCGGGGCCAACCGACTTCTGACACTACGGAATAATTGAGTATGGTGTCCCCCGATTTTCCTTTTAAATTTTCAGGAGCGTTAGCGGGAATGAATGCTTCTGAATAAAATGATTATAAAATAAACAAATTAAAACCGGTGAGAGGGGGGACAGAGAATTGATTTATTTTGATAATGCGGCCACTTCCTGGCCGAAGCCGGATCCGGTCTGGCAGGCGATGGAACACTGCATCAAATACGCCGGGGCCAACCCGGGCCGTTCAGGGCACCAGATGTCAATCGAGGCCAACAAGCTGGTTACAGAGGCGCGGGAGCTTCTGGACGACCTTTTTAATATTCGAAACCCGGACCGGATTGTTTTCACGCTGAACGCCACGGAGGCCCTGAACCTGGCCGTCAAGGGCCTGCTCAAGCCCGGCGACCATGTGATCACAAGTTCAATGGAGCACAATTCCGTGACCCGCCCGCTTCACGTCCTGAGCGAAAAGGGCGTGGCGGTGACCAAAGTGCCCTGCGGCCCGGACGGCACGATCAAGGTGGCGGCGGTCGAGGCGGCCATTCGTCCCAATACCGCGGCCATCGTGATGACCCACGCCTCCAACGTGAGCGGGACGCTCATGCCGGTGGACGAAATCGGCCGCCTGGCCAGGAAGCGCGGGCTGAAGTTTATTGTGGACGCCGCCCAGACCGCCGGCCTGTTTAACATCGACGTGCGGTGGATGAAAATCGACCTCCTGGCCTTCCCCGGCCACAAGAGCCTGCTGGGGCCGGCGGGCACCGGCGGCCTTTATATCGCGGAAGAGATCGACCTCGTTCCGCTCAAGGTCGGGGGCACGGGGAGCATGTCCGAGGTCCCCGGCCAGCCTGACGTGCTGCCTGAGAAGTACGAGAGCGGCACCCTGAACACGGTGGGCATCGCCGGGCTGGCGGCGGGTCTGAAGTTTTTGCGCCGGGAAGGGATCGGCCACATCCGGGAGCATGAAATGAAACTGACCGGGATCTTCCTGGACGGGGCAGCGCAGATTGACGGCCTGATCATTTACGGCCCGAAAGAGATTGCCGCCAGGGTCCCGGTGGTCTCTTTCCGTTTTGCGGAGAAAGAGACAGGCAAGGTGGGAGCGGTCCTCGACCAGCGCTATAAAATCGCCTGCCGGGCCGGGCTGCACTGCGCGCCGGACGCCCACCGCACCCTGGGAACGCTGGCTCAAAAGCTTATTCGCTTTAGCTTCTCTTATTTCAACAACGAGGCTGAAATCAACCACGCCTTGCAGGCGCTGAAAGAAATAGCCGCCATGCCGCTAAAGGAATTCGCCAAAGAAGAAGACAAATCCTGCGGCTGCTGAAAATGGTGCGACAGGTGGTGCGACAGGGGACGGTTCTCCATCTGTCGCATTCTAACGCACGGCATTTTAAAAGCAATTGATCGTTTTAAGTCGAGTATATGTTCCTCGATTCATAACACTTAGATGAATTAATTAGAATAAGACAGGTAGCGTACGGATCATTCATTCGGCATTCTTGTGACCTTGTCCAATAATTATTATACATGAAGTTTTAATAGGCCTCAGTACTCGATCAAAATCAGCGGCGTCGCCGCATAAACGTATACGGCATCCTCGCCCCGGTTGCAGCGGCAGGCCACGTTCAGGTTGACTGTGCGGCCGTAGGTCGAAAGCACACTTCGCACGGTATCTTTGTGCTGGCGGGCGGCAAACAGCCGGTCCCCGGTGACCCGTGCCATCATGTGGGTTGCCGGGCGGCTGCCGGGCACGTTCAATATCTGCACCGTCACCGAGGCTCTGGCACCGCCGGGCAATGCCCCGGATATCTGTGCGCCCCGGACCATGCTATTCTCCCAGCGCACCGGGCTGTCGTAACTTTCGGCCAGGCCCATTTCATGTTGTTACCAATATTTATATATTTATAATCTGATAAAAATCAGAAGACAGGCCCTTAACTTATCAACTTATACGCGCTTTGAATGAGTCAAAGAACCGTCTCTTGGAACTATCTTTAAACTTTTGGAACTTAGTCCCTATCCATTATCTTGACAAAAGCCTGTCTTAAGGCTACTATATGAAGGTAGAAAGTTTTTTCCATACTTGCCCTTGCGCAAGGTCCAAAAGTTCTGTCTAAAGTTCCGTCTAGATTTTCACCAAAACACAATGGGGTTAAAATAGTGAAGATTACCGGATTTTCGTGGTTAGATCGTGTTATCGACAAGATTGAGTTAAAGCACAATGTTACTCAAATAGAAGTTGAAGAAGTTATAACAGGCAATCCTCTGTTTAAAAAAATGAAAAAAGGTCATTTTCAAGGCGAACATGTATATCGAGCCATGGGGCAAACAGAGTCTGGACGTTACCTGGTAGTTTTCTTTATCCAGAAAAGAAAGGGTCAAGCACTCATTCTAAGCGCCCGTGACATGGACGAAAAGGAGCGTAAAAGTTATGCCAAAAGATAATAAAATTCTTAAGCCTGATCAGCTACCTGAAAACTTCACTTCTTTGGAAGAATTTTGGAAATTTTGGGATACCCATAGCACCAGTGACTATGAAGATATGATGGAAGATATAGACATTCAAATAGATGCTCATTCCAGCAGGGTATATTGTACTGTAGCAAAAGATCTTGCAGCCCAACTACGTGCCCAGGCACGAAAACAAGGTGTATCAACGGAAACGTTGATTAATCTCTGGTTGCGTGAAAAGATATCGGGAAGTGCCCAAATCGATTAAAATGTTAAGCCATGAACAGGCGCCATACCTAGTTCCGCACAAGGTGAGTAGCCCCAATAGCCTGACTTTTCCTCCGCCCTTGGGTCAGGACCACGTCAAAGTCACATTATATGATTAGACACCAATTAGTTCCAATGCACGCTCAGCATTCCAGCTGATTTTCCGTAAAGCCGAAGCAATACATTTCACACCATTTAAACGCAGTAAGCTAATGACAAGATTACGCATACTTGCAAAAACACGGGGTGCAGAGCCAGTTCGGATCTGAGAACGGTCTTCGTCAAAT
>Ga0209347_1004597_pt1 | contig 14159 bp, 9 predicted proteins | sample AutmiccommuBRH23_FD_187382 | JGI IMG/M metagenome (GOLD analysis project Ga0209347, IMG submission 187382) | Deep subsurface microbial communities from Mt. Terri, Switzerland - Autotrophic microbial communities BRH/23 (SPAdes) (version 2) | ecosystem: Environmental > Aquatic > Deep subsurface >... | reverse complement strand
GCCAGCGTCATCGTGATCGCCGCCGTCAGCGTCGTCTTGCCATGGTCAACGTGACCAATCGTGCCGATGTTGCAATGCGGCTTCGTGCGTTCAAACTTCTCTTTGGCCATTTCAAGCTCCAGCCCTGTCCGGGCTCGTCCTCTAACTAGGGTTGGAAAGTCTTAGGCGTACTTCTTGATGACTTCGTCAGCCACATGCTGCGGGACCGGCTCATAGTGGTCATACAGCATGGTGAACTGAGCGCGGCCCTGTGACATGCCCCGAAGGGTGTTCACATAACCGAACATATTGGCCAGCGGCACGAAGGCGTTGATGACCGTCGCATTGCCGCGCATGTCCTGGCCCTGGATCTGGCCGCGACGACCGTTCAGGTCGCCGATGACCGAACCCAGATACTCTTCCGGGGTCACGACCTCGACGGCCATGATCGGCTCGAGCAGCTTGGGCGAACCCTTCTCGCGCAGTTCCTTGAAGGCGGCGCGCGAAGCGATTTCGAAGGCCAGAACCGAGGAGTCGACGTCGTGATAGGCGCCGTCGATCAGGGTGGCTTTGAAGTCGATCAGCGGGAAGCCGGCCAGCAGGCCGTTGTCCTTGGCCGATTCGAGGCCCTTCTGAACGCCGGGGATATACTCTTTCGGCACCGAACCGCCGGTCAGAGCGCTTTCGAACACAAATCCCGACCCCGGCTCGCCCGGCTCGAACACCAGCTTCACGCGGGCGAACTGACCCGTACCGCCGGTCTGCTTCTTGTGGGTGTAGTCGATCTCGCAGCGCTTGCCGAGGCTCTCGCGATAGGCCACCTGCGGCGCGCCGATATTGGCTTCGACCTTGTAGGTCCGCTTCAGGATGTCGATCTTGATGTCCAGGTGCAGCTCGCCCATGCCCTTCAGGATGGTCTGGCCCGACTCGTGGTCGGTGGAGACCGTGAAGGACGGATCTTCAGAGGCCAGCTTGGCCAGGGCGACGCCCAGCTTCTCCTGGTCGGCCTTGGACTTGGGCTCGACGGCGATCTCGATAACCGGCGCGGGGAATTCCATGCGCTCAAGGATGACCGGCGACTTGGCCGGGTCGCACAGGGTGTCGCCCGTGCGGGTGTCCTTGAGGCCAGCCAGGGCGACGATGTCGCCGGCATAGGCTTCCTTGATGTCCTCGCGATTGTTCGAGTGCATCAGCAGCATGCGGCCAACCCGCTCGCGACGGTCGCGAGTGGAGTTCAGCAGCCCCATGCCGGTTTCGAGCTTGCCCGAATAGATGCGGCAGAAGGTGAGCGAGCCCACGAAGGGGTCGTCCATGATCTTGAACGCCAGAACCGACAGGGGCTCATCGTCAGAGGCGCGACGGGTGACCGGCTCTTCGGTCTTGAAGTCGATGCCCTGGGTCGGCGGGATGTCCAGCGGCGAGGGCAGATAGTCGACAACGGCGTCGAGCAGGGGCTGCACGCCCTTGTTCTTGAAGGCCGAGCCACAGAGGATCGGATAGAAGGCGCCGGTCAGAACCGCCTTACGCAGGCACTTCTTGATGGTCTCTTCGGACGGCTCCTCACCCGACAGATAGGCCTCCATGGCCTCGTCATCGAGTTCGACGGCGTTTTCGATCATGTAGGCGCGGGCCTCGGCGGCCTTGTCCTTCAGATCGGCGGGAATCTCTTCGTCGGCGAAGGCGGCGCCCAGGCCGTCATTCTCCCAGACCACGGCCTTCATGCGGACCAGGTCGACGATGCCGCGCAGCGAGGATTCCGCCCCGATGGGAAGCTGGATCGGCACAGCCTTGGCGCCGAGGCGATCACGGATCGACTCCACCGACTTGTCGAAGTCGGCGCCGATCTTGTCCATCTTGTTGATGAACACGATGCGGGGAACATTGTACTTGTCGGCCTGACGCCAGACGGTCTCGGTCTGCGGCTCAACGCCGGCGTTGCCGTCCAGCACGGTCACCGCGCCGTCGAGCACGCGCAGCGAACGCTCCACCTCGATGGTGAAGTCCACGTGGCCAGGGGTGTCGATGATGTTGAGGCGCTTGCCCTTCCAGAAGGAGGTCGTGGCGGCGGACGTGATCGTGATGCCGCGCTCCTGCTCCTGCTCCATCCAGTCCATGGTGGCCGCGCCATCGTGGACTTCGCCAATCTTGTGGCTCTTGCCGGTGTAGAAGAGGATCCGCTCCGTCGTCGTCGTCTTGCCCGCGTCGATGTGGGCCATGATTCCGAAATTGCGGTAGTCTTCGATGGGGTGCGTGCGGGCCATAACGAAAGGCTTTGCTGAAAGAGGTCCGGAGGTAGAGCGCCGGTCGTGTGTGCTGAACGAACGGCGCGGGCGGTTTAACTCAAACCGCCCGCGCCGGGAAGCGATGGATGGACGAGCTTACCAGCGGTAGTGCGAGAAGGCGCGGTTCGCCTCGGCCATCTTGTGGGTGTCTTCACGCTTCTTCACCGCGGCGCCGCGGTTCGAGGAGGCGTCAAGGAGTTCACCGGCCAGCTTCTCGGTCATGGTGTTCTCGCCACGCTTGCGCGCCGCGGTCACCAGCCAGCGAATGGCCAGGGCGCGACGGCGCTCAGGACGGACTTCGACGGGGACCTGGTAGGTCGCGCCGCCAACCCGGCGGGAGCGGACCTCGATGCCAGGGGCGACATTGTCCAGAGCCGCATGGAAGGTCTCCAGCGGGCCCTGATCCTTGCGCTTGGCTTCCAGGATATCGAAAGCGCCGTAGATGATGTTCTCAGCGACGGCCTTCTTACCTTCGTACATCACATAGTTCATGAACTTGGTGACGACGAGATCCCCGAACTTCGGGTCGGGAAGGACTTGACGTTTTTCTGCGCGACGGCGACGGGACATATCTTCTGATCCTTACTTAGGACGCTTGGCGCCGTAGAGCGAACGACGCTGCTTGCGGTCCTTCACCCCTTGGGTGTCGAGCACGCCGCGCAGGATGTGATAGCGCACGCCGGGAAGGTCCTTCACGCGGCCGCCGCGGATCAGCACCACGGAGTGTTCCTGGAGGTTGTGGCCTTCGCCAGGGATGTAGCACACCGCTTCAATGCCGGTCGTCAGACGGACCTTGGCCACCTTACGCAGAGCCGAGTTCGGCTTCTTCGGGGTGGTGGTGTAGACGCGCGTGCAAACGCCGCGACGCTGGGGGCAGCCCTTGAGGGCCGGCACCTTGTTGCGCGAAGGCTTGTCCTTGCGCGGCTTGCGGATCAGCTGGTTGACCGTAGGCATATATTCTCTGCGCCATTCCTAGGCTTGTGGGGGCGTGTGCCGTTGGGCCGATGCGCCCCGTTGAAGGGTCGTGTTTCTTCTTGGCCTTCAAGCCCGGCTCTGAACACGAAAACTCGCCGGCGCGCATTGGTGAAGCGCTCCGGCGGGCGAGCCGTCCCTTGCAAGACTTTCGGGTCCTTCATGACCCGGAACATGGTCCCCGGCCTCAAAGGAGCGCGGTTCATACTCGCCCCTGCCCGGCCCGTCAATGTTTGCGCAACTTACGAGCCGACCGCGGCGCGGCCGCCACAGTTTCGCCGCCCCGGGCGCCCAGCTTGGCCATAGCCCGGCGGAAGGACCCATGAGACGCGGCATGAGAACCCTGGCGGCCGCAGGCCTGGTCGCCGCCTTGCACCTGTTGGCGTTTCTGGCCCTGTCGCTGCTCGCCCCCGGGGCGCCGACCTTCCAGGACAGCCCTGTCTTTGAGGTGATGCTGGCCCCGCCCCTCGCCGCCCTGCGTCGTAGGCAAGCCCCCGGCCCAGAGGCGCCGAATCGCATCCCCCCTCGCCTCCCTCCGGCGCCGCAGGACCTGGCCGACGACTCGCCCGGGCCCGCGCCGGTTCGCCCCAGTCCAGGGGCTGAGGCCGAGGCCATGGCCCAGGCCGCCCGCCTGCGGAGCGCCTTACGGCAGGCCTTCGGCTGCAGCCAGCCGGATATGGCGCGCCTGAATGAAACCGAGCGGGAGGCGTGCCTGACCCGCTTCGCCGAAGGGGCCGACGCCGCCCCCTACCGACCGCCCCTGATGGATGCGGACAAGCTGCGCGGCCTGGACCAGGCCGCGGCTCGAAAGGCCGCTGATCGCGCCTATCGGGAAGCGACCACGCCGCCACTGGGGATCGATACTACGGGCGGCGGCCCAGCCATGAACGCTCTGCCCGAGCTGTAGCCCCGGACCGGCGGCGTCTCAGAAGTCGATGAAGGTCTTGAACGCCGGGACCACTGCGGCCCAGGTGCCGATCACGCTCTGCAGCTGCTCGGTGGAGGCGCCAAGCTCCAGGTCCACATCCATCTCGACCACCGGATCCATTTCGGAGTCCAGATAGGCCCGCCCGAACCGCATCTCGCGGTTCCACTCGTTGATCCGGGCCAGACCTGGCGACTGCTTCAGGGCGAAGGCTGCGCCGAACTGGATGCTCGTGCAGCGTTCGCGCTCACAGCCATAGAAGTAGATGGCGAAATTGGTGCCGTCGGTGGCGCTGCGGACCATTGGGTCCCCCACCCCGTCGACGTCGGCCTGAGCGCGGTAGCCGCTCGCCTGCAGCACCTCGATCACCTCAGCCGCCGTAACCCCGCCAGCCGGTAGAGGCCGCGCCTGACCCTGAGCGGCCCCAAGACCCACGGCGAGGCCCGCTATGATCCAAAGTCCACGCATACCGGTGCTCCGTCCTGGCCAGGGTGCTGCTGTACGTCGGTCATTCCACAGCGCCGCTCAAAACGGAAGCACAAGGGGGCGGAAAAGACAGGCCAGGCCGCACGCCGCCTGATCGTACTGCGCAGGGATCTGAGTCCCGGCCAAAGAAAAACGGCCCGGGGTCGCCCCCGGGCCGTCTGTCTGTCGCAACCTGGTTCCTGAGCCGGAACCACAGGCCTTAGTTGTCGATCGTCTCGGCCTGGGCCTCGGCGGCGATAACCTCCGGCAGAGGCTCCATGGCGGTCTCGCGGCTGGCGGCCAGGGCTTCGTCGCGCTTGGCGGCGATGCGCTGGAGGTTGCGCAGGTACGAGCCGGTGCCGGCGGGAATAAGCCGGCCCACGATGACGTTCTCCTTCAGGCCTTCCAGAGTGTCGCGCTTGCCCTGGACCGAAGCCTCGGTGAGCACGCGGGTGGTCTCCTGGAAGGAGGCTGCGGAGATGAAGCTGCGGGTCTGCAGCGAGGCCTTGGTGATACCCAGCAGAACCGGCTGGGTGATCGCCGGACGACCGCCGCGGGCCTCGGCCTTGGCGCTCTCCTCGTCCACCTCGATCTTGTCCAGGTGGTCGCCCTTGAGCAGGCCGGTGTCGCCCGGCTCGAGGATCTCCACCTTCTGCAGCATCTGACGGACAATGGTCTCGATGTGCTTGTCGTTGATGGGCACGCCCTGGAGGCGATAGACCTCCTGGATCTCGTCCACCAGGAACTCGGCCAGCGCTTCGATGCCCTGAATCCGCAGGATGTCATGCGGATCGGGGTTGCCGTCGATGATGTACTCGCCCTTGCGGATCGTATCGCCATCGTGGACGGCGATATGCTTGCCCTTGGGGATGAGGAACTCGACGGGCTCGCCGCCGTCCTCCGGGGTGATCTTGATCCGGCGCTTGTTCTTGTAGTCGCGCCCGAACTCGACCCGGCCGTCCATCTCGGCGATGACCGCACAGTCCTTCGGCCGGCGGGCCTCGAACAGTTCGGCCACGCGAGGCAGACCACCGGTGATGTCCCGGGTCTTGGCGCCTTCGGTGGGGATACGAGCCAGGACCTCGCCGGGCTTGGCTTCGTCGCCGTCGCCGACGGAGAGAATGGCCCCCACCGGCAGCAGGTAACGGGCCTCACCGCCATTGGCGATGCGCTTGAAGGCGCCGTCGGAGTCGATCACGCCCACGGCGGGACGCAAATCGCTGCCCTTGGTGGAGGCGCGCCAGTCGGTGACCACGCGGTTGGAAATGCCGGTGGCCTCGTCGGCTTCGTCGCGGACCGAGACGTTCTCCACCAGATCCTCGAAGCGGACGCGGCCGCCCACTTCGGTGAGGATCGGGGTGGTGTAGGGGTCCCATTCGGCCAGGCGCTGACCGCGCTTGACCTTGTCACCGTCCTTGACCTTCAGACGCGCGCCGTAGGGCGGCTTGTAGGACTCGCGATCCTTGCCATCGACCTGCACGATGATCTGCAGGTTCCGGTTCATGACCACGAACTCGCCGTCGCCCGCCTGAACCACATTGCCGCCGATCACCTTCACCACGCCCTCATTGGCGCTTTCAAAGAAGGACTGCTCGGCCACCTGGGCGGTGCCGCCGATGTGGAAGGTCCGCATGGTCAGCTGGGTGCCGGGTTCGCCGATGGACTGGGCGGCGATGACGCCGACAGCCTCACCGATGTTCACCGGGGTGCCCCGGGCCAGGTCACGCCCATAGCAGGTGGCGCAGATGCCGGTCTTGGTCTCGCAGGTCAGGACCGAACGGACCTTCACCGACTGCACGCCAGCGGAGTCCACCAGGTCGATCATCTTCTCATCGAGATAGGTGTCGGCCGGGATGACGACCTCGCCGGTGTTCGGGTCCTTGATGTCCTCGGCCGTGGAGCGGCCCAGGATACGCAGACCGAGCGAGACCAGCACGTCGCCGCCTTCGACCACAGCGCCCAGGGTGATGCCCCGGGTGGTGCCGCAATCTTCCTCGGTGATGATGCAGTCCTGCGCCACGTCCACCAGACGACGGGTCAGATAGCCCGAGTTGGCCGTCTTCAGGGCGGTGTCGGCCAGGCCCTTACGGGCGCCGTGGGTGGAGTTGAAGTACTCCTGAACGGTCAGGCCTTCCTTGAAGTTCGAGATGATCGGCGTCTCGATGATCTCGCCGGACGGCTTGGCCATCAGGCCGCGCATCCCGCCGAGCTGCTTCATCTGGGCCTGCGAGCCCCGGGCGCCGGAGTTGGACATCATGAAGACCGAGTTGATCTCGGACTCACGGCCGTCCTCGCCCTTCACCCCTTCGGAGATCTCGCGCATCATCTCGTCGGCGACGCGGTCTGTGGCCTTGGCCCAGGCGTCAACGACCTTGTTGTACTTCTCACCCTTGGTGATCAGACCGTCGGCGTACTGCTGCTCGTATTCCTCGACCAGCTTGCGGGTCTCTTCGACGATCGGCTTCTTCCGCTGCGGGATGACGATGTCGTCCTTGCCGAAGGAGATGCCGGCCTTGGCCGCCTCGCGGAAGCCCAGACGCATGATCTGGTCAGCGAAGATGACCGTCGCCTTTTGACCGCAGTGGCGGTAGACGGTGTCGATCAGATTGCCGATTTCCTTCTTGGTCAGGTTCTTCTCAAGAAGCTTATGGCTGACCGCCGCGTTAAGCGGGAACAGCGCCGCAATCTTCATCCGTCCCGGCGAGGTGTCGATGATCCTGCGGACCACCTCACCCTCGGGGTTCATCTCGGTGTAGCGGCAGCGGATCTTGGAGTGCAGGGTCACGACGCCTTCGTTCAGCGCCGCTTCAATCTCGCCCAGATCGGCGAACACCTTGCCCTCGCCCGGCTCGCCGTCCTTGACCAGTGACAGGTAGTAGAGGCCGAGCACGATATCCTGCGACGGCACGATGATCGGGCGACCATTGGCGGGCGACAGGATGTTGTTCGTGCTCATCATCAGCACGCGCGCTTCCAGCTGGGCTTCCAGCGAAAGCGGCACGTGGACAGCCATCTGGTCGCCGTCGAAGTCGGCGTTGAAGGCCGTACAGACCAGCGGGTGCAGCTGGATGGCCTTGCCTTCGATCAGCTTGGGTTCGAAGGCCTGGATGCCCAGACGGTGCAGGGTCGGCGCGCGGTTCAGCAGCACCGGGTGTTCGCGGATCACCTCGTCGAGGATGTCCCAGACCGCCGGCTGCTCACGCTCCACCATCCGCTTGGACTGCTTGACGGTGCCCGACAGGCCCTTGGCGTCCAGACGCGCATAGATGAACGGCTTGAACAGCTCGAGCGCCATCTTCTTCGGCAGACCGCACTCGTGCAGCTTCAGCTCGGGACCGACGACGATCACCGAACGGCCGGAGTAGTCGACTCGCTTGCCGAGCAGGTTCTGACGGAACCGGCCCTGCTTGCCCTTCAGCATGTCGGCAAGCGACTTCAGGGGCCGCTTGTTGGCGCCGGTGATGACCCGGCCGCGACGGCCGTTATCGAACAGGGCGTCGACGGACTCCTGCAGCATCCGCTTTTCGTTGCGGATGATAATGTCCGGGGCCCGCAGCTCGATCAGGCGCTTGAGGCGGTTGTTCCGGTTGATGACCCGGCGATAGAGGTCGTTCAGGTCGGAGGTGGCGAAACGGCCGCCGTCCAGGGGCACCAGCGGACGCAGTTCCGGCGGGATCACCGGCACCACCGACAGCACCATCCACTCGGGCTTGTTGCCGCTCTCGATGAAGCTCTCGATGAGCTTCAGACGCTTGGACGTCTTCTTGAGCTTCATTTCCGAGGTGGTGGTGAGCAGGTCCTCGCGGAGCTTCTCGGCCTCCTTGGGCAGGTCGATGGCCTTCAGCAGACCCTGGACCGCTTCGGCGCCGATCTCGGCGGTGAAGCTGTCGTCCCCGAACTCCTCCTGGAAGCGCATATAGTCGTCTTCCGAGAGCAACTGGTGCTGCTTCAGCGGGGTCAGGCCCGGCTCGGTGACGATGTAGTACTCGAAGTAGAGCACCCGCTCCACGTCCTTCAGGGCCATGTCGAGCATCATCGAGATGCGGCTCGGCAGGGACTTCAGGAACCAGATGTGGGCGACCGGGCTGGCCAGTTCGATATGGCCCATCCGCTCGCGGCGAACGCGGGCCAGGGTGACCTCAACGCCGCACTTCTCGCAGATGATGCCCTTGTACTTCATGCGCTTGTACTTGCCGCACAGGCATTCGTAGTCCTTGGTCGGGCCAAAGATACGGGCGCAGAACAGGCCGTCACGCTCCGGCTTGAACGTCCGGTAGTTGATGGTCTCGGGCTTCTTGATCTCGCCGAAGGACCACGAGCGGATCTTTTCGGGCGAGGCCAGAGCGATACGGATCTGGTCGAAGGTCGGGGCGGCCTGGACCGGATTGAAGATATTCAGGACTTCCTGGTTCATCAGATTTCCAGTTCGTCAGTCATTCTGGAAGGCGAGAGGGAGAGGCTGACGGCCCCTCCCCCCGCAAAAGCGGCGCGGGATGAAGGCAGCGGTCAGCTGTTCTCCAGCTCCACGTTCAGGCCGAGCGAGCGCATTTCCTTGACGAGAACGTTGAAGCTCTCGGGGATGCCCGCCTCGAAGGTGTCGTCGCCGCGGACGATGGACTCGTAGACCTTGGTCCGGCCAGCCACGTCGTCGGACTTCACCGTCAGCATTTCCTGCAGGGTGTAGGCCGCGCCGTAGGCTTCCAGAGCCCAGACCTCCATCTCCCCGAACCGCTGACCGCCGAACTGGGCCTTGCCGCCCAGGGGCTGCTGGGTGACCAGGCTGTAGGGGCCGATGGAGCGGGCGTGGATCTTGTCGTCCACCAGGTGGTGCAGCTTCAGCATGTAGATGTAGCCGACCGTGACCGGGCGCTTGAACTGGTCGCCCGTCTGGCCGTCGTACAGCGTGACCTGACCCGAACGGTTGAGACCGGCTTTCTCCAGCAGGTTCTCGATGTCGTCGATATGGGCGCCGTCGAAGACCGGGGTCGCGAAGGGCACGCCCTTGGAGAGGTTGCGGGCGAGCTCGATGAGTTCCTCATCGGTCTCGGGCAGCTCTTCCTCGGGCCCGTAGATGTCCCGCAGCCAGTCCATGAGGGCCTGCCGCTGGCCGCCATTCTGCCAGGCTTCCAACAGGTCGGCGATCTGACGGCCGAGGCCGGCGGCGGCCCAGCCCAGGTGGGTTTCGAAAATCTGGCCGACGTTCATCCGCGAGGGCACGCCCAGCGGGTTCAGCACGATGTCGACGTTCATGCCATCCTCAAGGTGCGGCATGTCCTCGATCGGCAGGATCTTGGAGATGACGCCCTTGTTGCCGTGACGGCCGGCCATCTTGTCCCCGGGCTGAAGCTTGCGCTTCACGGCCACGAACACCTTGACCATCTTCATCACGCCAGGGGGCAGTTCGTCGCCGCGCTGCAGCTTGTCGACCTTGTCCTCGAAGCGACGGTCCAGACGCTTGCGGGCCTCGTCGAACTGGCGACGCATGGCCTCCAACTCGCCCATGGCCTTCTCGTCCTCGAGCGCGATCTGCCACCAGAGGCCCGGCGCGATATCGCCCAGCTTCTCGGCGGTGATCTCGCCGCGGCCCAGACCCTTGGGACCGGACACGGCGACCTTGCCCACCAGCATCTCGCGCAGACGCGAGGTCATGTTGCGGTTCAGGATGGCGAATTCGTCGTCGCGGTCCTTGCCCAGGCGATCGATCTCGGCGCGCTCGATGGCCATGGCGCGCTCGTCCTTGTCGACGCCGTGGCGGTTGAACACGCGGACCTCGACCACCGTGCCCGACACGCCGGGCGGCAGGCGCAGCGAGGTGTCACGGACGTCGGAGGCCTTTTCACCAAAGATGGCGCGCAGGAGCTTTTCTTCCGGCGTCATCGGGCTTTCGCCCTTGGGCGTGACCTTGCCCACCAGGATGTCGCCCGGCTGGATCTCGGCGCCGATGGCGACGATGCCGGCCTCGTCGAGGTTGCGCAGGGCCTCCTCGCCGACATTGGGGATGTCGCGGGTGATTTCCTCTGGGCCGAGCTTGGTGTCCCGGGCCATGACCTCGAACTCCTCGATGTGGATCGAGGTGAACACGTCATCGCGTACGATGCGCTCGGAGATGAGGATGGAGTCCTCGAAGTTGTAGCCATTCCAGGGCATGAACGCGACGAGCACGTTGCGGCCCAGAGCCAGTTCGCCGAGCTCGGTGGACGGGCCGTCGGCCACCACATCGCCAGCGGCGATCCGGTCGCCCACCCGAACCAGCGGACGCTGGTTGATGCAGGTCGAGGTGTTGGAGCGCTGGAACTTCTGCAGGCGGTAGATGTCGACGCCCGGCTTGGTGGGGTCGGTCTCTTCCGTCGCGCGGACGACGATCCGGGTGCCGTCGATCTGCTCGACCACGCCCGAGCGGCGGGCCACGACCACGGCGCCGGAGTCCACGGCCACGACGCTTTCCATCCCGGTGCCCACCAGGGGGGCGTCGGTGCGGACCAGCGGCACGGCCTGCTTCTGCATGTTCGAGCCCATCAGGGCGCGGTTGGCGTCATCGTTTTCAAGGAAGGGGATCAGAGAGGCGGCGACGGAGACGACCTGCTTGGGCGAGACGTCCATCAGGTCGACGGTGTCCTTGGGCAGCAGGGTCGGGTCGCCGTTCACGCGGCCGGGCACCAGGTCGTCGACGATCTCGCCGTTCTCCAGCTTGATGTTGGCCTGGGCGATGACGTGCTTGGCCTCTTCCATGGCCGACATGTAGACCACCTCGTCGGTGATCTTGCCGTCCTTGACCCGGCGATACGGGCTTTCGATGAAGCCGTACTTGTTGACCACAGCGTGGGTGGCCAGCGAGTTGATCAGGCCGATGTTCGGGCCTTCCGGCGTCTCAATGGGGCAGATCCGGCCATAGTGGGTCGGGTGCACATCGCGGACTTCGAAGCCCGCCCGCTCGCGGGTCAGACCACCGGGACCAAGGGCCGAGAGACGGCGCTTGTGGGTGATTTCCGACAGCGGGTTGGTCTGGTCCATGAACTGCGACAGCTGCGAGGAGCCGAAGAACTCCCGCACGGCCGCGGCCGCCGGCTTCGCATTGATCAGGTCGTGGGGCATGACCGTGTCGATATCGACGCTGGACATGCGCTCCTTGATGGCGCGCTCCATGCGCAGCAGGCCGACGCGGTACTGGTTTTCCAGCAGCTCGCCCACCGAGCGGACCCGGCGGTTGCCGAGGTTGTCGATGTCGTCGATCTCGCCGCGGCCGTCCCGCAGGCCGACCAGGGTCTTGAGCACCGCCAGCACGTCGTCCTTGCGCAGGACGCGCACGTCGTCGGGGCAGTCCAGCTCCAGGCGCATGTTCATCTTCACGCGGCCGACCGAGGACAGGTCGTAGCGCTCGGAGTCGAAGAACAGGCTGTTGTACATGGCCTCGGCGGCTTCCACCGTCGGCGGCTCACCCGGGCGCATGACCCGGTAGATGTCGAACAGCGCGTCTTCGCGGGCGGTGTTCTTGTCGATGCGCAGGGTGTTGCGCATGTAGGCGCCCACCGTGACCTCATCGATGTCCAGCACGTCGAAGCTGGTGAAGCCCTGCTCTTCCAGGGCGGCCAGCAGGGTGACGTCCAGCTCGTCGCCGGCCTCGCCGTAGATTTCACCGGTCTCGTGGTTGACCATGTCGGCGGCCAGGTAGCGGCCGGTCAGGGCCTCAGGCGCCAGCAGCAGGGTCTTGAGGCCCGCGTCAGCGAATTTCTTGGCGTTGCGGGCGGAGATTTTCTGGCCAGCCGGGGCCACCTCTTCGCCGGTCTCGGCGTCGATCAGGGGGAATTCCGGCTTCACGCCGCGCCAGCGGTCGGGCTTGTAGGCCGTGGCCCAGCCGCCTTCACGCTTCTCGAAGGTCACGGTCTCATAGAAGGTGGAGAGGATTTCCTCCCCGTCCATGCCGAGCGCCATGAGGAAGGTCGAGGCCGGCAGCTTGCGGCGGCGGTCGATGCGGACATAGACGATGTCCTTGGCGTCGAACTCGAAGTCGAGCCAGGAGCCGCGATAGGGAATGACGCGAGCGGCGAACAGGAGCTTGCCCGAGGAGTGGGTCTTGCCCTTGTCGTGGTCGAAGAAGACGCCCGGCGAGCGGTGCATCTGGGAGACGATGACGCGCTGGGTCCCGTTGACGATGAAGGTGCCCTTCTCCGTCATGAGCGGGATATCGCCCATATAGACGTCCTGCTCCTTGATGTCCTTCACCGAGCGGGCGCCGGTCTCTTCATCGGTTTCGAACACGATGAGGCGCAGCTTCACCTTCAGCGGCGCGGCATAGGTCATGTCCCGCTGGACGCATTCCTCGACGTCGTACTTCGGGTCCTCAAACTCGTAGGACACGTATTCGAGCACGGCGCGCTCGTTGAAATCCTTGATCGGGAAGACGGACTTGAAGACCGCCTCGATCCCTTCGTCCCGGCGATCGGCCGGGCGCACTTCACGCTGCAGGAACTGTTCGTAGGACGAGCGCTGAACCTCGATCAGGTTCGGCATCTGCACAGCTTCGGGGATGCGGCCGAAAGACTTCCGGATCCGCTTCTTGCCGGTGAAGGATTGCGCCATTTTATTCCCTTGAGCGCGCGCGGGCGACAGGCCAGCGCGCCGTAAGTGTCATCCTGCGTCCACCCTCAAAACTCCCGGAGGCCGGGAGCCGGACGCTGGAAATGTCCCCTTTACGTCGGGGACGCTCCCTCGCATGGTCGGAGGGCGACGGACCATGCCTCGGAGACGGAACGTGCGAAGACTCGCGTCTTAGCTGAATCGGAATTTCGCGAAGCTCGCCAGATAGGGCTTTTGCAAGCGCTTGGGAAGCCCCTTCCACAGAAAAGTTAAGAGTGCTGTGGAACCAGGCGGCCCGACGCCGCCGACAGATCGATCCGCCAGCGCAGGATCTCCGCGCCGAGATGGAGCGTCCCACCCGGCTCGCGCGCGGCGAGATATCCGCCATTCTTCAACACCACCTTCTGGGACGCCGGATTGTCGGCGTCGGTGGTCAACTCCACCTGGCCAAGGCCTCGCCCTCTCGCCGCCTCCAGCATCAGGGCCAGAGCCTCAGAGGCGTAGCCCCGCCCGCGGCGCCAGGGCGGCACGGCATAGCCGATGTGGCCATAGGGAAACCAGTCGGGCAGCGGCCCGCCGCCTGGTCCCCAGCGAAGGCCGATAGCGCCGCAGAATCCCCCGTCCCAGATCCAGCGCCGGATGCTGGGCAGGCGGGGGCCGTAGCTTCCGTCCAGCCGCAGCACCGGCGGCCCGCCGCCGTCGGGATTGTCCAACGATTGAATGAACCCCTCCGGATCGGCGGCGATCTTCTCCAGTTCCTCATCAGCCGCATCCTTCCCCCGCACATTGTCGGCCGACCAGCCCCGCCGCAGCGCGTCGGCATAGGCGGGCAGCAGGTCCAGGCTGGGGACTTCAAGCGTGACGGGCATGGTCCGACTATCGCGCCACACAGGCCGCCGTGAAAGTGGTCGCCGACAGGCAGCCAGATGACAGGTGTCAGACATGGAAACGGGCCCGGAGGT
>Ga0209347_1004595_pt1 | contig 14162 bp, 14 predicted proteins | sample AutmiccommuBRH23_FD_187382 | JGI IMG/M metagenome (GOLD analysis project Ga0209347, IMG submission 187382) | Deep subsurface microbial communities from Mt. Terri, Switzerland - Autotrophic microbial communities BRH/23 (SPAdes) (version 2) | ecosystem: Environmental > Aquatic > Deep subsurface >... | reverse complement strand
CAGAGGCCTTGGCCATATGGACGAGATTGAAGAAATCCGGGTGCAGGGTCGGCTCGCCACCTCCCATGGTCAGAATAGGGGGCTGGCCGGCATAATCAAGGACCGTCTGGATCATTCCCGCCATTTCGTCCGGGGTGATATCTTTTCTTTTCCCGTTAGGCCTCCCGAGGCAGATCGGGCAATTGAGATTGCAGCGGCTTGTGATTTCAAAGAGGAAAAAAACCGATTTCTGCCGGTGCGCGCCGCACTCCCCGCAATCGTAGGGGCATCCCTTTTCGATTCTGGTCTGCCGGATTTCCGGTTTCACGGTGAAGGCGGTGTAATGCCCGAGCCCGGAAAACCAGTCGTAGTCCGCTGCGATGCGGGATCGGTAAGGGCCATGCTCAGGGCATAATTTTTCCAGGAAAACGCCTTGATCGTCCTCCACGTGGTCCGCCGGGACCTGTTTAAGGCAAACGGGGCAGATACTGGTACGTGTCGCATGAAATCGGTTTTTCATTCAGTTCCGTTCCTTTCAATGGGCTTGGCGGATATGAATCGGTTTTTTGGGGTGACCCGGTGAGGTAAACCGGATGATTTCAAGAGCGGGCATGCCGTTTTCCCTTAAACGGCGGTAGTCCGGGTTGATTCGGCAAAGTCGGTTATCGATGATCGCCGGATTGCCGGCATCCGTGTGGAGGTAAAATTTGTTCTTATTGTGAGTCAGATAATAGTTCGGCGTTGTGGGCTTTACGGCAGAGACCACCTCGTCCTCGGTGATCATGGCGGGGGAAAGGATTCTCTCTTTCCGCCCGCAAAGGCGCACCAGGGGCGGGGTAAGCGATGATATTGCGACAATGTCCCCGGTTCGGTAATTCCAAAGCCCGCCCCGGGTGGTGACGCATAATTCATATTTCCGGTTGAGCTTGACATTCTGAAGGCTGATGGCGGGACCGCTCCCGTCAAGCGGGAGAAAGGAGAAAAAGATCCGGCGGCAGTTCAACAGAAAAGTGCCGGGTTCCACGGGCAACCCCCAGGTCCCTTCATTGGAGCCATAAACATCAATGACATGGACATTCGGGAGGGCCTGTGAATAAATGGTTGAGAAATCGGCCGCCCAGCACCCGCAGTTGAAGATGACTTCAATACCGGGGAGGGTCTTTGAACTCAGGAAATCGGCAATCTCAACTGGGTTGCCGGCAATGTTGGAGCATCGGTCGGTCAGTGTTGATAAAAATGCATGGTCCTGGTGTTCCTTTTCCGCGGGAAGGCGGGTATAGTCGGGGACAAACCATTTTGGTGATTGAAGATAGGCGAACGCGGTCCCTTCCGCGTAAACCATCCATTTCCCCATCGGAGTCCCTTTCCGCGGGCCGATATAAAGTGTCTTTCCCGAAATCCAGCGGAGGCTTCCATGTTTCAGGCCGCCCAGGAGGACCGCGTCAACGGCGGACATCCGGCTGTCGTGAAGAAGTTTTGAATTGAGCGGAATCAGCTTCGGTTGACCGGTGGTGCCGGTCGTCCGTCCGAAGCAAACCGGAGAACCGTGAAACAAGAGAGTCTTTTCACCATCGACCATGCGGTCGATGTACGGCTTGAAACCTTCATATCCAGTGGGGGGAACCCGGGACAGGAAGTCCTCGGATTTTTGGATTCCGTTGAAATGATGGGTTTTGCCGTATTGGGTCGATCGATTCTTCTGAAGAAGGCTTAGAAGGAAGTTCTCCTGAACGAGAGGGAAGTTACCTGAAAAAAGGTATGCTCGCCGGAGCCGGGCGAAACTTAACAAAGCGGCATTGTAGAATGACACGCGGAAGTTCCACTTTTTCAATTTCAATGTTGTAGAATTGAATCGATTATTGCCACATTTTTGCCGAAAATGCTAATTACAATTGGTAAAAGAAAGAGGAATCGATGGAAAAAGAAGTCGTTCTGGTTATCGGTGGGTCGAAAGGAATCGGGGCGGAGATCGTCCGGAAGGTGGGAACCCCGGAGAGGTTTGTGGTTTTCACGTATTTTCAGTCCCGGCAGGAGGCGTACCAGGTTTCGGAGCAACTGGGTCCGGGACTTGAGCATTCTGTCTACCAACTCGACATCCGGGACTCCGGAGAGGTTTCGCGCCTGGTGGAAAAAGTCGGCAGGCGCTTTGGGCGCATCGATATCCTGATCAATAACGCCGGTGTTGTGAAAGACAACCTCGCCTATCAGACCAGTGATGATGACTGGTTCGAAGTGATCAATACCAACCTCAGCGGTGTTTTCTTTGCCTGCAGGGCGGTATCGAAATACATGATTCGCGCCCGGAGGGGAAAGATCGTGAACGTCTCTTCCGTGGTGGCCATGAAGGGTTCGCGCGGTCAGGCGAATTATGGCGCCTCAAAAGGGGGGATCGAGTCGTTGACCCGGTGCCTCGCCGTGGAACTGGCCAGGAAGAATATCTCAGTCAATTGTGTTTCTCCCGGCGTCATTGAGACCGATATGACCCGTGGACTCCTCTCGCAATATGTGGATCTGGTAACACCCGGGATCCTGCTGGGGCGGGTAGGGAAGCCGGAGGAGGTCGCCGATGTGGTCGCCTTTCTGGTGAGCCCAGCGGCCGCCTATATCAACGGGCAAGTGATTCACGTGGATGGGGGGATGTTGTAGCATAGCTTCAATATGACGGCGTCGTTCTGTCCGCCGAATCCCATCGAGTCCATTGCGATGCAGATCCTTTGAAGAAATGGTTATTAAAATGGCACTACTCCGATGCACAAAGAAGCTGATTGCTGAATTAAAAATCAGACCTGAAGAAAGACCATCAACTTCAGATCTGAGTAACTGGCATGCTAATTTTCTTCGAATCGACAGACGGAAATGCATCTTATTCACGCATGACAGGACATTATATTCTTTCTTTGTCCCCGGCCTAACCAAACCGGATTTTCAAAATTTTGAAGAAATCTTCAGGCAAAATCTATTTAAAAGCCTGGTTTCGGAAAATATTTACCAACGTCAAATCGAGTTTTTCCTTGAAGATATGCGGGTAATTGAATTCGCGAAAACAAATAATCGCAGCGTTTTGGGATCGATGAACGACTTGGCTCTTCAGCTTAAAACCATGATTTATCTTGATGGGGGGCTCTGGGATGCAGACGTTGCAGGAATAAACCACCAATTGAATCGTATCCCGATGGGCGGGATTGATATGAATTATGGCATTGATGAGTTGCAGAGATTTCTTGCGCGTATGGGTTAATGATTTCTTTTTAAGCCGTACCTAATTTTTTAAAATTCTTAGTTGGTTACAAAGTTGGTTTAATCAGCTTTTTAAAAACAAGCTAAGGATTATTCACGTGGATGGGGGACATACCGCTTTAAAACGACGACAGCGTTTTGTCCGCCGAATCCCATCGAATTCTTAATCGATACGTTGATCTTGTATTTCCGCGCTTTCAGGGGGACATAATCGAGGTCGCATTCGGGATCCTTCTTCTCCAGGTTGATGGTGGGGGCAATGAAGTCGTTCCGAAACATGGCCAGCACGGCGGCGATCTCGACGGCGCCGGATGCTCCAATCAAATGCCCGATCATCGACTTGGTCGAACTGACGGGGATACGGTAGGCCTTTTTTCCGAAAACATCTTTTATGGCCATGGTTTCGGCCCGGTCATTGGCAATGGTCCCGGTGCCGTGGGCATTGATGTAGTCGATCGCCTCCGGTGTAATCCCCGCATCGTTGAGCGCTCCCCGCATGGCCGCGGCAATCCCCTGGCCGGAACGGTCCGGTTCGGATATTTTGAACGCATCGAACGTGGAGGCGTACCCCAGGATTTCGCCGAGTATGGGCGAGTTTTCTTTCAGGGCATGATCAAGCGACTCAAGGGCCAGCATGGCGGCCCCCTCGCCGAGGACGGTCCCGTCGCGCCGGATGTCGAAAGGCCGGATTGCGGATGCTTTCAAGTCGTTATCGGTACAGAGCGCACCCAGGCGTGAGAACCCGCCAATACCAAGAGGGTGCAGCATTGAATCAAACCCCCCGGCGATCACCCGGTCATATCGACCGTCCCGGATCATATGAAAGGCATGGCCGATGGCCTGGGTGGATGCGGTGCAGGCGGAGCAGTTGAGATAGTTGGGGCCGCCGATCGAAAAGGTCGCCTTGATGATATTTCCCAGGAAGTCGAGGGGCGTCTCCAGGTAGGTTGTTTCGGGCCGTTTCGCGGCCATGTACGCATCCAGATCAAAATGCCCGGGAGAACGTTCAAATGCCTTATCAATGGCGAACTGTTCAAGGGATGTCCCGAGATCAAGGGGGGTGAACGAATTCGAGAATTGGTCCCTGAGCTGAAGGAACGCGGTCAATCCGATAAACACCTTCCGGTCGTCGGTGGTTCGCAGTGCCGGGTATTTCCGGGTCAGGCCGGTGATATCTATGCGATTGACCTGGCCGGCGATGCGGACGGGAAGGCTTGCGGCATCGAAGCAGTCGATTTCCGAAAGACCGGATTTGCCGGCGTTTAGGGCCTTGCCGAAGGCTTCGAATGAAGCCGCGTTGGGGGTGACAATCCCCACATCGGTGATGACGACTCTTCTTTTCATTTTTCCAGGATGATGCAGAATTTTTCGCTCCCGGGTGCAAAAGAGGTAATAAAAATGCGACGTACCGGGTTCCCGTCAACCCTGCAATTTTCTTTAAGAATATGGGTGGCGATGGCCACATGGATCATTCCGGCGGCCGCGTAGGCATTGCCGATGACCTGTTTCGGCGCCAGGACCGGGCAGGTAAAAAAGAGGGAGAGCGCCTTTTTTTCGATCATATCCGCATTAGGGGTATGGTCACTGGATGAAATCACGAGATCGATGTCGCCCGGTGCGAGGCCGCTTTCCGCCAGTGCCGTCTTGATCATCTCCTCCTGGAAAGTTCCGGGATGATGACCGGGGTACGTGCCGGTATATGAGAGGTGGTGCATGTGCCGGATGGTGCAGTAGTAATCGTGTTTCCTCCTCTCGGCAAACTCGCGGGACTCGACGGCGAGGTAGGCGCTCCCCTCCGAAAGGACAACTTCGCTCTCCTGAAGAAGCCCGTATTCATAAAAGGTGATAAAGGCATTTGAATGGGTCTTGCAGTCGGACCCGCCGCAGAGGACCAGCTTTGACCGTCCGGCGCGGATCTCGAGACACGCTTCGAACAGGGTTTGCAGGGCGTTTCCTTCCCAAGGGTTGAAGACCAGGTTCCTTCCCCGGATCCCGGCTGTGACGGCGCACATGGCGGCCGGCATGTTCGGGAGGATTTGGAAAGACATCAAAGGATTGAGCTTGTATATAGCGGTTTCGCCGAATGCCCCGGGATCAAACATCCCGGTATCCGGGGAGGCGGAATGTTCGAGGAGGTTTGCGATGCTTTCCAGGTGAAGCCCGCTGCACCCGGTGCCGGCAAAAAGATCGATTTCCTCCGGGGGGTATGCGTTGCGCAGTCCAGCATCTTCGATGCAGTCGAGGCAGGCGGCGACGGCAAAGCGGGTTTCATCCGACATGAAGCGCAGGGTCCGGTTGGTTGACCTGGGATAACCATCCGGGACTCGGGCGACGCGGCGGTCCCGGAAGAACCGGGATTTAAACGGGACCGGTGAAAAATGGGTTTTCCGGCCGAGGAGGTTTTCCACGATGTGGTCGAGTCGGTATCCGAGTGAACAGACGGCCGATGCCCCGGTGATGACCACCCGGGTCTCATTCATTCAAGCCTTCTTTCCACATGTTGACCAGCCGCAGCCGGTCCCGCTGGAGGATCGGGTCCTCGTAAGCGTTCAGGACATAGGTAATGCGGGTCGAAACGATCTCTTTGTCTTTTTTGCGGGCCGTTACCTCCACCTTGCCGGCATCTGGGTTGAAACTGAGCACCTCCGCGGTGTAGACGAGGGTGTCCCCCGGCCTGGAGATATCCCGGAACTTGGTTTTATCGATGATGGTCATGATCGCCTTCTTTTCGAGCCCCAGTTTCTCTTGGACAGTTTCCTCCAGGAAAATCCCGCCGAGCTGGGCCATTCCTTCAAGGATCAGGACTCCCGGCATGATCGGCATCCGGGGGAAATGATCGTCAAAAAAATCCTCGGAAAGAGTGATGTTTTTGACCGCGCGGGCGAGCCCCCCGATGCGCCATTCGACTATTTTATCGATCATCAGAAATCGCATTGGTTTTTCCGGTACAGGTTGTTGTAGGCGCAGAGCGGATAGATTTTCCCGTGGGGCTTGGCGTAAACGGTGCAGCAGCGCCGTACGCGGGTCAGGTCGAAGGTGTCGGCATCCATGAAATGGTGGATGTAGATCGATTTGATTTTTCGGGCTGCGACATCGAAGGTTTTTTTCGGATCAAACCCTCCTGCATTTGCCCGGTGAATTTCCCGGATGAGCCCTTTTATTGTCCGGAGAGATTTTTCAGCCGTTTCTTTCATGCAATCACACATCCCCGGGGCATCCATCCAGATCGAAAAAATCGTCTCCCGTATTTCCTCGAAGCTTGCTTCGTCGCTGCCGAAAAAAGAACGATTCTTGATTGTTTCGACATACTGCTCCCGGTTCAGCAGTCGCTTGAACGGGACAAAGCGGTTTTCCTCGAATTGGAGGAAGTGGGCCAGGGAAAAGCAATTGGCGTGGCAGCAGGGAAGGGGCATGAAGTCGTCGGTCAGGACCGTGCCGCCGCTCGCCTCGGAAACCAGGCGGATGACATCCGGGATGGTCAGCCGATCGGTGACGTTAATTGTCCCGGCGAGCTTGCCGGCATGGACCAGCGGCTGGAAAAGGAGGGAAACAATAGCATCATGGCTGAAAAACAGGTCGAGCAGGTATTTCACATCCTGAAGGGTGTCATTGATTCCCTTCCCGATGGTGGCGATCAGAGAAAAGGGATGCCCGGATGCGATCAGCAGATCAATAATCTGTTCTTTCTCTTTGATAAGATCACGTCCCCGAAGCCATTCATAGACCTCCCCGCGGCAACCGTCGAGCTGAAGTGAGACGAGGATACCATTTTCCTTGTGAAATGACAGGAGATCGGGAGACGAAAGGAGCGTCAGTCCGTTGGTGGACACCGAAATCTTTGTGATTTCCGTGACGGACGAGAGATACCGCATGATCTCCCGATATTCGGGGTGAAGGGTCGGCTCACCGCCGCTGACATTCAGCACATCAATCTGCCCCTCGGATTCGAGGAGGGAGGAGACGATGGTCTTGATCTCGTCGAGCGACAGGTCGCCCCGGTCCGCCTCGGATGCGATGCAGATCGGGCAGTTGAGGTTGCATTTGTTGTTGATCTCGATGATCGGCATGCAGACATGCTGTTCATGATCCGGGCAGAGGCCGCAATCATCGGGGCAGCCCTTTTTAACTTGTCCCGCATGCTTTTTTTGGATCCTTCCCGGCCGGATATACTCGTGGGCGCGTTTGTAATGCCGGTAATCGGAGGAAATCAGCGCCGTCTGCGGGCCATGTTCCAGGCAGTGTTTTTCCAGGTAGACGCGGTTGTCCGATTCATAGACCTTGGCGTCCACAAGGGTCCGGCATACAGGGCATATCCCGCGGGTCGTGTCGATCAGTCTTCTATTCATTTCGATCTTGCTTGTAAAATCGTTCGTCTTTCATCCGGTAAAAAAGATTGTAGGCGCAGGCGGGAATCAGCCGTTCGCCGTCGACCGGAACCAGATCGGTGCATGAAACGATTCGCGAAATGTCAAAATTATCTTCATCCATGTGGGAATGAATGTAGATCGTGAGGATCGATTCCTCGGCAATCCGCTGCCGTTCAAAAGGGGTCAGCGCCTGCGGGGGATACATCCGCTTCAGCAGCAGCCGGATATGCTGGAGGAGCGCTTCGTTTCGGCTGTCGGCCCAGCTTCTGGCAATCGCATCCCGCATCACATCATGGAATTGGTCATCCGGGTGGATGAAGTAGTGCGGGCCGATGAGACCGTTGATTTCTTCGATGGAAAGGAGATCGGTGAAGCTGATGAGCCGGCCGTTCATCTTGAAAAAATAGCCGATGCTGTAGCAGAGCGGGTGATTCGAGGGGAGGGGGAAGAAATGCTCCCGCCGGATTGCCCCGCCGGAAGCGGTTTCGATATTTTTCACGGCCATGTCGAGGGTCACCCGTTTTCGGGGTGCAAATCCGGATCCCCCCTGGCCGGTGAAGGTCATGTTCTGGATGGTCACGCTGCGGACATTCGGATATTTCGTTGAAAGCGCGATGATGTCGTGGATTTCATGGTCATTGATGTCCCCGATCATCACGTTGAGAAGCGTGACGCCAACACCGTGGGCCGCAAGGTTTTCGAGCGCCCGGATTTTCGTATCCACCAGGTCAACGCCGTGGATCTTCCGAGAGGTCGCACTATCAAGGGTGTTAAAGGATAAGATCACATAGACGCCGAGTTCTTTTAACTGCTTTACAAGCGAAAGGTCTTCCGCCAGCCGGATGCCGTTGCTGTTGAGCGTAATTCGGCCGATCCGTTCATCCCTGGCGACCTTGATCAGTTCGATCAGGTCGGGGTGAAGCGTCGGCTCCCCGCCGGTAATGTTGATCAGGTCATATTCCGGCCGGGTGCGCAGCAGGAAATCGATGGTCCGCTTCATCTCGGAGACAGGCATGTCGTAGCGACTGTCCTGCCGGTTGTAGGTAAAGCAGATGGGGCAGTCGAGGTTACAGGCATTGGTGATGGAAAAGACCGGGAGATGGGGGCCGTTTTCATGCCAGGGGCAGAGCCCGCAATCATGGGGGCAGCCGGAAACCGACCGGGTCTGAAAGATTTCCGGAGGGGTTGCTTGCAGCCTGAAATCGACATGTCTGAAATACCAGTCCCGGTCTTCGGCGATCAGCGCGATGCTTCGGCCGCATTCGGGGCAGAGGTTCTCCTGGAAGATCCGGCTTTCTTTTTCGAATATGCGCGCGTTGACAACCTTTCGACACTTCCGGCACATCCCCCGGGTGGTTTTGTAATAGGCGTAATCCCGTGTTTCCACGTCAGTATCAGTCTTCATGTTCTATTCTCACAGAGTACGTTGAACAGGCGGTTGTAATCATCGGGGTCATACAGTTTGTCGAGATCGGTCAGTATCCCGATGCAACCGTCCCCCCGGATCACTTCCCGCTGATCCACATGGCCGACGCCGCTCATCTTGATGCTGTCGCCGATGATGCTGTCGATTTTCACCCGCATCCGCATGGCATCCCCGGGGCCGAGCGGTTCGCGGATTTCGATCCGGTTAAACATAGTCAGGATCGCCAGCCGTGTGTGGAAAGACTTGTAAACCAGGAAATTGGCGAGCTGGAAGAGGGACTCTGCCATCAAGGTCGGCGGGAACTGTTTGCGGATACCCAACCGGTTGGTCAGGAAATACTCTTCCAGCGAGACGGTCTTTATCCCTTCGATAAAATCGTTTTCCCGGTAGTCGAGAATGCGGTCAACGAATCGGAATTTCATATCCCGCCGTCGATATGTATGATTTGACCGTTGATGTAAGCGGCCCTTGGGCTGGAGAGAAAAACGATCAGGGCGGCGACTTCCTCGGCACGCCCCATGCGTTTTGCCGTGCAGAATTCAAGATATTGATCTTTCTGCTTTTTAGTGGCGCTCCGGCCCACGCCGCCGTCGATCAATCCCGGAGCCACGCAGTTGACGCGGATGTTATACCGGGAGAATTCCTTTGTTAACGCCAGGGTGAAGCCGGTCAGTGCCGCCTTGGCGGTCGCATAGTGAACGGGGACTTCAAGAATCCGCTCGCCGGCAAGGGAGCCGATATTGATGATGCTCCCATCCCGGTTCTTGAGCATGTACCGGGAAACTTCCTTGGTCACCAGGAAGGTTCCCTTGGTGTTGACGTCCATGCACTCGTCCCAGTCCTCCTCGTCGATCAAGGGGAAGGGGAGGAGATCCGTTATGCCGGCGTTGTTGACCAGGATGTCAATCCGGGAATAGGTTTCGAATATCTCCCGGGTAATCGCGGCAAGAGTTGGCCGGTCGAGAATGGAGGCGCGGTAACCGATGCACCGGTCTTTGCCGTAAGCCGCCGCAAGTTCCGCGGCTTTTTTCTCAGCCTGGTGGTAGAGGAAACAGACGATCGCCCCTTCCTCGATGTAGGCCCGGACAATTTCCTTGCCGATATCGCCGGTACCACCGGTCAGGAAAACGATCTTATCCTTCAGGTTCAGGTCCATTACGGATGGACTCCTTCCACGGCCGATTCGCTCAGCTTTTCAAAAACAATCCGCACAAAGACCCTGAGGTTGAGCAGGGCGGGGATATTCTCCGGCCGCAACCCGTAGGCGATAGCATCAGGATGGATTTCGGGGATGTTCCGTTTAAATTCATCGAGCGCCCGGGGGCTGATGTTCCCGTCCTCATCGAGCATTTCCCCCTTGGCCATCTTTTTTTCCGCGCGGCCCCGCAGTTCATCGGCGCCGATCTGGACGCCAAATGTTTCTTCGACGTTAAAGGCGAAATCAAGGAGATCGAGCGAGTCGAGTCCGTAATCCTCCATCAGGGATTTGTCGGGATCGATTTCGACGGTGTCGTCCTGCAGGATTTCCCGGATGATCCTTATCAGTTCAGTTTCGATATTCTGTTTAGTAATTTTATTCATGGAATTTCCGTCATTATGAGTGTCCCAGGATTTTATCAATGCCAAGATGCCGCGGTGCGGGCGGGCGGTGATCATAATATCCGAAACAGACAAAGGCGCCGATGGTGTATTTGGGAGGGATCCGCAGTGCCGCCTTGATTTCCCGAGCGATCACGAGCGGTGATGTCATGACGAGTGTTCCGAGCCCCCTGCTTTCGGCCAGGAGGAGCATGTTCTGGATCACCAGGGAGAGGCTGATCAGCTCGCCGGACATGTGGTTGTTCTCTTCATCGGTTTTAAACAACTCGGTCTGGATCCGGTTCGGTTTTACAAAGCAGCAGACGACGACCGCAGGGGCCTTTCGGAAATGTAAAAAATGTTCCCGATAGGAGACCATCAGGCGTTCTACTGATTTATGGGACTGAAGTGATTCTTCTATTTTTTGTTCGATTTGCACACTGAAATCCTCCAGGAGCGCCCTGTCCCTGACGATATAAAACCGCCAGCCCTGCCGGTTGTTGTTTGACGGGGCATGGGAAGCCGTTCCGATGATTTCCTTTAACAGCGCGGTATCGACCGGCTTGTTGTCGAAAATCCGGATACTTCTCCTGGATCGGATGATCTCGGATAGGCTTTTATAGTCCATGGGAATTAATGGCTGCATCGGATATCCACGTTCTGGCTATGGTTCAGATTTTCTCCGGAGGTGCTTTTTCAACCAATGGAAACAGTTCCTGAAGGGCTGACCCATGAAATCCTGAAGTTGGAATCGGGGATGATAATAACTACTTTCCCTCATTCGGATCATACCCAAACGGTCCAGAGTGGAAAAATTCTCCGAGACCAAATGACCGGCCTCCAAAACAAAAGGCTGGTTACGATATTGATCTCTCAGTAAAAGAGCACCTCTCCACTCTTCCTCGGACGTCGTGGCCATAATCGAATATAAGTCAAGAGCATGATAACGGCCGAATTCCTTATTGGGATCGTTGAGACGATCTTTGAATGCAAAAAGTTTCATCATTAGAAAAGTGTAAGGATGCGGAAGAAATACCTCAGACTTCAAGTGCATGCCCGAGCTGAGGTCACCGGTTAGTGATAAAGGTAAAAGGCCTTCCTCTAATGTAGGCGCCTCGTCAACCGGATGGGCGTGAATGCCAACGGAAGGATTGGGGCGTACACGACGTGCATCCACCTTTACTCTTGTGGACCGAAATTGGGCTTGTGGACCCGTAAGGATATCCAACTTGACCGATCCATCGTCGGCACCGCGCGGAGCGGGTTTGATGAACTGATATTTTTCCGCACCTGGAACAGCCTTATAGCCTAACCTGGCAATGGCTTCAGCCAGGGGCTTCAATTTCATTGAGTCAATGAGAATCTCAGCCCTGAGAAAAAGATCAAGATCATTCGTGGAACGCGGTTCCGGCCATTCCCGCAATAGCGTATAGGTTCCACTCCGCAGCACATGATCTATTTTGAGGAAAATACCAAAGCCTCCGCCGAGGATGAGTTTGATGTCCCTTGCCTTCTATCTCGAACAACAAATCCAATAGAGACGTTTTCAGATCAGGCATGGTAATCATTGACGCGCTGTCTCCAGACTATCCATTATGTAAGATTTCACCTGTTCGGCGGTTTCCTGATCGCGCTTGTCCCCGGCCATTAGTTCCAGATATACTTGAACAGGAGAAGCCCAACAGAAATTGTCGTCGTCTCGGCTGTCAAAGTAAACCTTTTCATCCTCGGTCTCAATGAGTTCGAGGTTCGGGAATCGATCTGATTGACTTCCCGATATCTTGTCCAGCAGCATTTCCACCCTCGGACAATAAATTGACAAAACAGGCCCTCTTTGCATGACGGCATACCGTCCAACCGAGGATGTCCCCGTAGCTACGATTGGCAAATTCAATGTATATGCTGTTTTCTGCAACTCTTCCATAATGGAGCCTGATTTTTCTTTGACCTTAAGACGAACCCGTTCCTTGATATTGGGGGGAAAATGGTTTTCATTCAATTTTTGCAAGAGCTTTTCTGGTTGCAACAGTCGAATGGCATCATTCCGTGTTATCAATAAGTCCTCTTCCAGTGTTTTCAACGCTTTCGAAACTGTGGACAAGCTCATGGCTTTTTTGTCCCATTTCCTTACTAACGGATTTTGCCGGTTGATTTCCGCGCGGACATCTTGAACGGTTCCGTAACTGGCGAGCTGCAGGAAAACCCGTCCAACCATGGAGCTGTTTTTTCGATAGATATTCTTGATCGGAGCTGATGAAGTGAAGCGATTTTTCCCCCCGCTCCGGAATACGGCGAATCTCTCACCGGCATACACCACACCATTCCCGCACATGTCAATACCGCTGATTCTCTCTTCTTCAAGTTCCTGCAATTTCCGGTCATCGAGATAAGGAATAAACAGCATCGGATAAAAACCTTGCGGAAGTGATAAGGTTTTCAGCCGGTTGAGCCCATCTTGAAAGGCCTTGGGGGTGGAAAGAGATTTGCACTCGACCCCGAATTTGGCTACACTTTGACCCCATGTAACCTCTATTAATGCGTCGAGACGGAGGTCCTCCAATATTACCGAAGTCTCTTCCAGCAAATTAAAGGAAAGGGGGGGAAGAGAAATCTTTCCCCTCTTAAGTTCTTTGATCATTTCTCTTTCAGTCGTCATTTCCTGATTCCAATTATTTTCTTATTCAGGAAAATAAATCTTTTCAGGAAAACATTGCAAGCCTTTTCTGAATTGTATGGTCCCCATGCACCTATTGCTTCAGGTTACCCCGGGCAATGGAGGCCTCGATGTTTTTCTTTAGATCCGAATTTTCAGCGGTAATCCGGTATTCTTTTTTGCGGGCCTCCCCAATTAATCCATTCAGGACGCGATAAGGGATTTCACGGCTCAACAAATTCCCAAACCAGACCGGGACATACCCCCCGAATTTCAATTTTGCCGTATATGTTAAGCGGGTATGCTCCCGGTCGATATACTCGACGGAAAACTCTGCGGCATACTCCGGGAGGCGGACGGTATTCGCCTTCAAGGGAACCAGCGGGTCTTCCATTGAATAGATCCGGATCAGGAATTTTCCGGTTGTGTAATCCCGGTTAACGTTGATCTCTGCGATACAATCCCGGTCCGAAAAAGGCCAGATGACGTCATATAACTGATAGGCGATATAATGATCCTCTTCTCTCAGTATCACTCGGGATTCCGCCAAGTAGTCTATCCAGTTCACAAAACCGGGAATATTTTCAAGGACCGCCCCGACAACTTCCAGACGGACCTTGGATTCACAAATTCCTTTGAATTCATCAATGGGTGATCCGGATATAGGCCTGCCATACACCCGGATATCTCCGGCGGTTTTTCTCAGAAGCCAACCGTCCTCGGCATAAGCGTGAGACTGGGGGAATTGTAAACAGAACAGGATCAGTATGGCCAGGCAGATAAAAAAAAGGTTCGAGGCATCGCGTTTGCATGCCGAATATCGGGAGAGGGCGGGGATGTCGCATAGGGTAGTATTTGAAGGGCGATCGCAAGTCATTGTTTCTGGCCGGGCAGCATACGGTTGAGGAGCGCTTCAAAGCCG
>Ga0209347_1004594_pt1 | contig 14164 bp, 13 predicted proteins | sample AutmiccommuBRH23_FD_187382 | JGI IMG/M metagenome (GOLD analysis project Ga0209347, IMG submission 187382) | Deep subsurface microbial communities from Mt. Terri, Switzerland - Autotrophic microbial communities BRH/23 (SPAdes) (version 2) | ecosystem: Environmental > Aquatic > Deep subsurface >... | reverse complement strand
TAGTCCACAAGCAGTAACAGATGAGTTTGTTGCCGGTGAAATATTTATTGCACTGCAAGAGCATCTGGAGAATACGTTAAAGTCATTTAGAACCTCTATCACTAACGATGTAATAAGGGGTATTTTTAAAAAAATAACCCTTAAAGCCGTCGACCATAATGAAAAGTATATTCAATACTTAAAAGCTAAAGGTTGGTTGGAAGTACCGCCAATTTATAAAAATACAGACCCTTCAATTAAAGAAATTATTGCTACTGTGGAAGCAATTAGTCTTTGGGACCATTTAACGCTGCGCTATGATAATATGCGGGCGACTGACCTTTACCTATCTTTTGCTTATGATGGTGATTTTAAAGTTACCTTAAAAGTTGGAATGCAGACACTTAAAAGACAAGCTAACCTTTTGGAAAAGGAACTGGAGTATTTCGGAATACCTCTTCCCAAAAGATCTTCGCTGATAACTGCTAATCCCTCAAGCACTCAACTCATAACAGATGACCATATGTACAGAACACTTTTATTAGGGTTACGAACTGTCGTAATGGTGCATGCCCAGACCCTAAAAGAGTGCATATTTAACGATAGAGTCAGAGGCATTTTTAAACAGCTATTAATTGATGAGCTTAATTATATTGATAATTACTACAAGTTTGGAAAAATGAAAGGTTGGTTTCATGAAATTCCTATGTATGTTTAATAAATTAAAACCTAATAAGCATCTTTCTTATTAGCAGCTCATGGTACGCTTTACAGCTTCCTTCCAACCTTTATATAGTGCGTTTCTTGTCTCTTCCGCCATGTTCGGCTCAAATAATGCATTTGTCCGCCGGTTCTTAAGAATGTCTTCTTGTCTCCAAAAACCAACGGCCAGCCCTGCCAAATAAGCTGCACCTGTAGCAGTGGTCTCAACCACCTGCGGCCGCTCTACCGCGACCCCCAAAATATCTGCCTGAAACTGCATTAACAAGTTGTTGGTTACAGCACCGCCGTCCACTCTGAGAGCCTTCAACTTCAATCCGGAGTCAGCTTCCATGGCACCAAGAACATCCTTTGTTTGATATGCCAGTGACTCTATGGTTGCACGAATAATATGTTCCTTAGTAGTACCTCGAGTTAGGCCGAACATGGCGCCCCTGGCATACATATCCCAGTATGGAGCACCTAGTCCCGCAAAGGCAGGAACAACATAAACACCGCCTGCATCCTCCACCTTACCCGCGAAGTACTCGGAATCAGGTGCTGTATCTATTAACTTTAGACCGTCACGCAGCCACTGTATTGCTGCCCCGGCAATGAAAATGCTGCCTTCCAGGGCATACTGCACTTTTCCGTCTAGTCCCCAGGCAATAGTGGTCAACAAGCCGTTACTAGAAACGACGGCCTTCTCCCCGGTGTTCATCAGCATGAAACAGCCGGTTCCGTAAGTATTTTTTGCCATGCCGGATTCTAAGCATGTCTGCCCAAATAGTGCAGCCTGCTGGTCACCGGCAATGCCAGCCAGCGGTACCTTTTCACCAAAAAACTCTTCCGGGGCAGTGTAACCGTATACTTCACTGGAGGAATCAACTTGAGGCAGCATGGTGGCGGGAATATCCAAATACTTTAGCAGCTTTTCATCCCACTTTAAGTCATTAATATTGTAGATTAATGTTCTGGAGGCATTGGAGTAGTCGGTTACATGTACCTTACCGCCGGTCAATTTCCAAATTAGCCATGTATCAATAGTACCAAACAACAGTTGCCCCTCTTCCGCCCTTTGCCTCGCGCCCGAGACATTATCGAGAATCCACTTAATCTTTGTGCCGGAAAAATACGCATCTAGGATTAGTCCGGTTCGCTGACGAAACTCCTGTTCCAGCCCTTGTTCTTTCAATTCATCACAAATTTCTGAGCTTCTCCGGCATTGCCAAACAATGGCGTTTGAGACAGGCGCTCCGGTTTTTTTATCCCAAACCACCGTTGTTTCCCGCTGGTTGGTAATACCTACTGCAGCTACTTCGCTCGCTTTCACACCGGTTTTGGCCAGCACTTCTCCCATCACACCGACAATACTACCCCAGATTTCCGTCGGGTTATGTTCTACGTACCCCGGTTGAGGGTAAATTTGATTAAACTCTTTTTGTGCTATGCCAACAATCTCGGCATTCCTATCGAACAAAACGGCCCGCGAGCTAGTAGTGCCCTGATCCAAAGCTAAAATATATTTTTCCCGCATCAACTCTACCCTCCTTCAGTAAAAGATGGGAGTAAAACCCCACCTAATGCAAGTTTTCGCTTTACATTAATGAAACCCTTGTTTTAATTCACAGTTTGAATACTGTCGGTTTTCGAAGTTTTTTTGTCTTCTTCATTGCTATGCCCTTCTCCCAGTACCCATACAGCGAAAGCACCCAGGAGAAGAGACCAGATTGGGGCGGAAATTCCCAGGAAGGTTATATTAGACGCGGCAATAACAAATGCAAATGCGGTGGAAAAACGGTAGGTAGATTTCGAAAAAGCTGCCTGGATGCTGGCTATAAAGACACCAAGCAGTGAAAAACCGGCAACCAATGAGATAAATGCCGCAGGCAGCATCTGAATGACACCGGTGGTAAACCAGGCAAAGATGCCAAATAAGCCAAAAGCTGTACCTGCTACAAGAGCAGCCCAATAGCGGTGCTTTTTAGGGCCGGATTCGTCACTACTGGTAAGTGCTGTAGCCATTCCGCCTACAGCCAGGGCGTGCCCTCCAAATAATCCGGCCAGAGCAGTGCCTAATCCGGAAATAACCAATGTCAGTGTCACCGGCGGTCTAAAGCCGTTCTGCTTCAGTGCAGCCAGTGCCACAGCTAGATCATTGCTTAAAATTAGTATCCCCAGAGGGATGGCGATGGAAATCAACCCTAATAACGAGAATTCCGGTTTCACCATCTGCGGCGCCACAAAACTGATATTACCCAGGCTCCCTATAGGAGACCAGAGAAGTAAGCCAATCAGTCCGAAAGCCATGGCACCTATTGCCGGAGGTAGTTTTTTGGATATTTTAGGCACAATAAAGAAACCGGTCAGAGCTAGCAGGCCTACAAAAGGCATCTCCTTAACTGCAGGGACAATTTTCCCCACGTAGTTGAGCACCAAGCCAGCCAACATGGCGGAAACGATGGTCTTCGGGAGCAGTTCCATAAATTTAGTGAAGATACCGGTTACGCCAATAACAAGTATAAACAAACCAGCCATGATGAAACTTCCCGACAGTTGGGGCAGTGTAAAACCTGCTGCCGCAGTACCCAGAAAAGCCGCACCGGAAATGGAATGCGCACCAATTAAGGGTGTTTTGTACATTAGTGTCAGAGTTATGCTCATTATCCCGCCCAGCAAATACACGGCAAAAACCCAGGATATAAGTTCCGGCCTTGATGCTCCCGCGGTCTTTGCTGCGTCTATCAGCAGCACCGCTGCGCCGGTACAGCCTAACATCGCCGTGATAATACCGGTAAAGATATTTTTACTGTTCATAGATAGCCCTCCAAGCTAAACTTACGACATTTATGGTACCACTTGGTAGAGTTATCTGTCCAGATAAATCTTCTATTAACCAAAACATCAAAAAAGGGCTATTTTGCTTATGCTGGTTTTAAGACTTCGGCGTTAGACAATATACTTCTTTTTCCATTAAAATACATTTTTAAATTACATATTTTTTTACCTAATACAAATATTAATAATGGTTAAGTTAAATATAAACTATAGGAGGAATTACAAAATGGCGTCGAATTTAGGTTCACATGAAGTAATGCAACTACATGAGGTACTAACAGATGCAATTGATGGCATTAATCAATTTGAGCTATACAGGCCTCATGTCAAGGACCAACAGCTTGGTTCAATTCTGGACAAGCAAATTCAATTTATGAACCAGGAATATAATTCTATGGTCCAAGCCTTAAATGAACGAGGGGTCCAAGAAAGTATACCTTATAGAGCTCCTAAACGAACACAACCTAAGTATGGTCTTCATAACCCTCAATCACAAAGCCCTAACACTTCTGCCCAAGAAATGGATGATAGAGATGTTGCCAGCGGAATGTTAGGTTGCCAGAAATCTTCTGCAATATTAAAAACAATGGCTTCACTCGAATGTGCTGACCATAACCTAAGAAGTGCTATTCAACAGGGTTCTAAAAATTGCAATGAAATGGCATATGAAACTTGGCAGTACATGAATCAAAATGGTTATTACCAAGTACCCACTATGAAGCAGCAAACTACTAACACGGTTGCTCACTCATATTCAACCACCCAATCGGGCATCACAGGTCAAAACAATTTTGACCGTCAAGAATTCGGGGTACCAGCGTTTACCATGTAAGGCTAACTTCATACTTTCTTTTTACTCCTGAAGTTAGACTTTTATTTTCCGAATACCTAACCCAGTGCGTCCAGGCACACGAAGGAATGACTGCTCACGCAATAAAGAAAGGTTGATACAAACCACAGAATGATTATCTCGAGGAGCAACTTATCAATGCATTTAAATACTCGGAATGGGTTTTGAACGCAGATGCAAATAATCCCCCCCTGGCTTTAAACCAGGGGGGGATTATTTTATAACTACAGTTTTAAGATCAATAAAAACTTAGCTCTTACCTAGACCACCAATATATTAATTCTTTTTGAAAGCTCTATAAGAGTCTTATTCCCACAATAGATAATATTCCATTTAGATCAAGGATACTAAAACGTCATCTAAGAAGGGTTAGCAAAAGCAAACCCTTAATTACTAAATACTTTCTCGTATTCTCCATATCCCTCTTTATCCAAGTCATCTTTTGGGATAAACCTTAAGGCTGCAGAATTAATGCAGTATCTTAAGCCGGATGGCTTCGGCCCGTCATTAAAAACATGTCCCAAGTGGGAATCCGCATTTTTACTTCTTACTTCCGTCCGAGCCATATTATGACTTACGTCCTTTTTCTCTTTAACGTTATCCTTCTTAATTGGCTTTGTAAAGCTGGGCCAGCCACAGCCGGAATCAAATTTATCCAGGGAAGTGAACAGAGGTTCACCAGATACGATATCAACGTATAACCCCTCTTCCTTATGGTCCCAATATTCATTATTAAATGGCGGTTCCGTTCCGTTTTCTTGTGTTACTTGATACTGCATCGGGGTCAGCTTTTCTAGTTCTGCACCCTGTTTATTTTTCCATGTTTCTTCGATGAATTTATCCCGCCCGGAACTATACCGGTAGAGATTATAATGACTTGTGTTTTTTCTATAATAATCCTGGTGGTAGTCTTCAGCAGGATAAAACGGTCGTGCAGGAAGTATTTCCGTAACGATAGGCTCCGAGAAACGCTTACTCTCCGCTAAAGCTCGTTTGGATTCCTCTGCCAGACGTTTTTGTTCATCGTTATGATAAAAAATTACTGTCCGATAAGATTCTCCCCGGTCATTAAACTGGCCGCCCGGGTCTGTAGGATCAATCTGCTGCCAAAAAGTCTCCAAAAGTCGTTCATATGGAAAGACTTGAGGGTCATAGGTTATTTGTACTGCTTCGTAATGCCCTGTTTTATTGGAGCAGACTTCTTTATAGGTAGGGTTTACCTTATGGCCTCCAGTATATCCTGAAACAACTCTGATAATACCGGGTTGCTCGTTAAAAGGTTTAACCATACACCAAAAACATCCACCTGCGAAGGTTGCCAACTCATAATTTTTTTCCATGATACCCCTCCTCAAGTTGCTATTATATTTGGCATATATTTTACCCTTGTTTCCTATCTGTAATTCACCCCTGCACGAAGTGAACTACTGCAACCCTTCATAATTAATACCCCATCTCCTTTAATATCCTTGATAAAGTCCTCAGACGCTCACCAATTAGTTCACCATCATCACTGAGAGCTTGGTTAAATAATTTAATGTCTTCATCAATTTTTTCATTGTCAGTACAAACAGCCACTGTCATAGCATCACCCTGTAAGCCCACCCTATCAATAACGGGATTTTCGGCATCATATAGTTTTTCGTACCGATAAGCATCCTGAAAATGAAGTTTTGCTCTACACACAAGAATTGCTAGGTCAAGCACACGATGAAACGGCAGTTCCTCGGACTGTCTGGACCACTTTTCCCCAGTGTGCCGCCATACTTTGGCTGAAATATCTACCTTACCTCGATCATTCCACTGGGCTAACCCTAGTGAGAGACCTTTTGCATCGGAATTATAGGCATATCTACCGTCAACATTCTCATAGTTTTCAGATACAATAACCGGCTTATGCTTTAAAGTAGTTGGTATTTTCATTTGTTTAACCCTCCAATATTTTATTTACTAGATTAGTAATTTACTGAACTAGTAAAATTATACCTCTCCCTACTTATCATGTCAACATTCCTGCTAAAAATATTCATGTTTTTTGCGAATCCAAATAACCCCCATCTTCTGAAAAAGATAGGGGTTCGCCTCTGCATAATATATTACTCTATTTCTTCTACAGTTACAAAATAATCCTCATTTGCAATTCGGAACTTTAACTGTCTAACCTTCCTCTGGTGGCTTTCATTGAATAGGGCTTTTATATTATTGATGACTTTCTCCTGCCGGTCCAGTGCTTTATGGGCTTCTTCAAGTGTGACGCTCCTGAAACGTATGTTATCTCCCGGTTTAAGCTGGGCAACCTTATTGAGATCTATCGAAATAACTGTAGCAACTTTGGCATAGCCACCTGTGGCTTGTTTATCCGACAACATAATAATGGGCTGTCCTTCACCCGGAACCTGAATGGCGCCGTGAGGGATGCCGTCAGTAATAATATCTGCACCGTTCTTATGCTTAATAGTCGGCCCTTTTAGCCGATAACCCATTCTATCGGATTGGGGAGTAATTTCATAAATTGAGTTAAGAAATACCTCAATACTGCTCTGAAAAAACAAATCATCCTGGGGACCAAGTATAACCCGCAGCTCTTGTTCCGTATCAAATGAAGGGATTAAGTCCTTTGGCAACAAACATCCTGCTAAGTTATCTAAATTATGGGGGCTGTTCACTTTAAGTTCGTCAGCTACAGCCAATTTGCGGCCCTTGAACCCCCCTACTGCTGCCTTTAAATAGGTGGACCTACTACCAAGGACTTCAGGAACATCTATTCCTCCGGCAAAAGCAATATAGCCTCTAAAACCTTCTCCTACCATACCGCAGTCGATTATACTGCCCTTTTTTACAAATACAGACTGCCACATGGGAATGGGAAAGCCATCTAAACAGGGATTGCATCTCCCACCTGTAACTGCAATTACCGTATCCGCTTCCAGCTCTATCTCCGGTCCTTGCAAAGTAAACTCTATTGCTGCATCCCCCTCAAGGTTTCCCACAAGAATATTGGCAATTCGAAAGGAAAAGAGGTCCATGGCCCCTGCACTGGGCATGCCGTATTTTAGATATCCCTTGATACCAAAATCCTGAACCGTACTCAGTGGTCCCGCATTAATTATCCTAAACATGGTCATTCTTATCCGCCCCTATTATTTCTTTACGCATTACTTCAAATTTACCTGCCGCAACCAGATGTTCTATCTCTTCATATTCTTTTTGGTCTATGGGTATAAATTTCAAGTATTCTCCGGCCTTTAATAAAAACGGTTGACTGCGGTTAGGGTCGAATAACTTAAGGGGTGTTTTACCGATAATTCTCCACCCGCCGGGACTTTGAATAGGGTAAATACCTGTTTGGGACCCGGCAATGCCGACACTGCCTGCGGGCGTTTTGGTTCTGGGCACTTCCAGCCGCGGGGTAGCAATTTCTTCTGCCAAACCGCCTAGATAGGGAAATCCCGGTGTAAAGCCCAACATATAAATTAAGTACTCTCTTTCAGAATGTACTTTTATGACCGTTTCCCGCGATAACCCATTATATTGGGCGACATATTCCAAATCCGGGCCGAAATCACCACCATATAATGTAGGTATCTCTACAACCACAGTCCGATGTACCACTGAACTCTCAATATTACCTGCAATACCTATCAAGGTCTGCTTCAGGTGAGATCCTGAAATAATCAAAGGGTTATAAAAAATGAGAAGAGAACGGTAGGCCGGCACTACCTCTTCAATCCCCCTTACAGAACAATTTTCTACGGCAGCAGCCATATCTTGAACCTTTTGATTTACTTTCTTGGAAATTTCATTTTCAAACTCAACGACAAGAGCTCGGTCACCGGCATTTTTATACTGTATCACATAACCAACCTCCATCACCTTTTCCAAAAAACCTAGTCTATTTCAATGATTTAACTAAAACATCAGCCTCTTTTAGGGCTTTTCTTATATATTTTACTAATTCTACCGCTTCCTGGTTATCTCCATGCACACAAATACTATCAGCCTTTAAGCTGATTTCATCACCGTCCAAGGTTGTCACCTTTCCTCGCAGAACCATATCCAGTACCCTTGATGCCGCTTGTTCTTTATCATGAATCAACGACCCGGGGATTGATCGTGAAACTAGCGTTCCTTCGGATGTATAGGCGCGGTCTCCAAACACTTCACTTGCTGTACGAAGGCCCACATCTTCTCCTGCACGTATAAGCTGGGAGCCGGCTAGTCCCATGAGAATAAGTTCATCATCAACGGCATGAACCCCTTCAGCTATACCCCTAGCCAACTGGTAATCCTTAGCTGCCATATTATACAAAGCACCATGGGGCTTAACATGCTGCATCCTACCGCCCTCAGCCTTAATAAAACCGTTCAAAGCACTAACCTGATATATTATATAGGCTTTGGCTTCATCGGCTGTTATTATCATATTACGTCTTCCAAACCCCATCAGGTCAGGAAATCCGGGGTGGGCACCTACAGCCACCTTATTTCCCATAGCTTGTCTGACTGTTTTTCCCATAACCAGAGGATCACCGGCATGGAAACCGCAGGCAATATTGACTGAAGTTACAAACTTGAGAACCAAATCGTCATTGCCAATTTTATAACTACCAAAACTTTCACCTAAATCACTATTTAAGTCTACTTGAAGCAATGTTACTTCCCCCTTTCTAAGAAGTTTCTTCTCTTTTACTTATCTTATCATCAAATTTGGCAGTTTAAGCACCAATTCGGGGTAGATGGTAATGACTACTACAACGAGTAATATAATCAAGAAAGATGGTAATGCGTACAAAGCAATCCTAAATACATCTTCATCAACCAATCCGTTAATTACAAAAAGGTTAAATCCTACCGGAGGCGTAATCTGGGCAACTTCAATCATAATAACCAGATATATCCCGAACCAAAGCGGGTCGAAACCTGCAGCAGTAATCAAAGGTAACGCTAACGGGAGGCTCATTACTATCATAGAAAAGCCATCAAGCATGCAACCTAATATTATATACATAATTGATAAGATCACAATTAATTGATACTTCGATAGCGCCAACGTACCAATAAATTCTGTCAATTTTGATGGAATACCCAAATATCCTACGGATACGGATAAGAATGATGCGCCAACCACAATTAACATAATCATAGAGCTGGTTTTAATAGCACCTGAAACAGCTTCCCAAAAAGTATCCTTATCCAGACTACGAGAAATTATGGCAAAGAACAGTGACCCAAGCACCCCAACGGAAGCTGCCTCAGTCGGGGTGGCCCACCCGGCATAAATGCTTCCTAATACCATCACGATTAACAATATTACCGGCAGTAACAGCGGTATAGATTTAATACGCTCATTCCAAGTATATCTTTCACCCGGTGGTGCAAGTTTAGGATTTATAATACAGCGTACCATAGTATAACCACTGAAAGCTGCCGCAAGAATCATTCCCGGAATAATTCCGGCAATAAACAATTTACCGATGCTGACCTCCGCCACAATTCCGTAAACAAGCATCATCATACTAGGCGGTATTAAAAAGCCCAGGGTCCCGGCTCCTGCTAAGGATCCGAGGCAAAGAGATTTGTCGTAGTTCCGTTTATACAACTCCGGCAGTGTAATCTTTCCTACGGTAGCCGTAGTTGCGGCAGATGACCCGCTAACTGCTGCAAACAAACTACATGCTACAATGTTTACATGAATTAAACGGCCGGGTAAATAACTCATCCAAGGAGAAAGTCCTTTAAATAGGTTTTCAGAGATTTTACTGCGAAATAGGATTTCCCCCATGAATATAAACAATGGAAGTGCCATCATTGTTGAACTGGCCGTGTTGTTCCATAAAATGTTGGATAAAATCGCAAAAGGCGGGCTGCCCGTAAAAAACACGAACCCCGCAATACCAACCAGGAACAGAGAAATGCCAACCCATACGGTGCTTCCTAAGAATAGAATTAGAAAACCTAATAACGTTAAAGAAATAATGGAAAAACTCAAGGCTAGTATCCCCCCTCGTAAAATAATTTTCCTTAGTTTGTTCTCTAACTAACGTCCTAGAGCCTCAGACTCAACTTCTTCTTCCTCAATAACGCCCGAGCGAAGCTTAATTATCGAACGAAGCAATTCAGCAACGAATTGGAGTGTAACGAGAAAGGATCCCAGGGGCATTACGAATTGAGGAATGGCAAGGTATGTTTCTGAAATCTGCATAGAACGGCTTTGAGAAATAACGGAGTCCCAGAAAAAACTACCCGTGGTTTTTGTAATAATTGCGAAAATTACTAAACCGATAGTAAATGCATACATATCAAGAAAAATGCGAGCCTTTCCTTTAAGTGCTTTTTGTAGAAAGACCATACGGATATGACCTTTTTCTTTTAAAGTGTAAGCTAGCCCCAGAAAAGTAATGGCTACCATGAGGTACCCAGTATACTCTTCAGTAATATAAAGTGTTTTATCGAAAAAGGCACGAATAATAACCTCTGTTAGTACTAAGGTCACACCAATTAGCATCAGATAACCTGCAATCCTACCAAAGATTTCGGAAATACGATCCAGTTTTCCAACAATTCTCTCCATGCTTTTCCCCCTTTCTAGATGCAAATAGGCAACCGACAATAAACTGCTGCCGGTTGCCGTTTTCACCTTATTAATATATTAACGACCAACCTCTTGTTTGAATTTATCAACGATTTCTTGTGCTTCTGCAGGTGCGCCTTTCAACCATTCTTGGCGAATTTCTTCCGTTACTGCAGATAATTCATTCAGGAAGTCTTGATTGGGCTGAAGCGTTACAATTCCGTTTTCGTTAACTATACCTTCTTTTTCTTGGTCCAACTTAGCAACGTCTTCCCACATTTTAGCTTCCATGTCTTGTCCGGCCTTAACCAGTGCGTCCTGAGTCTCTTTATCCAATTTATTGAATTCATCAAGGTTAACAGTTACCATATCTGTTGCCATGGTAACGCTAGCAGGCACATAATATTCCAATACTTCCCAGAATTTTGCATCTACCGCTGTAGGAGTAGAAGTTAAAACTGAGTCAATAACACCAGTTGCCAATGAAGAGTATACTTCACTAAATGGAAGCGGGTAAGGTGTACCGCCGGCAGCTTCTACAACAAGCGCACCATTTTTATCATAAGTACGCATCTTTAAACCTTCCATATCAGCCAATGATTTCACTTCGTCTTTTGTCCAAAATCCTGCGGCAGGCCAAGGGGCGATGTATAAAATCTTTTGTCCCCATTTCTCTTCTGCAACTTTATCAAAATAAGGACGAGCGATATCATTCAATATCTTACCTTCTTCAAAATTTTGAACAAGGAACGGCAGTGTAACTACTCCAAAAATAGGTTCGTCTCCGGCTACGCCGCTGGTAAGCATATCAGATACCGGTACCAACCCGTCGCGAACCACCTTCAACAGTTCCGGACCCTCATAACCAAGTGCCCCACCGGTTTGAACAGACAATTCAACCATTCCATCGGTAGCCTCATTAACCTTGTCCGCAAATTCCTGCAGCCCAACACTATGGTGATTGTTTGGCGGCCAAACGGAGTTGGCTACCCACTTAACCGGTTCTGAAGGCTTATTTTCTTCCGCTGGCTGATTGCTGCTGCTGCACCCAGTTGCTGCTAAAACCAAAGCAAATAGCAATATGGCAATAAAGCTTAATTTTTTAATCAAAATATTTAACCTCCCTAGAATATGTTTACATTTTATTATTGGGTTGCCATCCCATATTTTTAGCATATGTCCCCCCTTATATATAATCATTGGAACAGTCATATATAAAAGCAACTTTTATGCCAAAGTAGATCTAACTTAATAATACCATCTGGCTAAGCGCCGGGACGCTATAAAAACACCCTTTCAATTACTTTTTTAGGGTGTTTTTATTAATTAAATTATTTAAATTTATTGTTCGTAATCAAACGGTTCGTGCGCAATCGCACAGCTATATCGCACAAACTCAACTTGTCAATTTATATTTTTCCAGTCTTCTCAACAAAGCATATCTGCTGATGCCCAAAATTGCAGCCGCTTCACTCTTGTTTCCCTTACTTGATTGCAAGGCTTTCTCTATATAAAGCTTCTCCAGATTGCCAACCTCTGTTTCCAAACAAAAACCCTCTCTACAGAGATCATTTGTCACTTTGTCCCCAACTGCAAAGCTTTGGTTACCTAATTCATTAAGTTTTTCCATTAGCTCTACCGGAAGGTGCTCTATTTTCACTATCTCTTTATCGTTTTCTATGAAAATGGCGATTCTCTCAATTATATTCTTTAACTCTCTAACATTTCCCGGCCACGTATGTTTCTTCAATAATGTCCCCGCAGGGGCGGAAATACCTGTCACGTGTTTGCCCAAGGTTTTTGCATAGTGGTTGAGAAAAAACTCTGCTAATAATATTATATCATCATTGCGTTCTCTTAAAGGCGGCACAAAGACCGGTACGACATTTAAACGGTAGAAAAGGTCCTCTCGAAAATTTCCCTTTTTCACTTCATCTTCAAGATTTTTGTTTGTTGCCGCAATAATTCTCACGTCTACCTTTCTGTTAATTAAACCGCCAACACGCTTAAATTCTCTTTGCTCAAGGAATTTTAACAGTTTCACCTGAGTATTTAAGGGCAACTCCCCTATTTCATCCAAAAATACAGTACCGCTGTCGGCAATCTCAAATAACCCTTTTTTGGAGCTGGACGCGCCTGTAAATGCGTTCTTTTCGAAGCCAAAAAGTTCACTTTCTATTAAGTTATGGGGTATTGACCCACAGTTTATATCTACAAATGAGCTTTTCATCCGCCCGCTTTTATCGTGTATTTGCTTGGCAATTAATCCTTTTCCCACTCCCGTTTCACCTAAAACAAGAATGGTAGCGTCGCTGTTTTCCTCTAATACATTTAGTTCTTGCACTAACTTTTGCATCTTAGGACTTTGACCAATTATTTTATTATCGCCGAAATGTTCCTGTTGCTGTTTCTTAAGCAATTTTACTTCGTTTTTTAAGTCTTGAGTTTCAAAAGCTTTTTTGATAGAGAGATTGAATTCGTCCAGATCAAAAGGCTTTTCAATATAATCATAGGCACCTTTTTTGATAGCAGTAACTGCAGACTGAGTATCCCCGTATGCAGTTATCATTATTACCACAACTTCAGAATCGTAAGACTTAATTGCTTCAAGGAGGGAAATCCCATTAATATCAGGCAGCCTAACATCTAAAACAACCAAGTGGGGGTTTTGTTTTTCAATTTCATCCAAAACCGTCGACCCATGCGAATAGGTATATACTGCATGTCCCTGATCCGTTAAAGCTTCTCGAAGGGATAATCTGATAGTTTCCTCGTCATCAACAACAAAAATCCGTTTCCGCATTTACATAGCCTCCTCAACGAGAGGGAGTTTGATAGTAAACTTCGTCCCTTCTCTTAATTGGCTGGTTACTTTGATATCACCATTATTCTGAACAACGAGTCTTTTAACAACCGATAAACCTAAACCCGTGCCCTCGGAATCCGTTGTAAAGAACGGATCAAAAATTCTATCTATAATTTCCGGGGAAATGCCCCTGCCCGTATCGGCAATTACCAATGTAAAATATGGATCTTTTTCCTGTCTAACGCCTTCTATTGTCAGTTGTCCACCTTGATCCATAGCTTTTAAGGAATTAATGATCAGATTAACTAATATCTGCTTAAACTGATCTTTATCAATTCTAGCATAATAATTTGTTTTGCTTATACGTTCTCTGAGTAACACATTAGAATTCTTAATGTGTTCCCCCATCAGTTCTGCAGCT
>Ga0209347_1004593_pt1 | contig 14166 bp, 22 predicted proteins | sample AutmiccommuBRH23_FD_187382 | JGI IMG/M metagenome (GOLD analysis project Ga0209347, IMG submission 187382) | Deep subsurface microbial communities from Mt. Terri, Switzerland - Autotrophic microbial communities BRH/23 (SPAdes) (version 2) | ecosystem: Environmental > Aquatic > Deep subsurface >... | reverse complement strand
CTCCCCCGGGCTCTTCGTCTCCCCAGCCGAAGTTAACGTCTATTTCACTGGCTTTTATGGTGCTCATGCTACCAGCCTCTTTATATTGGCTATGCCGCCTTAAACTCCACCCCGACACCGCTCTTCTCCAGGGTGATAATCTGCTCAAACACCTGGGCCTCTTTGACGTGGGTAATAATAAAGGTCTTCCGGAACCTTCCGGCCACCTTCTTTATGGCCTCCAGTACCAGCGGCAGGTGCTTGGCCCCCTGGCTCCCCAGGCCCTCGTCAACCGTCAGCCACTCAATCTTTGCCCCCGCGCGCCTGGCCATAAGCTCGGCCAGCGCAAACCTAAGGGCGAAGTCAATCCGCAGTTGCTCCCCGCCGGAGAATGTCTCATATATCCTGGCTTCCGGCTCGTCATATATATCCACCCAAATATCCAGGGTGTCAGCCTTATCCTTGGATTTCAGCTCCCGCTCAGTCTCAAACCTGATAGCCTGCTGCCCGTTGGTCATCTGGCTCAGTATCTCGCTGGCTATAGACTCCAGCTCGGGCACCGCATTCTCGATGATGAGGGCCGGGATGCCGTTCCGACTGAAGGCTTTGGTCAGTGTCTGCCACCTGGTCAGTTCCCGAGCGAGGGGGGCCATTTTGGTGGCCAGCTCGTCCTTCTCCACCAGGACCCTATTGAGAGCCTCAATCTGTATTTTCAGGCCCCCAATCTTGCCGTGAAGCTCGTTCTGTTTGGACTGAAGGGCCTTAATTTCACCCAGACAGACAGTTACCATTGCTTTTGCGGAGCCTATATCAGTTGATGTATTATCCAGTGTGAGCATTTCCAGCTCTAAAGCTTTTTTCTGCTCCTCCTTGGCCTGTATATCTACGCCCAGTTTGGTAATAGTCTCGGTGGAGGTTTTGACTATTTCCCGGGCAGCCGGCAACTCTTCTTTTGTCTTAACCCAAAGTTCCAGCTTAGGAAGCCTTATTTCCATGACGGCCAGGGGTTCAAGTTCTGCGGCCAGGGCCTGGGCGTCAGCTTTAACCCTGCTCAGTTGCCTGGCCAGGCTGGCCCTTTGCTTCTTTTGCTGCTTCTTCTGCTCCTGAAGAGTCTCAAGCAACTGGGCCTTGGCCTCCAGTTGGGCCGCTTTCTCCGCTTTGGGGCGAAGTTCATTGACCAATGCCCTCAAGCGCTTATGCTCCGCAGGGTCATAATTAAGGGCATCCCTATCCCGGATCAGGGCCTGCCACTCCTCAGTGTGCGGATTCTTGGCCTCGTTGGCCTCCTCGATCCCTTTTATCAGCCTGGGTATATCCGTTGTCTGTGCTTCTACAGCCGCTTTCAGAAGGGGGCAATCACCGGCAAGCGTACTACTTCCACAGGGTACTTCATGTAAAAGTGCTGCTTGCTGCCGCTTCTCCTCCAGCGTTTTTTTAAGCCCATCCAAGGTGTATTTATTGGCCTTGTCCCAATCCGCCGTTTTCTTCTCGGTCCCCAGGGACTTGATATTCAGTCCGTTCCACTCTTCTGCCAGAAGGTCCATTTTCTCCAGGCTGGCCAGGGATGTCTTATATTCCCCTGCTGCCTTCTCCAGTTCCGCCCGGTCTTTCAGTAGGTCCTCAACCTCCCGGATTTGCGGCTCAAGCCTAACTGTGGCCACACCAGTCTGGGCCATCTCCTGTCCAATCCTGTTCTTTTCAGCGTTTAGTTCCTCAAGTCGCGGCGCCTTGGCCTGAAGGACAGTCACCTGCTGCTTGACCTGCTCGTACTCGGCGGCCTTTTCATTTATCTGGGCTTCCGATTCCAGCATCTTATTTGCCCGTTCAAGCCTCGTTTCCTGAAGGGTTTTATCGCTCTGCAGGCTTTCAATCTCTCCACTAAGGGCCTTGACTGTATCCTGTATCTCAGCAACCTTTACAACCATATCCTGCAGGGCCTTAACTGTCTCCTCGGCCTGTTTTAGTTCAGTCTCCTTGACCGTGATTTCAGCGGCACCGGTAGCCAAATCAGCCTCCGCGTCAGCAAGCTCTTGCTCAAGTTCGGGCGCGTCCTTTAACTTCTCATCCATCTCAGCCAGCTTTTCCTTGGACCGGGTCAGTTCTTGCTCAACCTTGGCCGCATGCTTCTTAGCCGCCTCCAGCAGCTGGTCATATATATCCAGGCCAATAATCTTTTTAACGACCTCTTTGCGCTCACTGGGCAGCGCTGCAGTGAATTTATTAGCGCCACCCTGAAGGATCATGCTGGAGTTGATAAAGGTATTGGCATCCAGGCTCAGGAGGTTCTTTATCTTTTCTTCCGTCTCGGCGATGGTCGTTCCGGAAAGGGGCTCCCACTTATTCCCTACCTGCTGCTGCAGTTCCAGGGTGCTTTTCCCCCGGCCCTTCTTTGAATACGACCTAGCCACCCTGTATATTTCCTCCCGGTGCTCAAAGTCAATGGCCGTGCTCATTTCCTGCTCTCCTGTCCGGACCATCTTGTCGAGACTGAGGCCTCGCGGCAGCCATCCAAACAGTGTAAACATTGGTCCTATAGAAAAAAACGTACTCTTGCAGGCGCCGTTCTCACCGACCACGGCGGCCATGTCGAAGTTGGTCAAATCTATCTCAGTATGGGCAATGCCCCTGAAGTTTGTAGCTTCTAAACGTAAAGGAATCATGCGGAAACCTCCTCTAAAAGATTTGCAGTCATACTCTGCAATGCCGCAAGTTCACCCGGTCCTATATTCTGCTGCTCTGCCCACCGGGCAAGGGCCTCTATAGGCCCCATGGACTCTGTTACATCCTTGTCCCTGGCCCTCTCCTGGCGCTCAATGTCTTCTGGTTTTATATAGGCCACAAAGTATGCTCCGGCATCATAAAGGGCCTTCTCCAGCGCTTTATAGTTGAGGAGTTTGTTTAAGTTTTCAGAGCATGAGTAATGGACACGGACGATTTTTCCAACGGGGTATTGGTCAGGATCAAACCATGTGCTGATGCCGCCGTCGATAAACGCACCAATCTCTGCCTTGCCGGCAGTAATGGTAAAAAACTCACGCGCCGGCGTTTCGATGAACTCACTCTCAATGTTGTCATAGGGTAAATCGGTGTTAATCTCATGCACCCAAAAGCCCGGGGTAATCTTCTCATCATTAAAAGTCAGCCGCTCCGGGCTCCCGCAGTAAAAAACATTCTCGTTTTGCTGTGGCCGGTGAATATGTCCAAGGCACACCAAATCAAACCCGTCCACGGCCTCGCGGGTCAGCACCGGCTCATGCTGCATCAGCACATCCTCAAAACCCTTATCGGCCATGTCATAGGTAAGGTGGGCCAGGAGGATTGCGGGGCCGGCACACTGCTCCCTGAGGTCCTGGCAGGTCTGGGTGATTTTATCGGTCATTATCTGGTGAATTGCATGCGGGGGCAGGCTCTTATAATCCTCCTGAGCGACCAGGCTGGACCTGTTCATGCCGGGGAGGCAGGCTATGGATAGGCCGCTTACTTCGACCAGTCCAGTCTCGGTAATAATAGTTACGCCTGGTATCCGCATTTCCCGAAGAAGATAGTAAGCTGAAATGGCATCATGGGAAGGTGTGCCACTAATGACCACCACGGGGATACCTGCGTTGGTGATTTTGCGGAGCCAGTCGGCAGCCGCCCTTATTTCGACGCTGGCCCGGTCCAGAAATACCCGGGCATCTTTAAACATATCGCCAGCCACCAGGACTAGGTCACATCGCCCCCAAATAATGCGGTCAGCGGACCAGTCCATAATCCGTGTAATATCATTGAATCTGGAGTCCGGGGAGGGGCCAGGATATCCCAGCCCCCAGTGTATATCGCCAATATGAGCTATACGCATTTACATATCCCCCTGTCCGCCGAAATCAGGGGGAATATCATCGTCTCCGGAGTATTGACTGCCCGCCACATCTAAGATAGACAGCAGCTCATCCGGGTCAGCCTTGCCCATATAGTCAATCAGCCCGCTGGCCTCAGCGGCAGTGAGGTTATTAATATCCTGGTTGGTTTTGGTGTTTACGATGACCTTAACATCGTCGGCGGTCAGATTGTGCTTTTTGCCGATTGCGAATAGGGCGTTGATTTGCTTTTCAGATGCCGCACGTTGATTTGAGGCCCTGTTTCCAGTGCCATTGCCAGCTTGGGACTGGCCGCGATTCTGCCCCTGACCTTGCCCCTGGCCTTGCCTCTGCTGGCCCGGGCGCTGCCCGCTGCTGCCCTTGGGCGCCTTACCATCAGCGGGCTCATCTCCCTCTATCCAGGCGTCAAGCTCGCCCTCTTCCTGGGAGAATACCCCGCTCAAACCGGTGGCACAAAGCGTGGCCCCGACATAGGCCCTTTTAATGGCCATCTTAAGGACGGTATTCCACTGGCTATAGAGGTCATCGTTTTCAATGCGGTATTTCCGGTAGGGACCGTATTGGCCGCTATATTCCTTAAATAAGAGGCTATCTTTGTCGATGCCCCTCGGAACCTCTTTCTCTCCCACCCAGCGGTACCGATATTTTGATTCCATGGTGCTACAGGAGCCTTCGAGTTCACCGGCTACCACATTTGACCCCCTGTGTACCAGGCGGACCCTGACCGTTACGTCATAATGGCCGGTCTCCATGTTTTTATTCTCGTCCTTGCTGACAATGGTTTTTGCAAGGTTATACAAGGAGCACAGCTTGTCTGCGCCGGGCTGATAGAGTGAGGGCTTGGGTGTCCCGGGAATGATCCCAAAGTCGGTATCCTTTTCCATGATATCCCTGAAAAACTTGTTAACCAGGGCTATTTTTGCCTTCATGTCCTCCAGTTTTTGTGCCATATCCTGTACTGAACCCTCAAACTGCACAAGGCCGCCGTGTTGGGAAACTAAAGCGGTTTCAGGTATTGACATCTATTTCCCCTCCTTCGCCAGCTCGGCGGCTACCTTCTTATCAGCATCCACGGCCAGGGCAATTGCCTCGTCAACGGTATCTGCATAGGCCTTGACCTTATAACTCTTTTCCCCTTTGCCGTTGGTGGAAATCTCCACACTGGACTGGGACCGTACGATTTCCATATCTGACATCAATATCATCCTTTCAAATCAACTTGTTTGCTGCTCCGGTGTGAATTCCGGACACGGATAGCACCCTTTACATAAATTTGCTATATCCTTTTGGGGAATGCAGGGGCATGAAGTTACCCGGCATTTTTCCATTGTGCACTCAATGCAGCATGTGTTTTCCCTGTTCTTTGACGGACACCTGAAGGCCACCAATATCATCCTTTCTTATAAAATCAGGGCGGTGCCGGGATTTGCACCCGGCATGGACCGTCGGTGTTCTCCCCGATATTCTTTCCGCGTCTTAGGCTGCCCTTAGTAGACCCAGACAGCATCCAGTGCCACCCCGAATACTTTCATTGGACCAGGCCCCGGCCAGTTCACCCGGTCCATATTATTAGTCTTGAGCGCGCTCGCATTGTCATCGTCTTAATCATCATTAAAGCCCGTATATTTAACTCGGCAGCCTCATCGGCCCTGGCCGGTCAGCCTCAGCCGCCCTCTCTTGGGTTTCGTTATTACGCCGTCCTAGCCACCCTGGGCAAACACTTGAAAACAACTCCCGCGTGCTCTTTGCGCAGCTCCACCGGATACTCCCGGCTGGGCTTGCAGACAGCCTGGAGCTCTCCCGGAATCTGATCCATGTCGCGCTCAGTCTGGACAATCACGGCAACTTCCTGGGTGGTGGCCGTGACTATCTTGATATTGACCACCTGGGACAACTCATCTATGGCTTTCTTCAGGGCCATTGCGGCCTCAGTCGCTTTGTTCATGCGGTTCCTCCTTATAAAACAGCGTTATATCTACCCGCTCCTCACTGGGAGGGTCAACCCTGAACCACCTATTTGCTTCGCCCTCTCGGTGCCCCATTTCCGAGGCTCCCGGGAATGCTTTTGCTATCTCTCCACCCAGCTTCTCCGCAGTTTCACGGGTGAGTTGCGGATTGTCCGTGCTGAATATGTCTATCGAGATAGAGGCTTCTACCCCGTACTGCTCCCGGAACGCCTCGCGGAGATCCCGGATTTTGTCGGCAATGCTCATACGGCACCTCCTTTGGGTTTATATAGCCAGGGTGGACACTCTTTTACCGGGCACCGGCCCTGCTCCCGGGCCTCTTTGCAATTACCGGTTTCAGCCAGGCAGTGCCCGCCCTGGTCGTTGGCGCAGCTCTGACACTGGCAGTCATTACGTGCACAGAGTTCGTAAATCGGTTGCGCTTCCATGGGCCTCCTCCTTCCGTGATGGTGGCGGCGGTTACGTTTAATATTGCGCACTAACTGAAGGATGCTTCCGGTTCCGCTTCCGGCTCAACATCATCCTCTAAAAACTCGGAGTCGATCTCAATATCCACATGGCATTGAAGGAGCTTCAGTAAATAAATGCTAAATTCATCCAAATGCCGCAAGGAGCTAAGAGATGAGTCAATTTCTACACGTAAATGCCATGGATATTTCATAAACCTGGAAAGACAAATTTCACGATTAAGCTTTTCATCTTTTTCGCACTCAAAAATAATCTTTGCGGCTTGAAAATCGGAACTACTCCACGATCTTTTTTCTTCGTGCTCTACTTCCATGGTCACAGTAACGTATTCATAAGAAGGGCCATCATCGGTATTCACTTCCAGGTTGCTGGTATCCACATTCTTGGCGACATGCTTTTTGAATTGCTCAAAGATGTCCGACACCTTTACAGCCTTCGGGAATTCATGGTTGACCATTAACTCCTTGAAGTTTTCCAGTATTTTTTTGTGGTCCAGGGCGGTATTGTTGAGGATTTCAGTTAATACATGATCGAGTTTGACTATATACCCGGAGTAGTCGTGGGACTCAAGGTATTTAACCATAACCTCTTTGATTTTATCCTGAATAACCTTAGTGACCTCGCCGTAACCTCCCATGAGGCTTTCCAATGCCTTGTTGATACCTTTTTCCAGGTTCTCGGCTACTAATTTTTCAATTATGCCCTCTTCAAGTTTTGCAGTAATTACATCATTGATTGACTTTTCAATGCTCATGTTCATCGCTCCTTGACCGGCCAGCGCCGGCCGTGTTATACTTTGCTTGGAAATTTATCTCGCCGCTTTCGAAGCGGTCTTTTTCTTTTCCGGCTTCTTGTACCCGGCAGCCTCCAGCTTACCAACCACCTGCCGGTGCTCCTCGGCCATATCAAACCCGTACACTTCCGCCGTCTCCGTCAGCCACTCCAGCTTACATATGACGTCCTCCCACGCCTCCAGCCGAGCGGCCATAAACTTCTCCCGGTCCTCCGTGGTCAGCTTGTCCCGGCTGGTCTTGTTAATCAGCCGCAGCTCCCGGGCAGAGTCCAGAAACTCCCCGCCCTCCTCTATGGCCTTTTGGGTCATGGCCACCGGGTGCCGGTCAATGTCTCCGTCCAGCCGGATGAGGGGCAGTGTCCCTCCGGTATGCTCTGCGGCTATCTCCAGGGCCACCATAGGTGACCACCGGGCCAGCCTCGGCAGGGTATCCTCGGGCAGCCGGCGTTGTCCGGTCTCAATTTTGCTGAGCGTTTCCCGGGAGTAGTGGATTATCCCCTTCATGTCCTCCTGGCTCACGCCGTACCTCTCCCGAGCCTCCTTTATCACCGTACCAATACTCATCTTTTCGCCTCACTTTCGTACCGGAATATGGGGTTTTTTGTGCTGTGCAAAGGTGGTAACCTTATCCAAGGTAATCCACCCCCACCCCGGGGGCTCCATGGGGTCCCCGGGGCCACCCCCGCCTACGTAACACGCTCAACGCTTAATTGCTGCCCATTAAACGCCCTTGCCAGCGTTAAGACCGCACATTCATCGCCGTTCCACCAGGAGCATTGCTCTTCATTGCATGAGCCACCCTGTTTATCAACTACCGAAGCGATTAATAATAGCGGACATATCATCTTTTCACCTCCCCGCCCAGTGAATTATCCCGAAGTACCACACCACGGCCCAGCCGGCCAGGGCAACGACCCCTATAAGTTTGCATTTTTGCCACCGCCACCGCCGGCGGTTTTTTAAAAGGGGGTCTCTGGGGATATAGAGCGAATCAACCCGTGGGTGCATATATTTCCACCGCCCTTTCCTCACGTTTCAGCACTTCAGCCCCGGCCAGCTGCCGGGATATTCCGGAGAGCCTTCCCCTGATCCGGTCGGTCAGCTCCTTTTCTATGGTCTGTTTTTGTTTGGGAGTCCAGGGGCCGGGCGGAAGTGTCATTGTGATCCGTCCTTTGGCTTAAAGTAAAGTCTCCCTTTCGGGTAATCATCGGCAGCCCTTACTGCTTCGCAACCAACACAAGGTTTATTTTGGTACGGATGGTCTCCTTTTCTAAATAATTTACAGTCGATACAAAATGGAAGCATATCTTCTCCCTCGTCAAATGGCACCCACTCATACTCATTGATAGCGTACTCGTTCATCTCCATCCTCCCTATTCATCATTCTGTCACCTCAACCTTGCCCGCAAGCTCATAAGTCATTTGCTTTACGTCAGGGTCAAAGTACTCCTTAACCACCGCGCCGATTTCTTGCACTACATCAGACATCGTTTTGGGTCCGCCAGCCATCTTTAAGCTATGGGCCAGGAGTACGCCGGCAATTCTGCCGACTGCCAATTGAGCTTTGCTTTCCATTTTTTTCAACCCTCCTCTCGTAGAACGCTCCGCAGCTGTGACACATTACCTTGATTGCCGGGGCCTCCCCCGCCAGATAACCGTAAGCATCGGACTCGCAGGTCGGGCAGTGGTCGTGAGCGCCTTGCTTGGCCTCGATGACGATTACCGGAAATGTGCCTATCGGTGTTTCGACCGGCTGTGTGCATCTCACCGTGTAGTTTCTGACCGCCAGCTTCTTCACTCCGTAGATGGTCAGTGTGCCATAAATGTAGCTCATCATGTCCAGCCGCGATATTTGGCCGGTGGTGTAACTCAAAATTGAGTTGTGGATTCTCTCCCGGACTTCAGGACCGGGGAAGCGTTTGATGACCATGCGCTTCACGCCCCTTTTTAAAGCGTTTTGCATTCATTCTGACTTCTCCGTGATTGTATATCTATTTAGGCGTTGCACTTATAATGGTGCCATCAAAATACATTCTGAGGGATGATAGTGTGCCTTCTTATTTACCGCCTTTCACTTTGCGCATTCCTGAGGAGTTAATGGATAAGCTCCGTAAGTTAGCCAAAATCAATAAGCGTTCAGTAAATAAGGAGATTGAGTATTTGATTGAGTGTCGTGTCTTCGAGTATGAAAAACTACATGGGGCGATCAAGATTGAGAATAGTCCACTCTAACTGGCCGTCTTTTCGGCGGGCTCTCCCATGAGGCCCTTGGCTTCCAGTTGTTCAATCGCATCCCACAGGGCTTTTGCGGCCCTTTCGGCGTACATTTCCGGGTCTCCCGGGGCGTAAATTTCGCGAATCAGCGGACACTGGTCCAGATATACCACCTTGCCGCACATCTGTTTTGGTTTCTGGCCCCTGGGCACCACACTTCACCTCCCTGGTTAATTGGCTATGGAACGAAAGGGGATGCTGGTTTGCTGTTTGGTATTGGTAAACGCATTAAGAAAAAGATTAAACAGGAGGATACCACCCAGGAAGAAGTTGCCCGTGATGTTAAGGTATCCAAGTCCCACCTGCACGAGGTTAAGCAGGAGAGGGAGCGGCCTTCGGTTAGACTTCTTGCCCGCCTTGCCAAGAGGCTTGATACTACGGTTGATTACTTTGTAAGGGGAAGGCGGAAGAAGTAAAACTACCTCCTGCCTATCCGTCTGTACCAGTGGTTTCTAATGCAACGCCAGAGCTAAAAAAAATTTCCTCGACGGTCTTTCCGAGAGCTTTTGCGATTTTAATTTTTGTCTCATCCCTTGGGCTGCACTTACCTTTTTCGTATCTCCAAATAAGCGTCCTGTCAACGCCTATAATATCGCCCAGGGCCTTTCTGGTTAACCCAGCTTCATTGCGATAATGTGCCAGTTTATTAGACATATCTCACACCTCCTTTGGCGTCGCATCGAATGCCACATCCCTTGTTGTATATGATACCACTTTGTGGTTTGCCGTGCAACATATTTTTTGTAAAATATTTAAAAATTTATTTCAACTGATATAATCTATATGGTGCATTAAATGCAACACTTGAGGTGGTAAAGTAGAGATGTCATTTGGCAAAAAAATTAATAGAAAAAGGCTCGAAAAGGATTTATCTCTCAGAGATTTAGCCACCCTTACGGGCTTAGATCATAGCTATATAGCCCGCCTGGAAAAGGGCGGTCCTTTGCCGTCACGCGAAACGGTGACCAAGTTATCAGGGGCCCTAGATATACCTGCAGATGAACTTATGATGGATGCCGGATACCTCCCTGAAATTAACGAACTAGGTGCTCTTGGCGCTGACGGATATATCAATAAATATGGATATCCGAAGCCACTAGAAAAGAAGCAGATAATTGCCGATGAAAAAGGCGGAGAATATATGCCTCGCCCAGCCAGTTGCGGTGAGCGCATTGCTCTGATTCGTGAGGGACTGGGCATATCCCAGGAGGACCTGGCCGCGAAGACCGGAATAAGCCTGTCCAAACTCATTGACTATGAAGATGATAAGACATTTCCCAGCGCCGGGGACATAAAAGCTATAGCCGATAACATGGGATTCGAGCCAAGCTTTTTTATTTTATCAGCAGAGAAAACCTCCGAGGTAAATGAGCGGGCATATAAAAATCACATTACAAAGTGGAAGCATAAAGGCTATGCGCCAGAAGATATTGATAGGATACTGGAAAAATGGGAGGCGATATTGGAAATAACGAAAATGTCGAATAATGGCGAAATCTAATATAAATCCGGAGGCTCTGTTATATATATACGAGGATATTGGTGATAATTGGTAAAATATTTAAAATTTGAGCCTTAACATGAGCTTAATGTCCCTTTCTACCCCCCTTGAATTTGGCTTATTATGGATGTACAATATCTTTACCACAAAAAGCGAACAGGTGTTCGTATTGACAAGGGGGGACTGCACAATGAAGTGGATTTTTGAGCACCTATCAAAAGAATGTCTCTGTATCGCATCGGAAGAGCCAGGCGTCAAGGTAAGGGTAAATGCAAAATTTTGTTCGCAGCAAAAGTCAAGGCCCTGCAAGAATGCGGGGCGCTGTTGTCTTGGGGCAAATGATAATTGCTTGACTAATAAATGTCCCAATGTTTTGAGAACAAGTGATACAAAGACTCTGGAAAAACCCCTGAGGGCGGGTAGTGGTTAAGATAGAGTAATATTATGGGGGGCTGCAGGGAAGATGAAAAAATTAATTACCATATTTCTAATGCTTCTTTTGGTAGTTCTTGCTGGCTGCAGCAATGCTAACAAAGCAGAGAAAATAAAACTAGGCATTGATTATTCTATGCCTTATGGAAAACTTATTGTATATGGTAAAACTAACATTCCCGATGGGGCATCTATTGGTATAGCTTTATCTGAAAATAGAGGCGCTGGGGTGATAAAGCTCTTAGCCCAGGATAAAGCCGTTATTAGTGGCGGCAGCTATAATACCACACTGGAGATCCCGCAGGAAAAAGGCGATTATATCATTGATGCCACCTTCACGCCCTGGCAACAGGGAGACAATATCTCAGCTATTTATGGCCCCAAGGGAGAGAAAATAAAAAATATTGGTGTTCAAACTGGAAAAATGTCAGGTCCTGATAAAATAACGGGGGCTATATCTGTCAATAATTCCGCGACATTTAGCATTAGTCAATCAATTGAACGTACACCCACTCCATCGGTATCCGCCCCAACAACCGCAGGCATTGGTGATAGTCTTACAGATTTTCAATCTGCCTTCGGGAGCGGGGAAAACAAAAACGGTTTTTATAATTTTGATAGCGGAAAAATCCTTGTAATGTTTTCGGGAGAACGCGCGTTTAATATCACCGTAAATCATAACAATACCACCGTAAAGGAAGCCACTGCAGAACTTAGAGAATATCTACCTTCTGACTACGAAGTAGTAAAAACATATGAGCAGCAAAGTGGTAATTACATAAAACTCATAGCTTTCTGCAAAAGCAGTACGCTAGCCACCAGATTTGATAAAAATATGTTTATTGGTTCTGAAAAAGGTGGATTTACGATAATTCAAAAGGTAAACAGCTCAGGAAAAGTGTTTTCTTCAATCATAGGATTAGGACATAATCCATAAATCGGTAACGAGGTGACACCATGCCAGAGCTAAACATAATCGACCTATATATCCTGTATCTTAGAAAATCAAGAGAGGACCTGGAGCGAGAACGCCAGACCGGTGAAAATGTGCTACAGACCCACCGGGAGCGCCTCACCGACCTGGCCGGGAACCTGGGCCTCCAGTACAAAGAATTTGCCGAAGTGGAGTCCGGGGACACCATTGCCGGCCGGCCGGTGTTCCGCCAGGTGCTTAACAAGGAGGTCCCGACCGGACAGTACCGAGGGATCATCATCAACGAGGTCTCCCGCCTGGGCCGTGGCGACATGGAGGATGCCGGCAGGATTTATAAGGCCATCGTAAAATACAGCCTCCTCATTGTTACCCCTCACAAAACCTACGACCCGACCAACCGGGCAGACCTCAGGCAGCTGCGCTTCGAACTGTTCCTTTCCCGGGAAGAATTTGAACTTATAAGAGAGCGCCTGGAGGACGGGCGGGATCATAAGGCAAAGCAGGGTTATGCCCCCTGTTACCTGGCCACCCTGGGCATAGAGTCATACCGGGGCAGAATTATGATCGTCCCAGAGGAGGCCGCCCTGGTTAAAGAGATATTCGAAATGCGGGCAGAGCGTAAAGGGTACGGGGAGATTGCGGATATATTGAATCAAAGGGGCCTTATCACCAAAAGAGGCACCAGATACCACCACAGCACCATAAAAAGGATAATCGCCAACCGGCGGTATATAGGCAAGGCCACATGGAGAGGCAAGGAGTATGACAGCCAAAGCCCGGCGATTGTCCCGCAGGACCTTTGGGACCTGGTGCATGATGATGTAAACCCGATGAGGTCAGTGTCTAAAAGGACAACTAAGGACGATAGTCCCTACTGGGTAGAATTGTATTGCAATGAGTGCGGGAACCGCATGTATGGAGAGTGGATTACAATTGACAGGTTAATGAAAATGGGGACAATGAAAACGTACAACGAGTATGGTATATATATCTGTGTAGGCAGAAAGAAGGAGGACAAGTGCCGTCATCAGCAAAGAATATTATACGTCCACGATATGGTACTAAATGAGCTCCAGAGGCTGGTTAAGAATAAGGGTCTGGTCGGTAAGCTGGAGAAAGAGAGAGATAAACGAAACACCGTTGATACCGAGGGTATAGAAAACCAGATTACAGCCGTCAAAAAGCGTATCACGGAGTTGGACAAATTTACGGCCAAGCTCGACGCCGACTATAAGACAGGGACCCTTATAGCCGTCCTTTACGGTAAGCACTATGAGGAGACCATAAGGCAAAAGGAGTTTGCGGAAAAGGAGCTGGCTGCGCTGCGGGCTAAAGCTCAAAAATCAAGCACCCCGGCTGAAAGCGTGGACAGTATAATGGCAAAGGTAAAGAAGGCCCTGGATAACTGGGATGATATCACCACCCCCATGAAAAAAACAATTATCTCGGCCGTTCTTCCCCGGATTGAAATTACAAAAGAGGGGGCTCTTTTTGTGGTGAGGTCACTTCCTAATTTTCTGCGGTATGACTGAGTTTGTTCGCGTCTGGCATACGGTCCGACGTCTTCGAAGGCAGGCAGTCCATTACTGACATCCGCCTCCACCCTCACCAGATGCCCCTCCAGCCCGATCAGGGCAGTGCTGTTGACGATTGCTAACATTATTTGCACCTCAAAATACTGACTAAATACCTTTTATTTCTCCATATAACAAAATATCCCTTTTATGGATTAACTATTTTTTTCTTATAATGGTACTGAGGGCCATAAGGCTGACTCCGAAGGATATGCCCATGGACATAATACTGTACACCCTGGGGGGCCTGGTGCTGGCCTCTAAGCAGGTTGCCCACGCCCTGCGCAAGCACCCCTCCAGGGTCACGGTGTTTGTTCCCCACTAAGCTATGTCCGGCGGCACCATGACCTCGGTGGCTAAATGAAATAATAATGGAACCCAATG
>Ga0209347_1004592_pt1 | contig 14167 bp, 13 predicted proteins | sample AutmiccommuBRH23_FD_187382 | JGI IMG/M metagenome (GOLD analysis project Ga0209347, IMG submission 187382) | Deep subsurface microbial communities from Mt. Terri, Switzerland - Autotrophic microbial communities BRH/23 (SPAdes) (version 2) | ecosystem: Environmental > Aquatic > Deep subsurface >... | reverse complement strand
GCCTCGGTTCGGTCAACACCATCTGGATTACCGATGCGCTCAATGCCGGCTATGACGGCGTGATGATGATGGGCTGCAAATCGGGTGACGAGTACCAATGCCACTTCGTGAAAGGATCAGAGTTGGGCCGCACACGGTTGTCCAAGATCGACGACACGCTGAAAACGTTGAACCTCGAGTCCGAGCGCGTGCGTGATCTCGAAGTTGCAATCACTGACATCCAGCGTCTGCCGGAAATGATCAACAAGTACGCCGCGGAGCTGGTGGCGGTTGGCCCCAGCCCGTTCAAAGGCTTCTAACAGGAGACCCCCATGAGTGCCAACACTGCAGTGGCGGAAAAATACCGTAACAACTTCCTGAAGGAAATCGAAGAACAGGTCGAGATGGGCGACTGGGTGAAGATGTGCATGCAATGCGGCGTCTGCTCGGGTTCGTGTCCGACCAACTTCCAGAGCGCATGGGAACATCCGCCGCAGGAACTGTTCATGATGATCCGTGCCGGCAAGCGCGAGGAAGTGCTGACCACCAGCTCGATGTGGAACTGCACCTCGTGCTACAACTGCATCGTGCGCTGTCCGCGCAAGATTCCGATCACCCACATCATGCATGGCATCGCCGAATACGCCCACCGCATCGGCAAGGCGCCAAAGATGCAGGCGACGCGTTTCTTTTCCGGCCTGTTCTGGAAAAATTGTACCCAGACCGGGCGCGTCAACGAACTCAAACTGTCGCTGGGCTTGTACTTCAAGGATGGCTTTGTGCAAGGCATCAGGAATGGTCTGGCGATGCAGTCGGTCGCGATTGGCCTGATGAAAGCCGGCCGTCTCAATCCGCTCGAACTGTTGGGCGGGCACAAGTGCAAGGACCAGAAAGGCATCCACGCGATGCTAGCGAAAGCCTACGAAATCGAGCGCGTGCGTAAAGCCGCCAAAATGGCCGGCTGAGGAGAGAGATTATGGCTACAAAGGAATACGCGTTTTATCCGGGATGCTCGTCACAGAAGGGCGCTTCGGCATCGAACTACCTGACCTCGGTCGACGCGATGTGCAAGACGCTCGACGTCAAGCTCACCGAAATTCCGGACTGGAATTGCTGCGGCGCGTCGATCGGCTACGCCGAAGCCGGCGAACTGCCGCGTCACGTCCTCAATGCACGCAACTTTGCCTTGTCCGAGCAACACATGCCGGGCAAGGAAATCGTCGCGACGTGTGCGGCATGCTGGCTCGGTGCGCGCGAAACCCGCGAGCGGTTGACGCATTCCGAAACGCTGATGGCGGACACGCGTGAAGCGCTGAAAGAGACCGGTCTCGAAATCAAGGAAATGCCCAATATCCGTCACATGGTCGAAGTCCTGATCGAGGACATCGGCTTTGACGAAATGAAAAAGCATGTCGTCCGTCCGCTCGAAGGCGTCAAGATTGCAGGCTATGTGGGGTGTCAGACCAACCGTCCGTTCGGCGTCGACGGCGAGTCGTTCGAGAATCCGCAATACCTCGACAAGATGGTCGAAATGGTCGGCGCCGAACCGATTCCGGATTACGAGCAGAAAGTGACCTGCTGCGGCGGTGCACTGGCGTTCTCGGAGCCTGAAAAAGCGCAGGCGCAGATCAAGGACATCGTCGAATCGGCGTATGACCATGGCGCCGAAATGATCGTCACGCCGTGCCCCTTGTGCCAGGCCAACGTCGAGATTTATCAGGGTCAGGTCAACAAGCGCTACGGCACCAAGTTCGACATTCCGGTGATGTATTACAGCCAGCTCATGGTCGTTGCCTACGGGGGTGACGCCAAAGCCGCGGCGCTCAATGGCCAGGTCATCAAGGCGCGTCGACTGGAAGAAATCGCTGCCAAACCGGTCAAACGCTAAATCGTTTGGCGGGGCCCTAAACAGGGCTGCGTGCCTTGTTTGGGGTGTCTCTGACAGCCTGGTCAGGAGACTGGATGGTCCGGGCCGCAGAAAGTCGGGTGAGGCTTTGGGGAGCGCGAGGCCGGATCGGCCTCTGTAAGACTGTCATTGATTGAATGGTATGGGGTGGGGAAATATTGCTTGCGTTGCTGCATGACACACGTTAGATTTAAGCCATGCGTCTGATTCGGACTTTAATATTCTTTTTTCTTGCAATGGCGGTTCCCCTTCAGGGATACGCGAATTTTGTCGTGCCCAAGGTTCCCTGCCCGATGGACGAGATGGCCATGATTGACATGGTCGATGCAGATGCCATGCATGAATGCTGCAATGATGCCGAAACTGCCGCGAAGACCGGCAAGCCCTGCAAGTCCGCACAACCTTGCCAGTCGGTAGGCCAGTTGCTCCCGTTTCTGGAATTGAAGGTTTTGCCGCAAGACTTGGCATCTTCAGTTCGTTTCCCGCGTCTTGCGGACGTCACCTTTACCTTTGACCCAGCCGCCACCTGGCGGCCACCAGCCCAACTCTGATTCCCTGTGTCGAGTGCTGCGCTGCGTCTGTCGATCAGGCTTGCAGTGCAGCGATCTGGCGCCATCGATCCGTATTCGCGTGATTTGATCGTGCCTTCGCGTAAGGAGTTGGAACATGCTTATTATCAGATTGGCCGACCGTTCGAGTCGCGCCCCGCACCGCGCTATGGTGGCCTTTGTTGCGCTTGCAACGCTGGTCGGCACGGCCTTCGCTGAACCGCTTTCATTCGATGCGGCATTGGCCATCGCCGTCAGCGAAACGCCTGAGCTGCGCGCCGAAGCCGCGCAGATTGACGCGGCGCGTCAAGCGGCCATTCCAGCGGGCGAACTGCCCGACCCCCGCCTGGCGCTGGGGCTGAATAACGTGCCCCTCGAGGGCGTAAACCGGCTGAGCCTGGATAGTGAACCGATGACAATGCAAACCATCGGCGTCATGCAGGCATTTCCCAACCCGGCCAAGCGGCATGCGCGCGTGGATGCAGCCCGCGGTCGGGTCGCCCTGACAGAAGCGAAAACCCGGATCACCCGGCTGGGCGTGCTGCGTGAAACCGCGGTGGCATGGATCGCCCGCGATGCAGTCGAACGCCAGCTTGCCCACATCGATGCCCTGGATCGCGAAAATCGCCTGTTCGAAGCCGCCGTGCGTGCCCGCATCGCCGGTGGCAAGGGACGTGCGCTCGATGCGGTGGCCTCGCGCCAGGAGGCGGCGTCGATCGATGCGCGGCGCGATGCGCTGATCGCACGCCGTCAGCAGGCCATCGCTGCGCTGAAACGCTGGGTCGGCCCGCGCGCGGCAGAACCGCTGACCGGCGGGCCACCAGAGTGGCTGATTGCCCACAGCACCCTCGAACACGCACTACATGGGCATCCGGAACTCGCCATTTTTGACCCGAGAGGCCGTGTGCTGGATGCCGAGGTGGCTGAAGCCCAGGCTGACAAGAAACTGGACTGGGCGCTGGAAGTGGCTTACCAGAAACGCGGCGCGCAATTCGGCGACATGGCGACAGTGCAGGTGAGTTTTGACCTGCCCGTGTTTGCGGCGACCCGGCAGAACCCGAAGATCGCGGCGAAGCTGGCCGAACGCCGGGGGCTCGATGCCGAGCGCGAGGCCGTATTGCGCGAACACGCAGCCATGTTGGAAACGGACTTTGCCGAGTATCAGCGCCTCGTCAATGCCGTCCAGCGTCAGCGCGAGGTCCTGGCGCCGCTGGCGGTCGAGAAGGTGGATCTGGCCATGGCCAGTTGGCGCGGCGGAAAAGGTGAACTGATCGACCTGGTGATGGCGCGACGCGAACGGATCGATACTGAACTCATGGCCATCGCGCTAGAAGGCGAGCGCCGGCAGATGGCTGCCCGGCTGCATTATGCCTACAGCGAGCCCCTCCTGCGTCCCGCTTATTTGTCTGGAGAACAATAATGAACCGTCAAACAATCAAGAGAACTGTCCTGGGCTTCATCATCGTGGTTGCCTTGCTCGCCGTCGGGGTTGCGGCGGGGTTATGGTGGGAGCGGAAGCCCGGCGCCGGGGGTGACATGGCGCCTGTCGACGCCCCTCAGGAGGGACCTGCCGTGTTGTATTGGTACGACCCCATGGTCCCCACGCAAAAATTCGACAAGCCCGGCAAGTCGCCTTTCATGGATATGGAACTGGTGCCTAAATATGCGGATGAAGGCGGCGATGAGGCGACCGTGAAAATCAATCCGGGCGTGTCGCAAAATCTGGGTGTCCGTCTGGCTACCGTGACGCGGACAACGGCAGCCCAGGGGGTTCTGGCTACCGGCATTGTCGATTTCAACGAGCGGGATATCGCCATCGTCCAGGCGCGGTCGGGGGGGTTCGTCGAGCGCGTGGCCAGCCTGGCACCGAGCGATGTGATCAAGTCCGGCGCCTTTATTGCCGAATTGCTGGTGCCGGAATGGGCCGCAGTGCAACAGGAATACCTTGCGCTCAAGGCCTTGGGCGATCCGTCGCTGGAACGTGCCGCGCGCGAACGGATGCGGCTCTCCGGAATGCCGGACAGCCTGATACGCGCAGTGGCGCAAAGCGGCAGCGTCAGGAGTCGGATCGCGATGACCGCACCGCGAGGTGGCGTGATCCTGAGCCTCGACGTACGCCCTGGCATGACCCTCATGGCCGGCCAGACGCTGGCCCGCATCAATGGCATCGGAACCGTGTGGCTTGATGTCGCGGTACCCGAATCGCAGGCCGGTTCGCTCCGGGTTGGGCAGACCGCCGATGCCCATTTTTCCGCTTTCCCGGGCAAGCCGGTGCAGGGCCGCGTCACCGCCTTGTTGCCGACCCTCAACGGTGAGGCCCGTGCGCTGCGGGTGCGGGTCGAATTGCCCAACAAGGACGGGCGCTTGCGGCCCGGGTTGACGGCGCAAGTCAGCCTGCAGGGGAATGCGGGCGAGTCGGCCTTGCGCGTGCCGACCGAGGCCGTGATCCGCACCGGTCGTCGGGCCATCGTCATCGTGGCCGAAGGCGAAGGTCGCTATCGTCCGGTTGAAGTCGTGCTGGGGCCTGAAACGGGCGGCGATACCGTGATTCTGTCCGGCCTTGACGAAGGCCAGTCCATTGTCGCCAGCGGTCAGTTCCTGATTGATTCAGAAGCGAGCTTGCAGGGGATCACCGCCCGTGCGGCCGGAGCGGCCTCAACCATGCCGTCGATGCCGATGCCGGTAGCGCTCCATGAGGCCGATGGCGTGGTGGACGACATTTCCGCGTCGGCGGTGACGTTGACGCATGGCCCGTTCAAGACGCTTTCGATGCCCGGCATGACCATGGAGTTTCCGCTCGCCAATCCTGCACTCGCCCAAGGCCTGAAGCCGGGCGACCGGGTGCGCGCCGCTGTGCGCGAAACCGACGACGGCCTGGTGATTGAAAAACTTGACAGGAAGGGGGCAGCGAAATGATTGCCGGTCTGATTCGCTGGTCGGTCGCCAACCGGCTCCTGGTGCTGCTGGCGACGGTATTTACCGTCGCCTGGGGGGTATGGGCCGTGAAGACCACGCCGATTGACGCGTTGCCCGATCTGTCCGACGTGCAGGTCATTATTCGCACGCCTTATGCGGGGCAGGCGCCGCAGATTGTGGAAAACCAGGTCACATACCCGCTCGCGACCACCATGCTGTCGGTGCCGGGGGCGAAGACGGTGCGCGGCTATTCCTTCTTCGGCGACAGCTTCGTCTATGTCATTTTCGAAGACGGCACCGACCTCTACTGGGCCCGTTCCAGGGTGCTGGAATATCTCAGCCAGGTGCAGGCCAGGCTGCCGGCATCGGCAAAGCCGGCGCTCGGGCCCGACGCCACCGGTGTAGGCTGGATTTATCAGTACGCGCTGGTCGACCGCACCGGCACGCATGATCTGGCGCAACTGCGCACGCTGCAGGACTGGTTCCTGAAATACGAACTGAAAACCCTGCAAAACGTCGCCGAAGTTGCCACCCTGGGCGGTATGGTCAAGCAGTACCAGGTGGTGCTCGATCCGGTGAAGCTTGCCGCTTATGGCATCCCCCACCAAGAGGTGATCAAGGCGATTCAGTCGGCCAACCAGGAAACCGGCGGCGCTGTGCTCGAACTGGCCGAAACCGAATTCATGGTTCGCGCCAGCGGTTATCTCGAAAGTATCGCCGATTTCCGCAGTATTCCGTTGCGTCTGGTCGGCACCACCCCGGTCACGCTGGGGGATGTGGCCTATATCCAGCTTGGTCCCGAAATGCGTCGCGGCATCGGCGAACTCGACGGCGAGGGCGAAGTGGTGGGCGGGGTTGTGGTGCTGCGTTCCGGCAAGAATGCGCGCGAAACCATCGCCGCTGTCAAAGCCAAGCTTGACACGCTCAAGGCCAGCTTGCCGCCCGGTGTTGAGATCGTGACGACCTATGACCGCAGCCAGTTGATCGACCGGGCTATCGACAACCTGTCGAGCAAGCTGGTCGAGGAATTCATTGTGGTGGCGCTGGTGTGTGCGCTGTTCCTGTGGCATCTGCGGTCATCACTGGTGGCGATTGTCTCGCTGCCGCTGGGTGTATTGATTGCCTTCATCGTCATGCGTCAGCAGGGGATCAACGCCAACATCATGTCGCTGGGCGGGATTGCCATCGCCATCGGCGCCATGGTCGATGCGGCGGTGGTGATGATCGAAAACGCGCACAAGAAGATCGAGGCGTGGAATCATGCGCACCCCGGTAAAAAGCTGGAGGGAGAAACCCACTGGAAGGTGGTGACCGAAGCGGCAACTGAAGTGGGACCTGCGCTGTTTTTCTCGCTGCTGATCATCACCTTGTCCTTTATTCCGGTATTTACGCTGGAAGCGCAGGAAGGGCGGCTGTTCGGCCCGCTGGCATTTACCAAAACCTACGCGATGGCCGCCGCCGCAGGCTTGTCGGTGACACTGATCCCGGTGCTGATGGGTTACTGGATCCGCGGCCGGATTCCGGACGAGGCCAGGAATCCGCTCAACCGCGGGCTAATCGCGGTTTATCAGCCGGCGCTGGATGCGGTACTTCGCCACCCCAAGCTCACGCTGTTTGCCGCGACGCTGGTATTTCTGACGGCACTATGGCCGGCGACCCGGCTGGGCGGCGAGTTCCTGCCACCGCTGGACGAAGGTGACCTGCTCTACATGCCGTCGGCCTTGCCGGGCCTGTCGGCGCAAAAAGCCGCTGAACTTTTGCAGCAGACCAACCGCATGATCAAGACCGTGCCCGAAGTGGCACGCGTGTTTGGCAAGGCCGGGCGGGCCGACACCGCCACCGATCCGGCGCCGTTGGAAATGTTCGAGACCACCATCCGGTTCAAGCCCCGTGACGAATGGCGCGCGGACATGACACCGGAAAAATTGATCGAGGAACTGGATCGCGCGGTACAGGTGCCCGGGCTCGCCAACATCTGGATTCCGCCGATTCGCAACCGCATCGACATGCTGGCCACTGGTATCAAGAGTCCGGTCGGGGTCAAGGTATCGGGCAGCAATCTGGCTGATATCGACCGCATCGCTGCGGAGGTTGAACGGGTCGCCAAGACGGTGCCCGGGGTGACCTCGGCGCTGGCGGAGCGGCTGACTGGCGGGCGTTACATCGATGTGGATATCGATCGGGCGGCCGCGGCGCGCTATGGATTGAATGTCGGCGACGTGCAGTCCGTCGTGTCCAGTCTCATCGGTGGCGAAAATATCGGCGAGACGGTCGAGGGGCTGGCACGGTACCCGATCAGCGTGCGGTATCCACGCGAAATGCGCGACACGCCCGCCAAGCTCGCTGCGCTGCCCATCCTGACCCCTGGCGGCAGCCAGATCACGCTAGGCATGGTGGCAAATGTCAAAGTCAGTGACGGCCCGCCGATGCTCAAAAGCGAGAATGCCCGGCCCACGGGCTGGGTTTACGTGGATGTGCGCGGCCGTGATCTGGCATCCACCGTGGCTGATCTGCAGGCCGCTGTTGCCGCTAAAATCAAGCTGGAACCCGGGATGAGCCTGGCCTATTCCGGCCAGTTCGAGTTCATGGAACGCGCCAATGCGCGGCTCAAGCTGGTCGTACCTGCCACGCTACTCATCATCTTCGTGTTGCTCTACCTCACCTTCAAGCGTTTCGACGAAGCTGTCCTCATCATGGCCACGCTGCCGTTCGCACTTACAGGCGGAGTGTGGTTTTTATACGCCATGGGTTATCAGCTGTCGATCGCCACTGGCGTTGGCTTCATCGCACTTGCCGGGGTATCGGCCGAGTTCGGCGTCATCATGCTGCTGTATCTAAGAAATGCGTGGGACGCAAAACAGAAGGAGGGCAAGGCCAGCGAGGACGACCTCGTCGAGGCCATCCGCGAGGGTGCCGTGCAACGCGTGCGGCCGAAGGCGATGACCGTCGCTGTCATTGTTGCCGGCCTGTTGCCGATTCTGCTGGGCAGCGGCACCGGCAGCGAGGTGATGAGCCGTATAGCCGCGCCGATGGTGGGTGGCATGCTCAGCGCGCCGCTGCTGTCGCTGTTTGTTGTGCCGGCAGCCTATCGGCTCATGCGTCGCCGCAAGCATGTCCCCACGCATAAGATGCAAACGCGGCATGAGCCGATGTTGAAACAGCCATGACGGGGCTGGGCCGCTGTTTCCCACAAGGCGGCTTGGCGGTATGCTTGCCTTTTGCTTGGGTAATATGCACATGAAAAAAGCTGCCAATTCCAGCGAACTGGCCACCATGGTTGGCGAAGCTGTTTACGAAGTCAGCGAACTGCGTGCCTGTCTGGAACACGACGACGAAGAAGCCGCAATCTATACGCCGTATCTCGATGCGTTGGACACCATGCTGCGCGACCTGCACGAATCCATGACATCGGGAAAATATGCGGGTGCGGGAAAGGGCGAGGATCTGGTTTTCATGGCGCTGTTCAAAAAACACGAACGTGATATTCCCTTTCGGGAGTTGCTGCGCATGATCAATGCGACGCATCGTGAAGGCTATGAAGCCTGAGTAGCGGTGTCGAATCGCATCGATAGCGATTACATTGGATGCGGCGTTAGCGGGTCGGGGCTGTAGCTGATCTTCATTCGCCCGGAGTGGATATTCCAGGCTGGCCGGAACTGGGGATCATAATTTGCCGGTGATCATCGTCGGGATGCGGCAGAGGTGCCCCTCGCCAGGGGGCCCGTCTTTCTACATCTGCGAGCGCAGCAAGGCCATGAGGTGCTCAAAGGTTTTTTCTATCCAGGGCCGATGCTTCCATTCGTCATAGGTGATCTGACGGGAATTTTTCAGGTCGTTTTCAAAGGTATCGATCTGCCGCTGGGCAAATTCATGGTCATAAATATTAAGATTGGCTTCGTCATTGAGACGGAACGAGCGCGAATCGAAATTGGTTGAACCGACCGAAGTCCAGACATCATCGATAATCATCACCTTGCAGTGGAACATGCTCGGCTGGTATTCATACATTTCGGCGCCGGCTTCGAGCAGTTCTCCCCAGCGTGCGCGAGATGCGCCACGCACCGGCTCCGAGTCGGTATGCGTGCCGGGCATGAGAATCCGGACCTTGACCCCGCGCTTGAGCGCTCTCACCAATGTTTCAACCGACAGGTCGTCCGGTACGAAGTAGGCGTTTGCAATATAAATTGTTTTACGTGCCGAAGCGATCGACAGCAAATACATCAGGCGTACGCTTTCGCTGCCTTCCGAGGATGAACTCTTGAATACCTGCGCATAGTGTTCGCCGACCGGTTCCAGCGGCGGGAAGTACGCTTCCCCATGCAGCACGTCGCCGCTCGTCTTGATCCAGTTATCCATGAATGCCGCTTGCATCTGGGCGACAGCCGGACCTTCAAGACTGAAATGCGTGTCGCGCCAATGGTCAGGATCCTGCGCATGCCCCAGCCAGTTATCCGCAATGCCGACGCCGCCCGTGAAGCCGATTCTGCCGTCGACCACCAGCAACTTGCGATGGGTGCGATTATTCATTCGGGAGATGTTGTACCAGTGCAGAGGATGGTATTTGAGAATCTCGACACCCGAGCCATCCATCAGGTCGAGTAATTCCTGGTCCATTTTGATGCTGCCCGCCCAGTCGACCAGGACATGAACTTTTACGCCGGCCTTGGCGCGTTCGGCAAGTGCCTCGGCGAATTCCCGACCAATGTCGCCCGACCAGTAGATATAGGTCTCGAAGGTGATGGTTTTTGTTGCGCCACGAATGGCCGCCAGCATAGGCGGAAAGATTTCATCGCCATTGAGCAGTTCTTTCACCTTGTTACCCGGTATTAACGGTGGCCCGAGTAAATTGCTCATCGAGCGCAGGAACTGCGAATCATGGACCGCGTAAATTTCGCTGAGCCGGGTCTGGATTTTCTTTTCGGATGGAAAGAAGTTCAGCGCGATGACCGTGGCAATAATCGAAGCGAGTACGATCCAGAAAACAAACATTTTTTTATTTCTTAAAAAAGTTCCGAATTGGGTGGGCATGATCTAAATCGTCATCATCCGTCTTGCTGATGCGATTACACGGATAGTTGTTGATATTAGGTTATTTTATCAGGGATGCGCTGCCAATGTAGGGCAACAAGTCATCTCCGGAAATGCCTCTTGCCTGGATTTAAGGTCAGCGTAAGCAGGAGTGCTCGGGAATGTCTATCCTTGGCTTATGAGGGAAGCGTGAATGCCCTTGACCGTTTTTTGTGGAGGTTGACTATGGAACACGAAGATCAGGACAAGCCTGCGCTGGCGCAGCAATACGACAAGCTGGCCAGAAAATTCAGCGAACTCTACCTCGCAGGCAAGGAGCGTAGTCGTGAGGCGATGGCACTGGCCCTGGAAAAAGCCAATGAGCAAATGACCGCGATGGGGGCGTTCAGCGCAGAACGGGGTACAGAACTGAAACATTATCTGGCCCGCGACCTTGACCAGACCTTGGCTGATGCCCAACACTTGGGGGAAGGCGCGAAAGAGCGGCTTAACCCGGGCCGCCTGGGTGCCGGCGCGCTTTCTTCCCTGGCTGCAGCACTGGACGCAACCGGCAATGCGCTGCATTCCCTGGGCGAAAAAACCCGGGGGAAAATTACCTACAGCACCGGCGAAGTGACATCTGCCGGCACGCTCACATGTCAGGCGTGTGGCCAGACAATGCAACTCAGGGAAACCGGGCATATCCCGCCTTGTCCTAAGTGCGCCGGCACGGTGTTCAATAAAAGCTATTGATTTCCTGGCGTGAAATTGTCATCGGGCAGTGAGCCGGTCGCTGCAGAATCGAAATCATCGGATGCGTCGTCGTACCAGAATGACAGGCGGTTAACTTTCTTCCAAAAACCCGAACGCCTTGTCGTGCACGTACACCAGTTTGCATGCCTCAAGGTATTTTGCGTCGTGAATACGCCCGCCCTGGATATACCCGGTTTCGCCCCCGCTGAGGATCAGCGGTGCCCCGTCAGCGACCAGGCCGTGTTCGGTCCGGGTAAAAAACTGTATCGCCATCCTGCCTTCGATGACCACCGTCATGTCGTCGCCCGGGTGGGAGTGCGGGGGTTCGGCGCTGCCTGCTTCCCATTGCTCTAGCATGACTTCCACGCCATCGGGATTGGTGGGGCAGGTGGTGCGCACGGTAAACCCTGCGGGCGTGTCCGGTACGCGAATGTGATTGCGCCAGATGGAACTGGTGGACGAAGAGGCAGGATTGGATGGGTTCATGGCAGAGGTCCAGTCATTGTTGATTGGGCGCAATTAGAACAGATTGTTTTGGACAGGTGAACATCACGCCGCCATTAGAGGCCGGTAGCGGAAACAGCGGCGCGCAGAGAAAAACCTCAAAGAGCGTGAAATCACGCGGCGCCTGCTCTAGCGACAGGCCGGCAGCGGGCGTGTTCACCGCCAGATAACTATTTCAACGCGGCCGTCTGCAAAGGTTTCGGTTCGGTATTGATAACCGTCTTCCTGCAAGATGCCATACAGGGGGTAAGGTTCGCGGTCATGCACCATGCGCAGCCTGTCACCGGGCGGCAAGGTTTCAAGCGCGTCCATCACTTTCACCAGCGGTCCGGGTGGTTCGAGGCCGCGCACATCGAGGACGATGTCGGTTGTCATGATGTGTCAGGCGGCGGCGCCGGAAACGGCTTTCATCTGCGCAAGCACCTCTTCACTCCCCGCGCCGAACACCTGTTCCGACATGGGATAGAGCACCTGTTCTTCCTTGAGGTTATGTTGCTGAATCAGGATCAGCAGGGTTTCGGACAGCCCCGCGTATTCGTCGGCATCCTTGGTCGCAATGGCGGCGGCCATGCGCGCGAGCAGTTCGCGCATTTGCGTATGTTCCCCGCGCATAATCTGCGTGGGGCCATGGGTATTGCCCGTTGCCCGCTCGAATGCAGGGAACAACACCTGCTCCTCCATCTCGAAGTGATGAAGCAGGCCGGACTGAAATTGTTCAAAGCGCGCGGTTGCCGCGGCCCAGTCCTGTTTTGCCGAAAATTCCTCGGCCGCCGCGAAATAGTCGTCGCAGCGGCGATGATCCGAGCTTAGATAATTGCTGATCGTTTCCAAAGCGTATTCCCCATTGTGTCCGCACATTGCATGGCTGAAGTCTGCACGGGGTGGCCGCAAAATGCCTTGACTTATGTCAAGGCATTTTGCGGATTGCATCGCAGACTGAAGCGTGTCCTGCCAAAAAAACTTCGCTATGTTGTTTTTCGCACCGCGGCCATTTTATTTTCAATTTTTCTCTACCGCTCGACCAGCGTGTTGCGCAGACGCCCGCGCTCGGATTGCACCTTTTGCAGGCACTCGCGTGTCAGGCTGATTCGTGCCTTGCGGTGCGGTGAGCGACCAATTGGCATGGATTCACATTTTATTACTCATGATTCCGCAATTTTTCAATGTCCAGAATGACGATGTTCCTGCCATCCACGCTGATCAGATTGGCGGCGCACAAATCGCGGAGGATGCGCGAGAAGGTTTCCGGCGTAATGTTGAGACGCGAAGCGATGATGTTCTTGCTGGCGGTCAGGTGAATATGGACCGTCTTGCTTGCTGCGGTGTCGGTTGTTTCGTGCTGGAGCAGATAGCCGATAACCCGCTGCGCGCTGGAATGCAGGGAATACGATTCCACGTCGTGCACCAGGCCATGAAGGCGCATGCTGAGGCCAGCCAGCATTTTTCGGCAGAAAATCGGATCGCGCGCTATTTCCTCATACACCACAGCCTTGGAAATATGCAGCACCAGAGAATCCGCGAGGACATGGGCAGACAGGGGATAGGGCTTGCCGAGGAACATCACCGCTTCGCCGAAACTCTGGCCGGGGCCGATCAGCTTCACTACTTTTTCGATGCCCTTGGTCGAAGTGAAAGCCAGCTTGACCTGGCCGTATACCACGATGAAAAACCCGTGGGATGCTTCTCCGCCGTGAAACAGCTTATCGCTGCGCGAGAGGTGTAACTCTCGCACCCCGAGGGCGAGGCGGGCAATTTCCTCAGGACACATTTCATTGAACAGGGGCAAATTCGCCAGAATGGAATGAACATTGATTTGGACCAAAATGCCTCCGAGCCGCAGTACTGGATAAGCCGGAAAGGGCAGCAAGCCTTGGTTCAGCCCCCCGGACTTTTTCTGCCTACATCATACGAGCTATGCCGGACTTTGTTGGCCTGGCTGCGGTGAGAACGGCTTAATTTTTCGTTCTTGACCTAAATCAAGGCACTCCGCCTGTGTCTGCCTTAAATTTTCTCCTGCCGGCTACGGATGCGCAGGTTTCGGGTTTCAAGACCCTGCGCATGATGCGATGGCACCAAATGACATCATTTCAGACTGTGAAATTTTTGCAATGTAGGGGAAGGGGGGGGGTATGAGTGAACGGTTTACCAAGTCCATGGCGCGCAACATTTTTTTCGGGGGAAGCGTCTTTTTCTTTCTTCTTTTTCTTACGCTGACATTCGACACCACGCGGGAACTTCCCAAGCGCGATCATCACAAGCAGGCAAGCATTACGCCGGAAGTGGTCCGCGGCAAACACCTCTGGGAGGTGAACAACTGCATCGGCTGTCACACCCTGCTTGGCGAAGGCGCCTACTTCGCGCCGGAACTGGGCAATGTGTACAAGCGCCGCGGCGGTGAATTCATCAAGGCCTGGATCAAGCTTCAGCCCACCGGTGCGCCAGGCCGACGGCAGATGCCGCAGTTCAACCTGAACGATCAGGAACTGGACGATATGGTGGCGTTCCTTAAATGGACTTCGGAGATCAATACCCAGAACTGGCCGCCCAATATCGA
>Ga0209347_1004591_pt1 | contig 14168 bp, 6 predicted proteins | sample AutmiccommuBRH23_FD_187382 | JGI IMG/M metagenome (GOLD analysis project Ga0209347, IMG submission 187382) | Deep subsurface microbial communities from Mt. Terri, Switzerland - Autotrophic microbial communities BRH/23 (SPAdes) (version 2) | ecosystem: Environmental > Aquatic > Deep subsurface >... | reverse complement strand
CCGTCGGTCAGCGCGCAGCGGGCGAACGTACCGTGATGCTCGAGTCGGAGATCGATGTCGAGGGGATCGGATCCGTGCGGTTGCGCGACGGCTGGGCCGGAGCGGAAGCGCGGCAGGCGATTCCCGTCTATCTAGCGGTGATCTCGAGCTATCTCATGTCGAACGAGTTCAAGGACGCGCCGATCGAAGGGATCCGGATCCGCCTGCGTCATGAGGATGATCTTCGCGTCGCGCGCGTGATCAGCGCTTCGGTGACCGGTCCCGCGGACGGACAGATCAATCCCGGCGACCGCCTGACCGTTCGCGCGCAGCTCAAGCCTTTCCGGGGCGAGGTGTTCACCGAGACCTTCGAGGTCGACGTTCCCCGCACGGCGCGGGTCGGCGGCGCCTATCTCCTCGTCGGCGGCGGGCGCGTCGCCAACCGGCTCGACTTCTCACTCGTTCCGCCCGATCCGCGCAATCTCGCGCAGGTCGTCAAAGTCGTCGAGCGCCTCCGCGCCTCGAGCGACCTGACTGTCGGCCTCTACCAGCCGGAAGACGGCGCCGTTTCGGGAGGCGTGTTTCACCCGAGTCTTCCGCCCTCGATGATGACCGTCCTCGCGGGTGACTCGAGCAACGGCTCCGGCGTGCCGGTGAAGGTCAACGCCTCGGTCAGAGATTCGCGGCCCCTCGACTACATCGTCGACGGCGCGGTGAAGATCGATCTCCAGATTCGCCCGACGCTCTGAACGAACCTGTTTCTGCGCGATTCGTCCCAATCAGCAAGAGGAGTGAGATGCCTGCACTGATGAGAGCTGCTTTCGATCGACGCCTGTTCGCCCTGGTCTGCCTCCTGGGGCTCGTGATGATGCTCCCGATGGGAGCGAATGCCGCCAGGACCGAGTACTGGACGCTGGCGACGGCCGATCAGTTCCTGAGCGGTGAGATCGACGGCATGGCCGTTCGATCGCGCGGAGAACTCCGGCCCGGCCCCACCGTCTCGAAGCTCGCGAGCTTCGACGATCCCTTCGTGCTCTCACAGGCCGCCTCGCCCGCAGGCGCGAGCTTCTTCGGTACTGGAAACGAAGGGCGCGTCTATCGGCTGAACGGCGGAAAGCTCGAGCCGATCTTCACCGCCGCTGAGCCGGAGATCTACGCTCTCGCGTTCCGCGACGGAAGGCTCCTGGTCGGGTCCTCTCCTCACGGGAAGATCTATAGCGTCGACCCGGTGTCGGGCGCCTCGGAGGTCTTTTTCGATCCGGAAGAAGCCTACATCTGGGCGATCGAGCCTCTCGACGACGGATCCGTCGCGGTCGGAACCGGGGTCGAAGGGCGGCTGTGGAAAGTAAGCCGCGACGGGAAGGGAGTCGTTCTCTTCGACTCTTCCGAAACGCACATCCGCTCGCTGGCTCACCGCGGAAACCGCCTGCTCGCGGGCGGCGCCGGGGAAGGCCGCATTTACGAAGTCGCCCTGTCCGGTTCAGGAGCGCGCGCTCTGTTCGATGCGGACCTCTCCGAGATCACGGCGCTGACGATCGATCCTTCGACCGGAATCGCCTGGGCCGCCGCGGCTGCCTCGGCACTTCCTTCCGCCGCGCCTCCCAAGCCGGAGCCGCAGCGCCCGCCCCAGCCGAACGCACAGGCCGGAGCGCAGCCTCAGAATCAGCAGGGGAACGCCCAAGCCGCCGCACCCGCTCCAGCCGTCGACGTCACCTTTTCCTTCGATCAACCCGTGACCGGCGCGGGAGGAGGGAATTCGGAGATCTACCGCATCGATCTCGACGGGTTCGTCGAGCCGGTTCGGAAGCTGGAAAGAGAGATGATCTACTCCCTGGTCCCCAGCGGAAGTGGCGTGGTGATCGGCACCGGGCCGCTCGGGCGGATCTACGAGCTCGAGCAGCAGACTCTCTCGCTTCTGGCGACCCTTCCGGAGAAACAGATCGTCTCCATTCAACCCGCGCGGCAAGGGTGGTCGGCGACCACCACCAATGCCGGCGCCGTCTACTCGATCGACCCTTCGAAACCCGGCCGCGCCGAGTACCGCTCTCCGGTCAAGGACACCGCGCGCCACTCCGCATTCGGCCACTTCCGTCTGGAGGGAGAAGGGCTGGGCGGAACCGTGAGCGCGTTTCGCAGCGGGAACACGGCGACGCCCGATGAGACCTGGAGCGACTGGATCGCGGCGCCGCGGGGACCCGTTGGCGAGATCGAGGCGCCCGCTGCGAGATATCTGCAGTGGAGAGTGGTCATGGAAAACCCGTCGCCGACGACGGCCGTGGAGCGGCTGACCGCGGCATTCGTGAACCGCAACGTTCGCCCCGTCATTGAATCTCTCACCGTGGCGGAGCCCGGGGTCGTGGTCGTGAGCGGCGCCTATCCGGGCTCGCCCCAGGTGCTCGAAGCAACGAACCCCGACGAGTACGGGATTTTCGCCAGTCTGGAAACCCCACGCGACCGGGCGGATCCGAGCGGCGGAAAGCGGATGTTCCGGAAGGGATACCGGACCGTTTCGTGGAAGGCTTCCGACCCGAACGGCGACTCGCTCCGCTACACGCTCCAGTTCCGCCCGCGCGGAAGCGCGACCTGGCTCCCGCTCCGGGAAAAGATCGAGGAGAGCTCGATCAACTTCGACAGCTCTCAGATCCCGGACGGGGAGTACGAGTTGAAGCTCATTGCGACGGACTCCGCGGACAACCCGTCACAGGCGCTGACCGTGGAGAGCGAGACTGCGTCGTTCACCGTGGACAACACCGCTCCGGTGATCTCGGTGCGCAGGGAAGGGAAAGGTGCCGTCGTGACGGTGACGGATTCCGCTTCCCCTCTGGCGAAGGCCGAGTATTCGGTCGACGCCGAAAAGTGGATTCGGCTCGATCCCGTCGATGGGATCGTCGATTCCCGCCAGGAAGTCTTCCGCTTCGAGGAGAAAGACCTGGCGGGTCGGTTCGTGACCATTCGTGTGGTCGATACCTCCTGGAATGCGGCTGCCGCGGCCGTGAGCCCCTAGCGAACGGCGGGTCCGAGGGACTACCCCTATAATGCTGAGGAGGCGTCGCGGTCGGCCGCGGCGTCTCCCGGTGGATAAGGGGGACGATCGATGCGGTGGCGTGGACTGGCAGTCGGGCTCGGACTTGTCCTGCTTTCGTGCGCTCCTGCCGAGAGGCCCGCGGCGAAGCAGCCGGTCTCGGAGTCTCTTCCGGTGGAGGGAGGGCGGCTCGTTCGCCGTCTCGAGTCCGACGTCAGCACTCTCAATTTCGTGATGCACTCCACGCAGGCGGAGAAGTTCGTGCTCTCGTACATTCACGACCCGCTGGTGGCCTTCGACCAGAAGCTCGAAGTGATTCCCGCGCTGGCCCGATCGTGGACCGTCTCGGACGACCGGCTTACCTGGACGTTCGAGCTCGACCCGGCAGCCACCTTCAGCGATGGAACGCCCGTCCGCGCGTCGGACCTGGTGTTCACGCTCGGAAAGATCGTCGATCCAAAGTCGCAGTCCGTCCAGCTGGCCGGGCTGTTCGACGGACTGGACCTGGAGAGAACCCGCGCTCTGAGTGAACGGACGGCTGAAGTGGTATTCACGAAGGCGCGCCCCTCGCAGATTTACGCATTCAACATCGCGGTCCTTCCCGAGCACGTCTACCGGCGCGGCAACTTTACCCGGGACTACAACGATCGGGCGGTCGGGTCGGGTGCCTATAAACTCGTTCGCAAGGTCCCCGGACAGGAGATTCTCCTCGAGCGCCGTGACGACTACTGGCGCGAGAAGCCGTACATCACTTCGATCCTCTTCCGGATCATCGAAGATCGCAGCCAGGCATGGAACGCCTTGCAGGCCGGCGAGATCGACGAGACGATCGCCAGCTCCGACCAGTGGATCGCGGATCGCGACAACCCGCTGTTCCTCGAAAAGATCGACTTCCACCGTTACTACGAGCTGGGCTACAACTTCATCCCGTGGAACACGAGCGATCCGATTCTCGCCGACCCGGCGATACGGCGCGCGCTCACCATGTGCCTCGATCGTCGGCTGATCATCGAAAGGCTCTACCACGGGACGGCCCGCATGATGACGGGACCGTTCACGCCGAACCACTGGGCCTTCAATCCCACGGTGAAGCCCACGGAATTCGACCCACTGGGAGCAAAACAGATTCTCGAGGCTGCCGGGTGGGTCGATAGCGACGGGGACGGCGTCCTCGATCGCGAAGGGAAACCTTTCCGCATCGAGATGCTGCTGGCTGCCGGAGACACTTCGAGCGCGAACCAGGCGCAGATCTACCAGGAGGCTCTGGCCCGGATCGGTGTGCGCCTCGACATCACCAGGCTGGATGCGGCGACCCTCTTCGGGCGCGTGCTCAGCGGCGATTACCAGTCCTCGATGCTCGCGTGGTCGCTCGACTTCGATCCCGATCTCTTCTCGATTTTTCACTCGTCACAGTTCCCGCCGAACGGCCAGAATTTCGTCTATTACTCGAATCCCATCGTGGATGAGCTGATCGAAAAGGGGAGGACCGAGTTCGACCAGGCCACCCGCACCGGGATCTACCGTGAGCTTCACCAGATCCTCTCCGACGAAAAGCCCTACACGTGGGTCGTCCAGGTTTCGACGAAGTGGGCGATCAACAAGAGGGTCCGCGACGTGGAAGAGGCCGAAGGGTTCGGACTCTACGGCTGGTACCCCGGACCGGCGAAATGGTGGATCGCTCCGGAGGACCGACGCTTCGATCCGAAACGGGAACGTCCCTGACGGGCGACCGGCGGTCCGGGACGATGAGCGGGTTTGTCGCAAAACGGATCTCTTCGGCATTGGTGAGCTTCGCCGGGATCACTCTCGCCGTCTTTCTCCTGATCCACCTCGCACCCGGCGATCCGGTGAGCGTCTGGGCGGGACTTCGGCCCGGCGCTCCCGTTCCTGAAAGCCTGGTTCGCGAGCTCCGCCACGAGCATGGGCTCGATCGCCCGCTTCCTGCGCAGTACGCCAACTGGCTGGGTCGCCTCGTTCAGCTCGACCTCGGAACCTCGATCCGCCACAGGCGGCCGGTGGCCGATGTCGTTCTCGAGAAGCTCCCAGCGACGGTCGCGCTCTCCGGGCTCTCGTTCCTGCTGGCGATCGGCCTGGCGGTACCCGCCGGAATCTGGGCGGCGGGACGGATCGGCTCGGGCGCCGACCGCGCCCTCGGCGCCGTCGCCTTCGTTCTCTACAGCGTTCCCGCCTTCTGGCTCGCCCTGCTGCTGATCGACGTCTTCGCGATCCGGCTCCGCGTCTTCCCGCTCCTGGGTATGAGCTCCTCCGGAAGCGAGGCGCTTACGCTGCCGGCGCGGATTCTCGATCAGCTCTGGCATCTCGCCCTTCCCGCGATCGTCCTCGCCTACGGCCAGTTCGCGCTCTATTCGCGCCTCATCCGCGGCGCGGTCGCACAGGCGATGGGGGAGGAGTACGTTCTGGCGGCCAGAGCGCGGGGCGCCAGTCCGGGCCGCGCGCTGTGGCGTCACGCCTTTCGCAACGCCGTGCTTCCGCTGCTCTCGCTCTTCTCGATCGTCGTTCCGATGCTGCTTTCCGGCAGCGTGATCGTGGAGCAGATTTTTCAGTGGGACGGAATCGGGCGTCTCTTTTTCTCGGCCATCCAGACGCGCGATTATCCGCTCGTTCTCGGATTGACCGTCCTTTCAGCCGTCGTGACACTCCTCGCATCCACGATGGCCGATGTCGCGGTCGCCCTGGCAGATCCGCGAGTGAGATTCGGGAGCGAGCGGTGAGAGGAAGGAATCGAACACGGATGCGAGTCGGGCTGGCGATGCTCGGGTTGATTGCCGGCATCGCGCTGCTCGCCCCCTGGATCGCAACCTCACAGGCTCTTGCCGTTCGCGGCAGCGGTGGATGGACGATTCTGCCGCAGGGCTCCGAGCTGGGGAGTGCGAGGATCAGCGCGCCGATTCCCTATGGCCCGAACGAGACCAATCTTGCCGAGAGGCTCGAGCCTCCCTCGCGCGCTCACTGGCTGGGAACGGACGAGCTGGGTCGCGACGTCGCGTCACGTATGGTTCACGGAGCGCGGGTCTCGCTTCTGGTCGGCTTTGCTGCCGCGGCGTTCGCTCTCATTCTCGGATCGCTGATCGGCGCTGCGGCGGGTTACTACGGCGGAAGTGTGGATCTTCTGATCAGCCGCTTGATCGACGTGCTGATCGCCTTCCCGTTTCTGGTCCTGCTGCTGGCGGTCCTTTCTCTCTTCGGCGCGGGCCTGTGGACCATCATCTTCGTGCTCGCACTCTCGTCGTGGACGGCCGAGGCGCGGATCGTGAGGGGAGAGATGCTTCGAATCCGGGAGTTGGACTGGGCCGCGGCCGCGCGTGCCAGCGGGGCTAGTGACGGAGCCATCCTGTTCCGGCACCTTCTTCCGAATGCGATCGCTCCGGCGCTCGTCACCGCCGCTTTCGGAGTATCGTCGGCGATTCTATTCGAGTCTGCGCTCTCGTTTCTCGGCTTCGGAGTCCAGCTGCCGCACGCCTCCTGGGGGTCGATCCTTTCGACCGCGGACGATTATCTCCGGCAGGCGTGGTGGCTGGCCCTTTTCCCGGGACTGGCGATCTTCGCGACGGTCCTGGCCGCAAACCTGATCGGCGAGTCTTTACGCGTCTCCCTCGCGCCCAAGAGCGACGCCGACGTGCGCGGCTGACGCCCGGATCAGCCGTTGCGGGGAAAGCGGTCCGCGAGACGCTGAAGGACCAGCGGGGGGACCAGCCGGTCGATCTCGCCTCCGAGGCGGAACACTTCCTTGATCAGGCGCGAGGAGACGTAAGAGTACTCGACCGCGGGCATCATGAAGATCGTCTCCGCGTCGGGGGCGAGCTCGCGATTCATCAACGCCATCTGGAACTCATACTCGAAATCGGACACTGCGCGAATGCCGCGAACGACCGCCGCCGCATCCACTTTGCGCACGAAGTTCACGAGCAAGCCCGAGAAGGATTGGATCTCGACGGAAGGGAGATCGCTGGTGACTTCTCTGATCATCTCGATGCGCTCGTCCAGCGGGAAGAGCGGGGCTTTCTCCTCGTTCTCGAGGATGGCGACGATGACGCGGTCGAAGAGGCGAGTGCCCCTGCGGATGATGTCGAGGTGTCCGTTGGTGATCGGATCGAACGATCCGGGATAGACGGCGGTTCGCATGGAAGGGAATGGTAGCAGACGGGTCCGGCGGCGGCGTGCCGCCGGACCCTGAAGAATGTCTACTGGCCCGGCACGTAGGTGGGGTCCTGCGTTCTGTTGTCCACGGCCGAACCGTAGGCGGCGATCCGTCCCTGCCCGCCGACGACACGGACCGAGAGGCGCGCGTTATACGTGTTGCCGACGTTGAGCGAGCGGAGAATCTGGTTGAACTGCCGGAACTCGTTCGGCCCGAGCTGGACCTGTACGCGGGGCGTGGTGCGCGACTCGGCCGCGAACCCGCTGATCTCGAGGGTGACGGCCTGACCCATCACTTCGACGACACCCAGGTTCGATCGGATATTGGGTGATTCCTCCATCTGGAGCACCTGGATCGCCCGTTCTCCTATCCCGATCGCGTCGTCCGAGGTGACGGCCGGGATGAACTGGCCGACGGTCCCGTTCTCCTGCTGGTCGAACGTTCTGGCGGTGACGACGAGCTGGGAGCTCGAATCGGTGGTGACCTGTACGGCCCCGCCGACGTTCGACTCCCCGAACAGCGCCACGACGTTCTCGAGAGAAGTGATCGTGCCGGGCTGGAGGTCGACCTGCTGGGTCCCAGCTGGCGTGGACTCGCCCGTCCGGTAGAACTGAAGAGTCGCCCGGACCGATGCGGAGCCTGCGTTGAAGATCTGCATGTCGCTCCGCCATCTCGCCGCGCCGGTCTCCAGATGCGCCATCCCCGGGACCACGTACTTCGAGGCTCCGAGGTTTGCGAGGTTGACCGCCTCCACGAGAAGGGGATCGCTCGTCGCGTTGTCGACGACCGAGGCGTACGCCGTGATGCGTCCCTCACCGGAGACGACCTCGACTTCGGCACGACCGATGGGGAGATTGGAAATGCCGTTCTGCGCGAGGATCTGGTTGAACTGGCGATGTTCGCCGGCCTGCAGCGAAACCGGAACGGTCAGCAGCGAGCCGCCCGCTGCATCGAAGAAGCGCACCTCGACGGCTGCCGGATTTCCGGAGGCCTCCACCAGGCCGAGGTTGGTGCGGTATGCGCTGGTCTGAGCCAGCTGCTGGAGCGAGAGCACGTTCTGCGGCTCATCCGGCTCTTGCGTTCCCACGAAAACAGAGAAGGGGAGCGCGGGGATGAACTGGCCCATGGTGGCAAGGCCGCTCTTCGCGTACGTGCGCGAGGAGGCGATCGAGTTGAGCGACTTGGTCACCAGTCCGTCGCCGGTCTTTCCGGTGAAGCTGAGAGGACGGATCTCCAGAACGCCGGTGGCCCCCTCTCCCGCGATCGAGCCAAGGCCGTACCAATGCTTGACCATGTCGTCGAGCGCGGTGGTCTGGCCCGGAGCGAGACGGATCTCCGCGCTCTTACCCGAGCGCGTTCCGTCCTCCTGGGAAGAGGTGAAGTTGAGGAAATAACGCTCGGGAGTGAGCCCGAGGTTGACCAGACGCGCGTCGGTGCGCCACTTCGCTCCGACGCCATCCACATGAGCGACTGCAGGAATGATGAGCGACTGCGCGACGGGAGAGCCTTTGCCGCGATTGGTTACGGGAGTCACGAGGCTGACCGCAACCGGAACGCTCGTCGTCGTGCCCACGCCGTCCGGGGCGACCTTTCCGGAGGCGATCGCCGTGAAGGTGACCATGACCGTCCCCGTGTTGGTGCCGACAGGCAATCCGGTGGGATCGGTGACGACCGTGAAGAGCACACCCTCCGGGCCCATGGTTCCCGCCGCAGGCGAAACCGTCATCCATTCACGATCGGTCTCGGCGATGAAAGTGAAGCTCAGGCCGGAGGCCGGATCGGGGGAAGGAATCAGAATCTGCTGGGTGACCGGCTCCTCGATTCCGAACTGAACGACGATGTCGGTGTCCAGCGAAGCAGGATCCGGGATCGGAATGACCGCCGTCGAAGTAGGCGGAGAGAAGGGGCAGTTGTTCTCGTTGAGAATGCGCGCCCGGTAGTGGTACCGCGTGGGGTCGGTGACCTCGTGTTCGAAAATCGCCGCCACGTACTCCTCGCCCGGCACCGCCGTCGCGAGTTTGGTGTCGACGATGTTGGCGAACAGCGGATCGAGGGCTTCCTGGAACTGATATTGATCGGCAGAAGTGCCGATGGTCGCGCGCACTTCATACGGTTTGCCGGACGTCACTTCTCCGACCACGGACGGGATCGGGGGGAAGCAGACGGCTTCGAAGCCTCCAACTGCGGAGCGGGTCGGAGGACAGTTGTTGGGGAAGTGAGCCTCGACGAACCAGGTGACGGTGGAACCGGGGTTCACCGAGAGCGTCGACGTGAACTCGCCGCCGGAACCGTCGGAGTCGACCGAATCGATCACCGCCATGGTGGAGGAATTGATCGAGGCATACAGGTCGTACCGGATCGCGCCGGCAACACCGGTCCAGCGGAACGTCACCGGCGAGCCGCTCGTGGTTCCGTCGAGGGGACTGATCAGAACCGGAGCTCCGCCCGGGCAGGAGCGCACGAAGAACTGGGACTGAGCGCTCACGAACGGCGGGCAGTTGTTGCCGAACGAGGCTCTGACCACCCAGACGTTGGACCCCGGCTGCGCCTGGCCGACGAGACTGAGGATCTGACCCGACGGGGCCGAGCCGTTGTAGGTGCCGACCAGGTTCTGCGGCCCGTCGGCGGGAAGGAGAATCACGTCGTAAGAAACCGCGCCGCTTACCGCCTTCCAGGAGAAGGTGACCTCGGTATCCTCCTCGGTCGACCCAGAGGCTGGGCTGACCGGCTCGGCGGCTCCACCGGGGCAGCGTGAATCGACGACGGTCGATTTCGACGACGTGTTGTTTCCCGAGCCTGGATCAACGCTGGCGGTCGTTACGGTCACCGTGTTGGTGATGGTCCCCTCGGATGCGGGTGCGGTGGCGGTGATGTTGATCGCCGCCGTCTGCGAGTCCGCCATCGACGAGGTCGAGCAGGTCACGACGTTCCCGGCCACGCTGCAGGTCCATCCGGCCGGTGCGACGACCGACCCAAGGGTGATGCCCGAAGGAAGCGTGTCGGTCACGGTGACGGACAGCGCCGCTCCGGGGCCCAGATTGGTGACGTTCACGGTCCAGGAGATCGCAGCGCCCGGCTCGACGGTCGACGGCCCGAACTTGGCGATGGAGAGATCCGCTCCCGGCGGATTCACCGTGGTCTCCACCGACGCGGTGTTGTCTCCAGTGGTCGACTCGGGCGTGGTCGTCGAGACCGAGACGACGTTCGTGATTGCTCCGCCGGTGGGAGGAGCGAGGACGTTGAGAGTGAGAATCGTGCTTGCGCCCGAGGCGAGCGGCGACGCGAAGGAGCAGGAGATCGTCGTCGTGCCGGTGCAGGTCCACCCGGTCCCGCTGAAGCCCTGATAGATCACGCCTGCCGGGAGGTTATCGATCAGGCTGATGCCGGAGGCGGTTGCGGGGCCTGCGTTACCGACCGTGATCGTGTAGGCGAGGGGCGCGCCGGCATCCACCGGGCTGGGAGATGCGGACTTCGAAACCGTGAGATTGGCGGTCTGCACCGTCGTGGTGACGAACGCGGAGTTGTCCGCCGTCGTCGACTCGGGGGTGGTCGTCGCGACCGAGACGTTGTTCGTGATCGGTCCGCCGGTTGTCGGAGCGGTGACATTGAGGGTGAGCACCGTGCTCGTGGCCGGCGCGAGTGGCGAGCCGAAGGTGCAGGAGATCGTCGTGGTTCCGCTGCAGGTCCACCCGGCTCCGGTGAAGCCCTGGAAGGTGACACCCGCCGGGAGGCTGTCGGTCAGGCTGACGCCGGACGCTGGAGCGGTTCCGGCGTTGGCGACGGTAATCGTGTAGGTGAAAGGGGCGCCCGCTACGACCGGGTCGGAAGAGGCGCTCTTGGAGACCGTCAGGTTGGCCGTCTGCACGGTGGTGGTGACGGAGGAGCTGTTGTTCGTGGAGTCGCTGTCGACGCCCGGCGTGGCAATGGCCACGGAGGCGGTGTTCAGGATGTTTCCACCGGTCGTCGGCGCGACGGCATCGATGGTGACGGTGAGCTCCTCGAGAGGATCCATGGCCGCGGCCGTGCAGGTCACGGTTCCGGCCGATTCGCCGCAAGACCAGGTGTTGCTGGAGGAGCTGACGAAATTGACGGCGGTGAAGCCCATTCCGGCCGGGAGTGAGTCGGTCACGGTAACCGCACCGCCGGTGACGGGACCATAGTTCGTGACCGTCAGCGTGTAGGTCATCGGCTGACCCGCGATGACGGTAGCGGGGCCGGTCTTGACGATGCCGACGTCGAGGGCCTGGATGAGCACCGCCTCGCTGAACTCCGAGGTCGAGCCGGTCGGCAGGGTGGCGTTCGCCGTGGCGAACATCCCGCTGATGTCGCCGGTGTGGTTATAGGTCCAGCCGATAGGCCCGAAGTCCATCAACACGTTGACAAAGCCGAGGTAGATTTCTCCTTCGCCGAAGAGGCTCGTATCCGGCGCATTATTCGAGAAGACTTCGATCCGAACAGTCTGCGAGTAGAAGTTCGGGTCGGTGTAGGTTCCCTGAATCGTCGTGGTGTTGGTGGTTCCGTCGTAAACGGCTGACGTGATGATCGGGTAGTCCGCCAGATCGTTCGGGCCCGTGCCGCTCGTGCCATCGTTGACGGTGACTCCGTTACCCCCGGCGATGGTTCCGCCGAGATCGACCCCGAGGGCTCCGTTCAGAAAGATGTCGTTCTGAGTGATGTTGTTGCAGCAGTTGGCCGTCGAGGTGACGAGGACGCCTTCTCCGGTGTTCTCGCGGATCACGTTTCCGAAGACCGAGTTCGAAGACGCTCCGGCGTCGAGGAGCACACCGGGACCGTTGTTGAAAGCGATGACGTTCCCGCCGGGCATGGGGGCGTGGGTCTGGGCTCCGACCGTTCCGTCACCCGCTTCCGCTGCGTCGGCCGGGTTCGTGATTGACTCCTCAGTGCTTTCCACGCCGTCGACGACGAACAGGAAAGAGAAGCCGACGTCGTTTGAGTTGGAATCGAGGTAGATGCCTCCGAGACCGTTCGCGAGGTTGAGGGTTCCGCCGGCATTCGTGCCGATGGCGTTTGACTGAATGGTGTTGTTGCCCGAAGAGATGCCGGCATAAACACCGTATCCGCCGTTGCCCCCGATGACGTTACCGATCCCGAATTGGCTTCCTACTCCGGTCCCCGTAACAAAGTCCCGGATGTGAACTCCGTCCTGGCCGTTCGCGACGATTCCCGTCGCAGTAGCGTTGGTTCCGATGTAGTTGCCGTCGATCAGATTCCCGCTGGTGAAGAGCCCGCCGATGATCTCAATCCCATGATTCGGGAATCCCTGAATGACTAGATTCAGGATCGAGCAGTTGCTGACGCTGCTCAGGCTTCCGTCGAGAACCAGGCCGCTGGCGGGGGCAGTGAGCTGGGCACCGTTGATGACGATCTCGGGTCCAGCGGTATTCGTGTCGCCACTGAATGCAGTCTGGGATGCCCCGTCGATCGTGAGGGTTGAAACCTGGATCGGCGGCAGCGCTCCAAGCGCGGGATTCACGACGATGTTGAAGGTCCCCTCGGTAGCGTTGAATCCCCCATCGCTGGTCGGGATGTTGAACAGCACCTGGCAGTCACTCGAACCGCAGGCGGCATTGGCTTCGGTGATCGCCTCCCGCAGGGAGGTCACGTTGGCATCGCCGTCGGGGAGGGGATAGTCGAGCGTCGTGTTGACGACGAAGCCCGCCGCGATCTGGGTCGGGAAGGAAAATTCGGACGTGCCGTCACTCGCGTTGCCGGACGTGCATCCGGGAGAGGCGTAGCTGGTACCTGTCGCGACCAGCGAATCTCCCGGAGCCACGGTCCCTGCGGAGACCGTAAATGCTCCCCCGGTGATCTGGTTCCCTGCGAAACACTGGCTTCCCAGAGGTTCCGCCCCTTGCTCCAGCGGGAACGATCCATCGCCTTTGAAAATCTCGACGAGAAGGCTTTGCGTCGCTGGAACTCCCGAGGAGTCGAGATCGACGACGACGTCGATGGAGCCCCCGATCAGAGTGGCGCTGGTAATGGAGGCAAAGTTCTGTCCCTCGTTTCCGAACCCCGTATCGACATCACCCACGTCGTTGGACGTGACTCCGAGCTCGATTCCGCCCGCAGTATTCGAAGCGATCTCATTGTTGAGAAACTCGTTTCCGACCGCGGAACCGATGAGGTTGATCGCGAAGCCGTCGTTCCCGACGATCGAGTTCCCGATGATCCGGTTTCCGATCCCGTCGTCGATGTCGATGCCGTTCTGGTTCGGCGTATGGGGAGATCCGATGGTGCTGGTAAGCACCTGATTGTCGTTGTTGGTGATGAAGACGCCGGTCAAGAACCCGCCGATCCCGAGGCGGGTGACCACCCCGTTCACACCGCTGAGCGTGAGGCCCGGGAAAGACTGGCCGCTGGTCGATGTGAGCGCAACGGTTCCACCGCCATCGACCGTCACATCGTTCCTGGTGATGTCCGGCAGGGCAAAGTTCGGAATCACGCTCGTCACGGCAGGAGCGAAGTTGATCAGGCAGGGACACGGCGTCGCCGTGCTGTTGGCGATATTGATCGCGTCGCGCAGCGACGTCTGTCCAGCGGTCGTGGATTCTCCGCCGACATTCACGGTGATGGTCGTGACCGCCTGTCCCACGCTCCATGTCGCAAATCCGAACAGCGATACGAGCGTGATGGCGAACGAGATCAGGATGGAACGGAGAGCGCTGCCGCTCTCCTGGACGCTCGTTGAGCGAACTTCTCCCTGCAGAGACATGCGGTCACCTTCTCTTCTTAACGATTGATGGGGGAGAGTCTACCCGAAAAGCGGGCGATGAGGCGACGCCCAGGCACCAGGTTTTGAGACGGCCTCTGCATTATTTTGAGGTTCCCTGCTACGATTTGTCCCGATGCGCCCAAGACTTATCTGGCTGATGCAGGCCTTCATTCTCGGCGCCTGCGTGACGTCTGCGGCCGAGCTTCCGGGCCCGTTCCCTCCGGAAAAACTCGCCGGCCAGCTCGTCGGCGTCGGCCTCGATGCCGTGGAAGGCG
>Ga0209347_1004590_pt1 | contig 14173 bp, 13 predicted proteins | sample AutmiccommuBRH23_FD_187382 | JGI IMG/M metagenome (GOLD analysis project Ga0209347, IMG submission 187382) | Deep subsurface microbial communities from Mt. Terri, Switzerland - Autotrophic microbial communities BRH/23 (SPAdes) (version 2) | ecosystem: Environmental > Aquatic > Deep subsurface >... | reverse complement strand
CCCCAAATCCGCCAACCCTGGCGTCGGCGACTATTTGACGGCGTTTACGGCAGCAGCCGAGCGTGCCCGCCACATCCTCTCGATCCACATGACCTCCGTGGGGAGCGGGGCGTATCAGGCGGCCCTGATTGCCAAGGAGATGGCCGTCCAAAAGCTGCGCGGGGTGCGCATCGAGGTGGTGGACACGCGCAATGTATCCATGTGTCACGGGTGGATCACCCTCCAGGCGGCCCGTGCCGCTGCCCAGGGAGCTACCCTGGACGAGCTATTGGACCTGGTGCGCCGGATGATCCCCGTAACGCGCATGCTGCAAACCGCGGATACCCTGCGTTACCTGTACATGGGCGGGCGCATCGGACGAGCCAAGCATCTGATGGGGTCGCTGCTCAGCATCAAACCTGTGGTCAGTATGGAGGACGGAGTGATCGTTACGCTTGGAATAGCCCGCTCGCGCCTGTCGGCCTATCGCAAGATGGCGAGCCTGGTAGAAAAGGCCGTGGGTACGGGGGGGCGCATTCGCCTGGCCCTGACGCACGCCGCTGCCTTGCAGGATGCCCAAACCCTGCGTGACCTGGTGGCCGCCGTGGTGACGCCCGTCGAGGTGCTGTTCTGCGAGCTTTGTCCTGCCCTGACAGTCCATAGCGGACCGGGGACGGTGGGGCTGTGCTACACCCCGGAACAGGTGTAGCACCTTGGCAGCGGAGAATGACACGCGAGCGACGACCCCTCCAGTGAGTATCGTGATTCTGGCGGGTGGGCGCGGCAAACGCCTGGGGCAAGACAAGGCCGTACTCGATTTCGGCGGACAGCCTCTCGTGCAGTATGTGAGCGCGCGCCTGTCTCCTCTCAGCGACGATCAGGTGGTGGTGTTGCGCCACGAGCAGGTCTTGAAAATGAGCCGGGTACGGATGGTGACGGACGTGCTGCCGCGGGCCGGGGTGCTGGCAGGCATTACGGCGGGTCTCCAGGCGGCGTGCCACGACTGGTCTCTGGTCGTGGCCTGTGATATGCCCTTCCTCAACACAGACCTTGTGCGTTACATGATTGCCCAGACGCCGGGACATGATGTGGTGGTGCCCCGGTTGGAAGTGGGCCTGGAACCCCTGCACGCTCTGTATCACAAGCGCTGCCTGCCTGCCCTCTGGCAAGCACTGGAACGGGACGAGCGCCGGGTGGTGAGCTTTTACGAGGCGCTGCGCGTGCGCTATATCGAGCCGCCCGAAGTGGACCGGTTCGACCCCCTGCACCGCTCCTTCTATAACATCAACACTCTGGAGGAACTGGAGCAGGCCAGGGAATGGCTGAGCCAGGGGGAAGCGCAGGGAAAAGAGTAGCGGCACATTGAACCGCCGCCACCCCTGGCGGCCTATCGCGCTATGGAATCAAGTTATATATAGGTAGGATCTCCCCTCACCCCCGGATGCCCTCAACTCCACAACTATCCTACAGCGGCCCCTCGGCCAGCTTTTGCAGGATGGGCAGCGTCTCCTGCCAGGAGATTTTGGACAGGCCCAGCCGCTTGCGCAGATGCTCCTCGTCCATCCCGTCCCGCAGGCTTTGCGTTGCCGATGTCCAGCGCAGCGTCTCGAACGTCATCGGGTTGGCCAGATAGGCCAGTGTCGAGACGTTGTGCAGCACATACTCCAGGTTGCGCGGCGTGCACTCGAACAGTAGCTCCTTGGGCTGATAGCGGCGCAGATACACTTCCAGCGTTTGCGGCCAGTCGGCGGGCAGCACCAGGCGGCGGGTCTTGAATCGCTGGCGGGGCTTGTCGTAATGGATATACACCGAGGGGCGGGCCGCGTCGCTCAGATCAATGTGATGCAGGGCAATCCGCATACACTCGGCCTTTTTGACTGCCGTCGCCAGCAGTAGCGTAATCAGCAAGTGTGGGCGAGCGTCAGGGGCCTCCTCCGCGTCGCGCATACTCTCCGTGACCCGCAACACCGCCTTGATCTGTTCCTCGACCAGGATGGTGGGCAGGGGCGAGCGCGCGCCATAGTGCACCAGCGGCGCCGACGGGTCGTTGGGCAGCACATTCTTCTCGGCCAGCCACCCGAAAAAGACCTTGAGCGTAGTAATGCGCCGGTCCAGGGATTTGGGCGAGCAGGGAGCGCCGCGCCCCGTCCGTATAAAGTCGAGGAATTGCTCCAGCCGTTGGGGGGAGCATTGGCTGAGGGCAGTCTCCGGCCCTAGATACTTGATCAGCAGGCTCATATCCCCCAAAAACGCGGCGATGGTGTTCTCGGCAAACTCTTTTTGCTGCATGTACTCGGTAAAGGGCTCCAGCGCCTTGTCCAGCGAGTCCGTCGGGCGGAGATTGGGGCCTTGAGGCAAATCCAGGCCCTGTAGTCCGGCATTCGGGAACAGCTCCAACTGTTTGTCGGGCATGGGGGCTTCCTTTCGTATAGTCTTATCCTTGACGTAATTCTATGGCGACTGGTCGGGCCTGTCAAGACTCGATAGCCCTACTGCTTGCAATGCGCGGCTCCCCGGCCTATCATGGCGGTGCCCCTGGCGATGTCCAATAGCACTCTACGAGGAGGAAGCAATGCGCACAGGTTACGGCCACATGGTTCACGACGATTACGTCGCCAAGGTTCGGGAAGTACACGCCCGGCGACAGGCCCGATTGCAGGCCATTCGTACCCGCGAGGAGGCACTGGCCTATCAGCAGGAGGTCAGGCAAGCCCTGCAACGCATCTTTGCACCCCGCCCAGATAAGACGCCCCTGAACGCGCAAATAACCGGGACCAACGACTACCCCGCCTATCGCATCGAGAAGCTGCTGTTCGAGAGCCGCCCCGGCTATACGGTGGCTGCCAACCTCTACCTGCCCCACAACCTGTCTGGCCCGGCACCGGCAGTCCTGGGGACTTGCGGGCACAGCGCCGAGGGTAAGGCTTTTCTCCTCTATCAGTCCTTTTGCGTGCGCCTGGCGCTGGCCGGGTTTGTGGTGTTGATCTACGATCCGGTGAACCAGGGGGAGCGCGATCAGTACGCCCTGCTGGAGGACAGGCAACTGGTGGCCTCTTGCACCCACGCCCACAACATGATGGGCAAGCAACTGGAGTTAGTGGGCGAGAACCTGAGCATGTGGCGAACCTGGGACGGCATTCGCGCCCTGGACTATTTGCTCTCGCGCCCCGAAGTGGACCCCACCCGCGTGGGCGTGACGGGCAATTCGGGCGGCGGGACGATGACCAACTGGCTGTGGGGCGTCGAGGATCGGTTCCGCATGGCCGCCCCCGGCTGTTTTGTGACCACCACCCTGCACAACCTGGAGAACGAACTGCCCGCCGACGCGGAGCAATATCCGCCGGGCCTGTTGGCCGCGAGCCTGGAACTGGCCGATTTCTTTATCGCCCGCGCGCCGCTGCCCACGCTGCTGCTGGGGCAGCAGTACGACTACTTTGACCGGCGCGGGCTGGGCGAGGCCGCCGAGGAAATCCGGCGCTTTTATGCCCTATTGGGCAACCCCGACGACGATTTCGGCTGCTTCATCGGGCCGCACGGGCATGGGTATTGGCGGGAGAACCAGGAGGCGATGGTAGAATTTTTCACCGCGCACGCCGGGCTGCCCCAGCCCGCCAAACTGTCGGATGAGGAACTGCTGGCGAGCGGCGTGCTGGCGCTCAAGCCGGAGCCGTTGTGGGCGACTCCTTCCGGTAACGTGGTGCAACATGGCGCGACGCCCATCTATTCCCTGATCGCTGGCCGGGCGGAGGAACTGCAAGCCGCAAGACCACCGTTGGCCGCGGACGCGCTGCGGGGTAAGCTGCGGGAATTATTGCGCCTGCCCGCCCCGCAGGGAGCGCCCCACCACCGCAACCTGCGCCCCATGAAGCTAGGGGAAGCCACCTACGCCCGCTATGCCGTCGAGACCGAGGGCAACATCCGGGCCATCCTCCACAAAAAGATGGCTGACCCGGAGCACGCCTACACCCTGGACGTGGCAGGGGAGGCGCACCTGTACCTGCCCCACTATGCCAGCGAGGAGGACTTGATCGCGGAGCCGCTGGCCCTGGCCTTGCAGGAACAGCACGAACTGTATGCGTTGGACGTGCGCGGGCTGGGGGAATCGCTGCCCGACGAGGAAGGCTCTTTCTGGCAGCCCTACGGCCTGGACTATATGTTCCACGGCTACGGGCTACTGTTGGGGAAAAGCTATCTGGGGCAACGGGTGTGGGACGTGCTGCGGACCATCGACCTGCTGCTAGACCAGGGCGCGCAGCAGGTCCACCTGGTTGGCCGGGGCCAGGGGGCGCTGTTGGCCTTGTTCGCCGCAACGCTGCACCCACAGGTGGCGACGCTGACCTTGAAGAACGGCCCGCGCTCGTATCGGGAATGGATAGACGCGCCGATTGTGCGCTGGCCGTCGGTCAACTTCCTATGGGATGCGCTGGCCTGGTTCGACCTGCCCGATTGCCTGGCCGCTCTTGGGGATCGCGTGACCATCATCGAGCCGTGGGACGCGCAAATGCAGCCGGGGTAGGACACCGCGGTGTAGGACACCGCGCTGGTGGCTGATACCGACTGAGAAGCACGGTAATAGCTAGATATTCCTCGCCAGCAGGTCGGAGAGATAGTCATCCAACCGGCGCACCTCCATCTGGAGGGCGTCGAGCGCGAGGGGCACTCGCTCCATGCGCCCCTCGTGCGCCAGGGCTTCCAGCCGACAGGCGTACGTGCAGACTCTGTCCATGCACAGAGAGGCGGAAGTGCCTCGGAGGGTATGGGCGGCGCGTTCCAGCGAGACGACATCCGTCCGGATGAGCGCGCGCTGCATAAAACGGATGTGGCGCGGGGCTTCTTGAAGGAAGGTGTGCACCAACTCGTGGACCAGTTCGGCTTCCAGTCCCAGGCGTTCGACTGCCAGGGAGATGTCAACGGGCAACGGCTCTTCGACGATCATGGAGAAAATACTTCCTGTCCCAAGGATTCCCGGCCTGCCACCAGCGCACGCCGGGTGACCAACACATAGCCAGATTGCATAAGCAAACAAGTCTATCTGCCGATTATATCACGGCAATAAAGGAGAACGCAATATGGATAGCGAACGCCGCCAGGCCCGCCGTCAGGAACTCTACGCCTTGCTGGGAGACCTGCCGGAGCGACAGCGGCCCATCTCGGCCGAATTGCTCAAAACCGAAGAGCGCGAGTCGTATATTCTGGAAACCCTGGTGCTGGATCTGAACGGCATCGAGCAGGTGCCCGCCTTTTTCGCGCGGCCCAAAACGCTGAACGGGCCGGTCCCCGGCGTGCTGTACAATCACGCGCACGGCGGCCAATGGCAGATCGGCAAGCGTGAGTTCACCGAGGGGATTTCCGCTCTGCAAACGCCCCCTTATGCGGAGGCGCTGACATCGCTGGGCTACTGCGCCCTGTGCATCGACGCCTGGAACTTTGGCGAGCGTCGGGGCCGCACCGAGTCCGCGCTGTTCAAGGATATGCTCTGGCAGGGCCAGGTGCTCTGGGGGATGATGGTCTATGACAGCATCCGCGCGGTAGACTATCTGGCGGGCCGCCCGGAGATCGATGCGACCCGCCTGGCTACCGTGGGCCTGTCGATGGGCAGCACGATGGCCTGGTGGCTGGCCGCCCTAGACGAACGCATGCAGGTGTGCGTGGACATCTGCTGCCTGACCGACTTTGACGAGCTAATTCGCGCCCGCGGGCTGGACGGTCACGGCATTTACTACTATGTACCCAGCCTGCTCAAGCATTTCGATACCGCCCAGATCAACGCGCTGATCGCCCCGCGCGCGCACCTGGCGCTGGCGGGCAATTACGACAGTTTGACACCGCCCTCGGGGTTGGACAAAATTGATCATGCGTTAAAACAAGTATATGCGGCCCAGGGCGTGCCGGAGCGCTGGCAATTGATCCGGTACGATACCGGCCATTTCGAGAACGCCCACGCCCGCGCGACTATCATCCGGTGGCTCCAACGCTGGCTCTAGCGTTATTTGTCGGCTGGGAGCCGGCGGTCCGATTTCTTATTTGGAATAGCCCAGCTCTTGCAGGGAGCGCGTGACCCAGGCGGCCAACTGCTCGACGATGGTCTCGACGGTCTCGGCGCCCAGTTCGGCGCTGGCATATCGGGCGGGGTTCTCGCCCAGGATACCGTGTAGCGGGCCGGGCGCGTCCATCTCTTCCAGCGTGCGGGTGGCCTCCGGGCCATCGGCGGCCCCTAGCGCCAATAACTGGGAGATGTCCACCAGTTCCGGGCGCAACGACATCAGGATCGACGTCTCCCACTTGGCCGCGTGGTCGGCCCGCCGCTCTTGAGGATAGGCTTCATATTCGGGCAAGGCCCAGATACGCACGTCCGCGTGGGCCTTGCCCAGGCGTTGCGCCGCTGCCTTGACCGCCTGCACCTGCTCGCCGGGGTAATGGCCGGTCAGCAGCACCATCACGCGGAACCCCACGCGATATAGCCCTTCCAGCACATCATCCAGCAAATTCGAGAGCACCTCATCAGCCACAATCACACTGGTCGGGTAGGCTTTGTGCCCGCCACCAATGCCCCAGTAGTGGGTGGGCACCAGCACGCCCCCGCTGCGGGCGCAGGCCCGCTCGCAGATACCCTCTGCCTTGAGCGCGTCGTTCCCCACCGCCAGATGCGGACCGTGATATTCCAACGTGCCCAGCGGCCAATAGGCCACGGGGCTAGAGGCCAGCACCGCCTCCAACTCGTGGGGCAACATCTCCTGATAGCGCATTTTGGTCACTGTAACATCTCCTTTCAGAACGAACACAACGATGGTCGTTGCTCCATTCGTAGGCGCGGTTTCCATACCGCGTAGGTCCAGATAACGACGGCTTGCTATCTCGCGGTATGGAAACCGCGCCTACGATCTAGACTGGTGCGGCACGATGCCGTGGTTACAACGGAAAGCGCATTGCTCCACCAAGGGGCCGGTGGTAGAATGCGACTAGATATCAGATTTGTATGGGAGGTACTTTGAATAGAGCGATTATTTGGGATATGGATGGCGTCATCGCCAATTCGGGCGATGCTCATTTTCAGGCCTGGCAGGCGTTGTTTGCCGAGCGTGGCAGCACCGTCACGCGGGAGCAATTCGAGGCCACGTTTGGTATGGCGAACCCGGCCATCCTCCGCCAATGGGTGGGGGAGGATACCGCCGAGGACGTGTTGCAGCGGCTCGGCGCGCGCAAGGAACAGCTCTTCCGGCAGATGGTGCAACAGCATGTGCACATCCTGCCCGGCGTAGAAAAGTGGCTGGCCAGAGCGCGCTCGCAGGATTTCCGGCAGGCGTGCGCTTCCTCCGGCGAAATGGCCAACATCGTGGCCGTGCTCACGGCACTGAACGTGGTCCAATACTTTGACGCCCTGCTCTCGGGAGCCTTTTTGCCCAGAAGCAAACCGGACCCGGCCATCTTTTTGCAGGCTGCCGCCGCCGTCGGCGCGGACCCCGTGCAATGCGTGGTGATCGAGGACGGCATCGTGGGCGTGGAGGCCGCCAAGCGGGCCGGGATGCGCTGCATCGCCGTCACCACCACTCACCCCGCCGACAAGCTTTCCGGCGCGGACCTGATCGTGGATTCGTTGGAAGAGCTAGCGCCGGACACTTTTGAGCGGCTGCTGAGCCAGGCGCAGACTGTTTCGGGTCCCGAGAATATCTGACGGGCGGAACCTGACCCCGTCCGCAGGCATTGTACCGCATTTCACCCGGCTGTCCATCGCCAGCCAGTCACCTTTTCCCGTCGAATTGGCTCTATAGAGTACAAGCTCGAGCTATCAAGGATCGACCCAACATGCAGAACAAGGAACTCGTCACGCTGGTGCAGGATGCGCGAGACCTCCAGGCCCCGCTCACCGAGCGGCACGAAGCCTTTGGCGAGCTGGTCACCCGCTTTCAGGACATGGCCTACGGCTATGCCTACAGCATCCTGGGTAACGCGCAGGCGGCCCAGGATGCCGCTCAAGAGGCGTTTCTGGTGGCCTATCAGAATCTGGATCAGTTGCAGGAGCCTGCCGCTTTTTCCGCGTGGCTGCGGCGGATCGTCGCCAGCCAGTGCAGCCGCCTGATGCGCAGCCACAGGACGGTGACGGACGATCTGGAGGGGACCGCCGACACGACTGATCAGCCGGACCCGGCCACGCTGGTGGAACGGAGCGAGCTGCGGGAGCAGGTGATGGCAGCGGTGGCCGCCCTGCCTGAACACGAGCGCACGGCAACTATTTTGTATTACATCAACGGGTACAGCCAGCGCGAGGTAGCGACCTTTTTGGAGGTATCGGTGGATGCGGTCAAGAAGCGTCTGGAGCGCGCCCGGCGGCGGTTGCTGCAAGACATGCTGGTATTGGTGGGAGAACAACTCATGGAAGGACGTCCCTCACAGGATGATCGCTTTGTGCAAGAGATCAAGCTGTCCCTGGCGATGGAAGCTGCTGCCAGGGACGCGCAATTGGCCCAGTTGGAGCCGCTGTTGTTGGATGGCCTGGACGTGAACACCAGAACCAGCGGGGGCCAAACGATGCTCCACTGGGCGGCCGAGCGCGGGCATACGGAAGCTCTGGAACTGCTGCTCCGCTATGGGGCCGACCCGCACATCCGAGACGACGCGGGCAAAACAGCCTTGCAGATCGCCAGGAAACAGGGACATACCGAGGCGGTGGAGGTATTACAGCGCGCGGAGGCCAAGAGCCAGCCCCCGCCTGCCTGATCATAAAACGAGGTGCATACGATGTTGCGACTGGACAAAAACCTGCTGACAGCCTATCTGGAGGACGCTTTCGAGCGGGGCATCTGCCCCATCTGCCATCTGCGCGGAGAGACCGAGTACCGCAGCCTGGACATGTTCCTGTATGAGCGAGTGAACGATATCCGTGCCCGGCGGGACATTGCCGAGTCCAAGGGCTTTTGCGTCTATCACACCTACCGGCTGCTGGAAGTGGGCGGGTTTGGGTCGCACGCCAAGATAGCCATGATCTACAAGAGCGTGGTGGATGCCCTGGCGGACGAGGTGGCGTTGCTGGATGAAAAACGGGCCGCCCACGTGGATATGGACGCCAACTGCCCGGTCTGCCGCACGGTGGCTCAGACTGAGCGCTCCTACGTCGAAGTGCTGTCCAATATGCTGCGGCACGAATCGGTCCGGCAAAAGTACGCGCTGTCGGCGGGGCTGTGTATGCGCCACTACTATCAGGTGTATGACCAGAGCAAGCCGGGCGTGCGCCCCTTCCTGAAGCAGGATCAGGCCCGGCGGCTCACCAGCCTCTCGGACGACCTGGGGGAGTTTATCCGCAAGAGCGTGATCAAGACGGAACCCTTCGGCGAGGAAAAGGACTCGTGGATTCGGGTCATCCGCCTGTGCGCGGGCACGCTCAAGAGCGCCACCGAATGCCCCGGCGGGACCGGGTAAGGAGGACTCGTAGGCGCAGATACTCCCTCACCCTCGACCTACGGTCGCCCCCTCTCCCAGTGGGCGAGGGCGGTATATACCGAAACCAGATCCCTTCTCCCGGCTGTACCCAGCCGCACCCTGGGAGAAGGTGCCCCGGAGGGGCGGATGAGGGGGAATCCCGATCTTGCCTCAGTATTCGCCAACAATACCATAGAAGTACGGCTACGAGATGCCGGGCGCTCTGTAGGCAGTTGAAACTGCGCCCCTTGCATCGCTAACTTGTTGGCGGTGCAAGGGGCGCTGCAGTTCTAACCGCTCGACTTATTTCCCCGCGATCCAGAGCAGATGCACGGTATTCCCGGCGGGGTCCGGGTTCTTCAGGTAGACCGCTTTGATCGTCGGCTTGACGCTCGGCTCCAGCAACTCGACTCCCTTGGCCTTCAGGTCCTCGACGGCTGCCTCGAAATCGCTCACCAGAATCGCCACATGGCAAGGGCGGTCCGGCTCGCTCTTCATCACCTCGATACGTCCCGCGCCGGTGCTGTTCAGGAAGTAGGAACTGTTGCCCTCTTTGGATTTAAAGCCAAAGGTCTGCGCGTACCAGGCCGAGATGTCGGCGGCAGATGCCTGGGAGGTGGGATAGAGGCCCATGTGCTCCACGCCGGTATACAGCGCTTGCCCGCGCGCCTTGCGCACCCACGCCAGACACTGCGCGGTCAGCGCCGACATGCCCGCCCAATCCTGCGCGTCGATCAGGTCCTTGCGCACCAGGTCGGAACCCATGCCGATAGCCGAGACGCCCGCATCGAACCAGCCCTTGATGTTCGCCCACTCGGCCTTGACGCCGCCCGTCGGCATGATCTTGGCCCAAGGGCAGGGGCCTTTGATGGCTTTCACAAAGCTGGGGCCGCCCAGCTCGGCGCCCGGGAAGACCTTGCAGATCTCGACGCCCAGCTCTTCCGCCTCAGAAATCTCAGTTGCCGTGCCGCAGCCGGGGAAATAGGGGATCTTGCGCCGGTTGCACAGTTTGGCGACTTCGGGGTTGGTGACGGAACCGACGATGAAATTGGCCCCCAGGTTGATGAACAGCGCCGCTGTGGGCGCGTCGAGCACCGAACCGACGCCCAGGATCACCGAAGATTCGGCCTTGTCAAAGCGAGCGATCAGCTCGCGGAAGACCTCAAACGCCCGGTCGCCCCGGTTGGTAAACTCCACGACCTTGGCCCCGCCCGCCGCCAATGCCTCCACGACCTTGACCGCCGTGTCGACGTTGGCGTGGTAAAAGAGCGGAACCAGGCCCACTTCTTCCATTGCGTTCCAGACTGCCAATCTTGAGAAGCGTGCCATTGTTATTCTCCTTGTTTCTGATCAGGTTGTATGCAGGCTGGCGACAAATGCGCGCCATTACCGCGACCCGCGAGCTTTTACCGCGACACGCGGCCCGACATATCGCCGCCCATCAGCTTGGTCACTTCGTCTACGGTGACCAGGTTGACATCGCCAAAGATAGTGTGCTTCAGGCAAGAAGCCGCCACCGCAAAGTTGAGCGCCGACTGCTTATCGTCACCGTAGGTGAGCAGGCCATAGATCAAGCCGCCCATGAACGAATCGCCGCCGCCCACCCGGTCTACAATGTGGGTGATATCAAACTGGGGCGCAATATAGACCTTGCCCATGTCCCACAGGATGCCGGACCAGGTGTTGTGGCTGGCCGAGATGGACCCGCGCAACGTGATCGCCACCGTCTTGAGGCTGGGGAAGCGCTCTGCCAGCTTCTCGCAGACCACGCGGTACTTGGCGGCATCCACCTCGCCGGAAGTAACGTCCGTGTCCGGGGCCTGGATGCCGAACACCTTGTCGGCATCTTCCTCGTTGCCGATGGCGACGTCACAATACTGCACCAATTCGGGCATGACCTCGGAGGCCTTTTTGCCCCACTTCCAGAGCTTGTTGCGATAGTTCAAGTCACAGGAGACGGTCAGGCCCATCTCCCTGGCCTTTTTGATGGCTTCCAGGCAGACATCCGCCGCGCCCTTGGAGATGGCGGGGGTAATGCCCGTCCAATGGAACCATCCCGCGCCGGCAAACACCTTCTCCCAATCCACCATGCCTGGCTCGATGGTCGAGATGGAGGAATAGGCCCGATCATAGACGACCTTGCTGCCACGGGCCACGGCTCCCATTTCCATAAAGTAAATGCCCAGCCGCTCGCCGCCCCAGACGATCTGGTCGACGCCCACGCCGCTCTCGCGCATAAAACGCATGCACGCGTCGCCCAGCTCGTTCTTCGGCAGGCGCGTGACATAGTCTACGGGGATGCCAAAATTCGCCAGCGACACGGCCACGTTGGCCTCGCCGCCGCCATAGACCACGTCGAATGAGCGGGCCTGAGAGAACCGCAAAAAGCCGGGGGGAGAAAGGCGCATCATGATCTCGCCAAATGTTACGACTTTTTTCGTCATACTGCCACCTCCGTTCGTGGGTAATGCTTGTATTTGTTCCAAGGGGATCGAAGCCCCGGTAATACCACAACCTGATGGGGCAACCTTACATTACACCAACTGGCGGCCCATCGTCAACTTGGAGCCTACACACATCTTGCACCGGAGCGTTTGCGCTGACCACTGTTTCGTGTTAGGATACCGGCGTGAGGAGGGCCTGGTCAGGCTCTCCTCGTTGATTCTAAATTCTGCTGTCCTCTGATCCCTCTCGTGAAGGAACCCCACACAGCCTGAAAGGTATTTTACACGTGAGCAGTCAAATCAAGAGGGTCAAGGCATCCTCTGAACCGGAACAGCCCAAGCGACGCGTAACGCGTCGCGGGTTTTTGCAAACGGCCCTGGGGGTCACCCTGGCTGCCTCGGCGGTTGGTGGCCTGGGGGCGTTGTATGCCCTGAAAATCGAGCCTGGCTGGGTGCAGGTCGTCCGGCGGGATGTGCATTTGCCTCGCCTGGCCAAGGCGTTCGACGGCTTTACCATCGCCCAACTGAGCGACATCCACCGTGGGCCGTATATGAGCGAGGAATCGTTGCGGCGGGTGGTCGGGATGGTCAACGAGTTGGCTCCCGACCTGATTGTGCTTACCGGCGATTTTGTCGCCGGGCAAGCCCACTTTGCCCCCTCGTGCGCGCGGGCCTTGGCCCAGCTTGCCGCGCCACATGGAGTCTGGGCTGTCCTGGGCAACCATGACGTGTGGTCCAGCGCCGGGGCGGTGGTCCACGCACTGGAGCAGGCCAACGTGCGCGTGCTCCGCGATGCCCGGCACAGCATCACGCTGGAGGATCAACACTTGTGGCTGCTGGGGCTGGAGGATATGGGCATCACGGCCTTTATGGGCACCTCCTTTGAGGGATTCCGCAACAAATGGGGCCGCAGCATGGCTACCCTGGGGGAGTTGCTGGGCGATATCCCTCAGCATGAGGCGCGGCTGCTGCTGGTGCACAACCCAGACGTGACCGAGATGCTGGCCCAGGTGCCCGTTGACCTGGCACTCTGCGGGCACACCCACGGCGGGCAGGTGCGCCTGCCGCTGCTGGGGTCACCCATCGTACCCTCGTTCTTTGGCGAGAAGTATGTCTGCGGGTTGGTCGAAGGGCCGGGGTCGCTGGTCTATATCAACCGGGGGTTGGGGGTCATCTCGCCCCCCGTGCGCCTGAACTGCCGCCCGGAGCTAACCCTGCTGCGCCTGCGCCCGCTGTAGGTGCGGGAGATAGAAACAGACTACGGAATACACAGAAAACACAGAAAGGGCAGGAACCAAGAAAAGAGAAAGAGGAACGCCTCATCCCCAGCCTGCAGGCCGACCTCCGATCTATTGGTCGGCCCGACCGATAGGTCGGCACTCTCCAGATTCAGCGAGGAGAAGGTGCGCTCGTAGGCGCGGTCTCCACACCTCGCTATGTCCGCCAGGGATGCCGGTGGCTCTCCCTAGTTTTTCATGTTTTGTGTAGTTTTTCTGTGTGTTCCGTGTATTCTGTGGTTAATATTCTCCACTATTTCCCCAGGGCATCATTACAGATAGGGGTGTAGCAGGGAGAGGATCTGGGTCAGCGGGGCCACGTCATCCTGATCGAACTGGGCCAGCCTGTCCGAGTCGATGTCCAGCACAGCCACCACCCGCTCGCCAGCCATCACCGGCAGCGCAATCTCGCTCTTGGAGCGCGAGTCGCAGGCAATGTGGCCGGGGAACTGCTCAACGTCGGGCACGACCACTGCCTGCCGGGTGATGGCGCAATGCAGGCAGACCCCTCGCCCGCGCAATACCTGGCAGGCCACCGGCCCTTGATAGGGGCCGACGTGCAACTCGTCGTCATCGGCCACGAAATAAAAGCCCGTCCAAAAGTGGTGGGGCATTTTGGCGTGCAGCACCGCGCAAATGGTAGCCATCGCCGCGATGAGGTCGGGGGATTTCCCCACAAGCTCTTGCAATTGGGCATAGATGCGCTCATAGCGCCCCGCACGGCGAGAATCGATCATGGTGGGTCCTTTCCTGGGGCCGGTTGGCAAAATGCCCCCGTATGTTAGCCCATCCGTCGCAGAAGGGCAAAACGTGCCGCCGCGACAGACTGCGGCGGCACGTTGTATCTCGTAGGCGCGCTTTCCATGATGCTGTTGGCGAATGTTATGGCAAATTCATCCGGCTCTAGCATGTGCCACAGGGTCCCCTCAACCGCCCCTTCGGGGCACCTTCTCCCCCAGGGAGAAGGCTTCTCCTGCGGGAGAAGGCGGCAGAAGCGTCCGGTCGCTGGTCGGTTCCCTCTCCTTGGGGAGAGGGAGCGGCCACGTAGTGGCCGAGGGT
>Ga0209347_1004589_pt1 | contig 14175 bp, 6 predicted proteins | sample AutmiccommuBRH23_FD_187382 | JGI IMG/M metagenome (GOLD analysis project Ga0209347, IMG submission 187382) | Deep subsurface microbial communities from Mt. Terri, Switzerland - Autotrophic microbial communities BRH/23 (SPAdes) (version 2) | ecosystem: Environmental > Aquatic > Deep subsurface >... | reverse complement strand
TGAACCCGCGGCCATCCTCGCTGACAAAAGGAGTCAGCGGAAGGATTGCCGACAACGTCCCGGCGCCATTCAGAACCTGAAGATCGATGGCATCGGTGATGGCAATGCGATCTGTCGTGCCGTTGCCGGCCAGGAAGGAAAACGACCCATCGGCCGCCACAGTAGCCTGGTAGCGGACCACGAAGTCTTTCCCCCGTCGAAACGCCACGGCCTGCCAACCGGACGGGAGCGCCCCGGCGGTGCCGCGGATCGTGGAGACGCCATTCTGCGGGATCGTGATGCTGATGCGATCCGGATGGACTTCCGTACTGGTGAGAGTTTCGAGCGTGGTGAAGGAGAAGGAGTGAGAAGCGCCGAGAGGAGCGCCCGAGAGGGATTTCACGTTGCCTGCGAGAGTTGCGTTGTGCCGGGTGGCGGGCGAGAGCTGAGAGTCGAGAGCAGAGGTCCAGACGATCGCCGAGGCGCCTTCCAGGGCCGTCGTCCCCTGGATGCGCAATCCGCTCGATCCGTTCGTGACCATGATGGAGTCAGCGGCGATTGATGACGGATCGAGTGCGCGATCGAACTGAATTCGTACCATCGTGCTGAGGCTGACGGAGTTGGCATCGGCTGCCGGAACGGTCGAAACGATCCTTGGCGGCTGCGGGACGAGGATGAAGTCACCGATCGTGATGATCGTGTTCGGGTCGGGAGCGGTAGCGGATTGATGGGGCGCGCCCTCTCCCGTGGCGAGATGGCGAGCGGTAAGAGTGAACGGAGCTGCCGGAGCCGCGGAAACCGGGATCGCGAAAAGCCCGGTGACCCGCGTGAGATCCTGGATGCCGAGTGGCGGGGCGCTGACGAGCGCTCCCTCGAGATACGGCGCTGCGGCGCCGCGTCGAACCGCACCGGTGGCAAAAGCAATCGGCTGCTCGGCAGCGAGGAGGAGGTACCTCCCTTCCCTCACCACTCCGTCGAGCGGCAGAACAGAGCGGTCGATCGGACGGGTGGTGAAGAGCTTTACTTCGCTGACGCCCAGCGCGACCTCATTTGCGCGCGCAGCGAGACGAATAACGCGCCCGGACGACGTTCCGTCGAGAACCTCGGCGACGACGACTTCGGCCCCGGTGGGAAGCTGCGAGGGATCAACGTTGAACGTCACGCGCGCCGGGGCAGTGAGCTCGACGGCGACCGCGTCGGGAACACCATCGCCGTCGAGGTCGGGCTGAGGCGCATCGGACGCGCGCTCGAGCTCGAGATCGAAGCCTCCGAGAATGTGGAATCCGGCGATCGAGCCCAGAGCGTCGAGATCGGCGGCGGCGAGCCGGGACGACGAAGCGCGTAGAAGCTCGCTGGTGGCGCCGGCGGGGATCTCGACTACGACACTGCCGTCGCCGGGGACACGTCCTCCCTCGCTGCCGATCAGGGTCCCGCGAGCGAGGCGACCCGGATACGGAAGAACGTTCAGCCGCTCATATCCGACCTCGAGTATCACCTCGGCTGCGCGAGAAGACGGCGCGATCGCGAAGACGGCGCTCGCGGACGCACCGTCGAGTGACCGATAGAGAATGAGATCCGCGGCAAACGGCGGATCGAGAAGGACCGAGCCATCGGAGAGACGCAGCTCTTCGTCGATCCACACCTGAACGGCGGTGCCGGAGGGGAAGGGCGACATACCGTCGATCGTCAGGGTGGCGACCGAGGTTTGTGTGGGTAGCACGATTTCAGGATCGAGGACGAAGCTCGTTGCCGCGAGTGTGCACGGGTCGGCGGCGCAGGGGTTGTGGATTTCGCTCAACGCAGAGCCAGGGTCGAGGGGCGAGGAGCGAGGGGCGAGCGCGTCCGGATAGACGAGTGCGTAGGCGCCGGTGGTCGCGATTGCGCTCGAGGCGGCGTCGCCGCTGAGGTTTACGACCGGCGTGACCACGCGCCATTCGTCGCGCTCTGAGTCATATCGGACAAGGCTCAGGGTCTTCGCGGCTGCCTCAACCGCGGCACCATCAACTTCAAAGGAGAGAGCTCCAACCAGCGGCGCTCCCGCCCCGCTGTCGTCGATCTCCGCACTCGCAATCGGGGACCAGCCGAGTGGAAGCAATCCCGCGAGTGACTGCGCGCCGACGGAAGTCAGGCGGAGAGACGTTCCGGACGGAACACCGCCAGCTGGAATCTCGAGTCTGGCTATTGCAGTCGCCGCGGTTTCGCCGCCATGCGCCAAGGTGGCGGCTCCGTCGATCTCGATGGCTTCGCCGCTCGGTGTGAGCCGCATATCGATCGGCGTGATCCCCTGTCCAGCCGCGACGATGACCTGCCGCCACACCGTCGTGTATCCATCCGCGGACAGCGCGAGCGTGTGCGGCCCCTCGGGAAGGCGCAGCGTGTAGCGTCCGCGAGGATCAGTCAGTCCGATCAGGGATGAGGGACGAGGGGCGAGAGACGAGGATGATTCGTGATTACCCATGAGACTTGCGGCAGCGACGAGGCCGTCATCTCCGAACGCATTGACGGGAGCGGCGATCGAGATCGCGGCTCCCGGCAAGGGACGTCCCGTCGAGGCATCGATCACCTGCCCGGAAATGAAGCCGGATCCGTCGCCGGCAGGTGGCTCGTCGCTGCTGTAAAGAAAATCGTGCGCGAATGGCGCTCTCAGTGGGGTGCCATCGGCCGCCCGCACCGCGGTCGTCACTTCCAGCGTGAACGACTGCTGCGTCAAATCGAGTGCCGGCTTGACGGTTGCGGTCGACCTCAGAATCAGAATCGTGCTGTCGATTCGAGTCCCATCCGTCGCGCGCAGCCGAATCGCATCGGACGTCGCGGTCGAGGGATCGACGTCGCCGCTGAACTCGATGGTCAGGCTGTTGACTGCGCGATCGTAGCTCGCCGACACGACATCGAGCCCTCCGCAACCCATCAGAAGGCAGGCGTGCGCCGCGGGCGATAGCGTTCCGTCCGCGCCGATCGTGCGGACCTGCAGAAGCTGGTAGCCGGAAGGGCCGCTGAGCGGTGCACTGAAGTTGAAGCGGCCAGCGGCGTCGGCCGTCGTCGTCAGGGTGTGCGCTCCGAGGTCGAGACGAATGCGTGCGCCGGCGGGACCGGCGCCGGAGATTGTGACGGTGGAATCGCAGACTCGCGGAGGCAGCGCGTCGAGAGTCGGAGCGGTGGACGGGGCATCCGAGGCGGTGCGGAAGGTCGAAAGGTACTCCGCGCCGATCGGCTCGCCGCCGGCGTCGGCAGCCGAGGCCGCGATGCGGACGCGGTACTCCCCTTCTCCGAGAGGCGCGGCGGGGGCGAAGGTGATGGCGTCGCGCTCGAAGCGCGTCGCTCCCGCAACCGGAGAACCGGCGGCGGTCTCGAGCCGGAAAGCGCTCGCGAGGATCGCGCGGTCCATCGGACTCGAGAAGGCGACCACGATCATCGCGCCCGGATCCACCGACACGGCGAGGTTCTCGGGGAAGACCTGAGTCACCTCCGGGGCTTCAGCGAGCCTGGTGACGCGGATCGCGTGCGCGGCGCTTGCGCCGGAGGGCTCAGTGACGCGGGCGACGACCGCCGTCGCGCCGAAGGTCGCGAACGTCACATTCGCGCTGAATGTATACGACGTGCGAGAGGACGACAGCACTTCGACGCCCGTGATGTTGGCGGGGGCTCCTGCGACATCGATGGTGGAGCCAGGGGCGGCGAGGGCCGTGCCGGTGACGCTGAAGCTCGAGCTGGAGCCCGCGCCGAACCAGGAATGATCGATGGGATCGGCAATGGCGATGAATGGGGCGACGTCGTCGCGGATGATCTCGACGGCGGTGGTCGTCATCCGTCCGAGCGCGTCGGCGCCGGAAATCGAAACCGCATTGGTCCCAGGCTGGAGGGCAACATTCCGGAAGAGGAAGCTTCCCTCCGAATCTCCGAGCGGACGAATGTCTGGCGAAGCACCCGACCCGATGACCGCCAGCGTCGAAGGATCGAGGTTGCGATAGCTACCGGAAATCGAGGCCGAGCTGTTACCGACCGTTGAGCCGGGGAGCGGCGAAGTGATCGTCAGCGCCGGCAGATCCTTCAGATAGAGGATGCGCCTGGAGGCGGTCGCCTGTCTCATGGAGGCGGTGCGAGCTTTCGCCACCAGGAGGTTGAGCCCGGCAACGAGCCTCACATTTTCCGCCGTCCAGGTACGCGCAGCGTTCGGGTCGCCAGCAGCGATCGTCGCAGTACGGCCGTTGACGGTTACCTCGACGACGCCCGGTCCCGCAACGCCGCTGACGGTCGCACGCTCACTCGCAGTCGGAATCCCCTCGGCAGGCGTGTCAATCGCAATGCTCGGGAGCTGAGTCGCGCGGATGAGCGTGATGGTCTCGGGCGCTCCGACGGCGTTCCCCTCCGCGTCGGTGCAGACGATTGCAATCTCGTTGGTTCCTTCGACCGGAAGCTCTACCGTCGCGCAGAATGAGCCATCGGAGACGGTCGCCGGGACGCCGTTGACCTTCACGCCGGCCGCGCCGCCGGTGCGTCCGGTCAGACCGGTGACGTTCGCGCCGACGATCGATCCGCTCGCAGGAGCAAACTTCTCGAGCCGGCACCCGCCACCGGAGCCGCCTCCGATGAAGAACGTCCGCTCGAGACGGGTCTCGTTCCCCGCGGCGTCCATCGCGACCGCGGCGAGGTGATGCCCACCGACAGCCGTGACGGTCGACGGCATTTCCGCAGGCATCCCATCGATCCGAACTTCAGTCGCCGATAGCTCGTTCTCATCGCTCGCCTCCAACGATAGTGCCGCCGCAAAGGGGAAGCGGACATGGTCGTTCATCGCCGCACCGCTCTCGAGGATGCGAAGCCGCGGCGGTGTCCGGTCTGCGATCACGTTCACCGTGACTGCAGTGGATGATCCGGCGGTCGAGAAGGCGGTGGCGGTGATCGCATTGGCTCCCTCATGGAGAGGGAAGCCATCGAGAACGAAGTTGCCGGCAGGATCGACAGCAACGGCCGTGGCGCCGATGGTCACTTTCTCGACGCGCTTCGGCGAGAGGACACGACCAGCCAGACGGACGGAGAGGCGGTTCGTCAACGTTCCATCCGCCGGAGTGGTGAGGATGATCCCGGGCGCTGATGCGTCGCGCCTCAGGAGCACTTCGTCCCGTCCCTGGTTGCCCGCCGCATCGCGCCCGACGGCGACCACGAGCTGCTCGTCAGCGTCGACCGGGACCATCGCTTCGAAGCTTCCTCCGGCAACCGTCGCCGGAATTCCCGAAACGTTGACGCTGATTGCATCGTCGCTGGTTCCTCTGACCGCAATCGAGCCTGAAGCGACGAGTCCCGCCTGGGGCGAGGTGATCCCGATCGATGGTGGAATCGTGTCGATCCGGAAGGATCTCGAAGCCGAGGAGCGATGACCGAGAGGGGTGGTCGCGCTTGCGGCGATCGTGTAGGCGCCGTCCAGAGAAATGATCCTCGCAGGCTCGATCGGTGAGCCATTGAGCTCGACCGACAGCGCGGCGTCCGGATCGCTCGATCGAACTTCCAGCTCAACGGCGCGATTGAATAGAGCTCCATCTTCCAGGGGCGTCGCTCCCTCGAGGATCTCGATTGACGGCGCGCGTGTATTGACGTTGAAGCGATGCTCGCGCTCGGCCTTGTTTCGTGCGCGATCCATGGCGCGGAGAACGAAGGTGTTTTCTCCTTCCCTTGCGACGATCGGGATCTCGAAAGACCCATCGAGGGGAATGACGCCCGTGCTCGAGCCCACGATTGCCACCTGGGTTGCGTCCGCGCTTACCCGCCCCCGCACAACCAGCGGCATCTCGCCCAGTTCGGACCCGAGAGAAGGCTCGATCGACTCGAAGACCGGAGGCGTCGTGTCGATCTCGAAGCTCAAGTCCCGGGATGCGGTGTTCCCTGCGCAGTCGTTCGCTTCGACCTGAAGGAGATGCACGCCCTCGCTGGCCACCGCGTCCCCGGCGGTCCAGGGAGCGCCGTCGAGCAATACGCTCAGCCCGGCCCTGGAGTCCGCGTCTTCGGCGCTTACGAAGAGAGCGATCGGGCGATTGGCGATCAGGCCGTCTGCCGCCTCGCTGCCGTCGAGGAGAATTGAGATCGCGGGCGGAGTGCGATCGACCGTGGTCGTAACGATCGCCGAGGAGGCGTGTCCCACTCGATCGATTGCGCGAATGTCGATCGCCTGCACACCCTCGGCAAGGTCGTCCAGCCTCACTTCCCACGAGCCGGCCACATCCCGCTGCAAGGCGCGCCGGCCGGCCGACGTGACCAGCTCGAGGGTCTCGAGATGGGCATCGGCCACACTTCCTCGAATCACGACACCGCTCCCGCTCGAACAGATCGGGGGTCGCTCGAGAATGCGGATCTCCGGCGGACTCAAATCGAGCGTGAAGGTGTACGTGGCGACGGATCGATTTCCGTGCTCGTCGCTCGCCTCGACTCTCAGATGATGCTGCCCCTCGCGATCGACGATCCCCGACCGAAACGGACTTCCGTCGAGAGTGGCTTCATAGGAAGCGGGCGACTCGTCTTCGATCTCGATGAGGATCTCGACCGGCGAGCCGGCAAGGAGCGACGCGACCAGCGGAGCGCCGTCGGCGAGTACCGAGATTTTCGGCGGCGAGCGATCGGACGGCAGCGGCCCTTCCTCCGCCGTCTCAACGCGGATGTCGTCGATAAGAGCCATCGGTCCACTCGCGCGGACCGCCAGCAGGAAGGTGGGAGGAAGCTCGAGCGGAAGTTGCCGTTGACCGGCCGGCCCGCCTACCGTGATGATCCCCGGGGAGAGCTCGACTGCGAGCTGCGCCCAGCCGGGGGGAGTGTCCAGGACGATCTCACCCGTCGCTCCCGTGATCCGAAGGTTCGTCGTGCGCTCGAAAGTGAGCACGGGCTCGCGCGTCGATCCGTCCAGAAGCAGGAGGGCGATCGCGCCGCGTCCCTCCGCCAGCAACTTCGACGAGATGCGTAGCGCGACGTCCCCGGGGAACACCACGGCTTCGTAGACGGCGACCTCGCTCTGGTTCCCCGCTCCAGGGGGCTCCACAGGGCGGATCCTCGTCGAGACCGCCAGGCCGAATGCGCGGTTGTCCTGGCCCCTCGGGTCCGCATGAATGGCTAGACCGGAGTCGGACCACCCGTTCGGAGAGGTCCCCTCCCCGCTCGCGAAGCTCTCGACGTAAAGGGAGCCTGCAAAGACCGGGAGGGCCCCCAGCAGCCCGACGAGACAGATCACGCCCCTCATTCACGAAGCGGAGTGTCCGGGCGGGATGTTTTCCTACCCCTGGGGCTGAAAATAGTCGTTGGGCAGGCTTGTCTCGGCTTACCGGTAAACTGAAGACGGAAGATCCCCGGTCGGTTGCTTCAATCCATCCCGCTCACTCGAGCCGGAAGTTTATGGTCACGTTGAAGGCGACGGGCACGGGCACTCCGTCCTTCATCGCCGGAACCCATGTCCACTGACGGACGGCGTCGAGCGCCGCCTGGTCCATGCCCATCGGCAGGCCCTTGAGGACTTCGGCATCCTCGACCACGCCGTTATCCGTGATGAGCACCTTCAGGATGACAACGCCCTGGATTCTCATTCCTTTCGCATCAGCGGGATAGATGGGGTCGACGCGAGTCAGGACTCTCGGCGGATCAATTCCGGGGCCCACGCGCTGGTAGCCGGGAGGCAATGCCGGAAGCGCATACACCCTGAAGGCATCGCCCGAGCTCTCCATCCCCAGCCCGAGAGGAGCCATCACGCTGGAGAGAGCGGTCAACCAGGGAACGGCGACGAAGGAGGCGGTCACCTTCCCCTCGAGACCGGGATCCAACGCGATCTTCACTCCAGACTGGCTGGAGATCTGACGAATGAATTCATCGAGCTCCATATTCTGAGCCGAGAGAGTCACGCTCTTTATGACTGGAGTCGGAGGCGAAGCCGACTCCGCGGCGGAAACGTCGACGGCGATGGTTTCGATCACGGCGTGTTCGCGAAGGATCTCCACCTCGACTCTTCCCCCTCCCTCTTCTCGCGGCTTCACGAGCGTGCGGTACGAGAGGACCTCACCTGAACTGGTGGTTACGCTCGAGTTCACGCTGGCCGGTGTCGACCGCGTGGGAAGTTCGAGTCGCGGCTCGGCCATGAGCGTCCCATCTGCATTGAGGATGGCGACCAAGACGAGCACGCCACCCTGAGGAGTGGGCTGAAATCTCGCCCGGACCGTGTGGGCGCCGCTTGCCGGTTGCGCGACAGCCGGGACGGGGATCAAGGTCGAGAGACCTATGGCAGCGAAAAGCCCGATGAGGATCCCAGCGAGGCGGACCCGACGTTCCGGGACCAGCCGATGCCTCTTTTCGAAGTACGTCATGACACCCTCCATTCTCCTGGCGATTCCTGAGCCGGCAACGCAGGCGACCGCGGGGTCCGCCGCTCCGACGCCACACGCGCGCGCCAGGGCCGCGATGTAATGTTCCGGCCGGCATCCTTTTTCGAGAACCGCTTCGTCACAGGCGATCTCGCGGAGCCTATAGAACTCCTTCTCCGCCATCCAGCGAAACGGATCGAAGAAGAGCAAGCTGCGAACGGTGGCGACCGCCAGTGCCGCCGCGTTGTCATGTCTCTCCACGTGAGCCGCCTCGTGAACGAGGACCGCGCGAAGCTCATCCCTGCTGACCGATTCTCCCCAGCCCGGCGGCAAGAGAATGGCTGGCCTCAACAGGCCCGCCGTCGTTGGCGCTTCCACTGCGCTGGAAATCCGCACGCGAAGATGGCCGAGGAGGGGGTCATCGTTCAACAGACTGAGAACCGCCATCGGAAGGCCAGTCTGTTTCGCGCGAAACGATCGAATCTCCCAGCGGGAAGCCTGGACGAGAACCCGCGTCAGCAACAGAATCGCGATGACACCCCAGCCGATTACGAAGAGCCCGGCGAGATTCGCGAACGCATCCGAGGCTTCCACATCCAACGGAGCAGGTGCGGCTCCAGCCTGCTCCGGAAAATCCACCAGAGGCAGAACGTCGGAAACCGCTTGGGCCGGCCAGAGAAAGGCCAGAGGAGCGGCGAGCAACGGAAGAAAATAGGCGCTGAGGAGAAGGAACGCGGCGGCTCGGCCGGAAAGCCGGCTCCACCACCTCCCGAGAATCAGTGCCGCAAGCAGAACAGGGGCCGCCACGGCAGCCGTCCAGACGAGCGAGCTCATTTCTGTTTCCCTCCCTTGCGAGCGCGGGCTTCGATCTCGCGGACGTCGCGGAGAGTCAGCTTTCCGCTCTCGACCAAGTGCGAAACCATCGGCCGCGCATTGCCGCCGAAGAGGTCGAGCAGCTCATCGATCAGGCGCTTGTAAATGGACTGGCGCGTGATCGCAGGAGCGAAGACGATTGCCTTGCCGACCTTCCGGACGCGTCGGATGGCGCCTTTTTCTTCGAGGCGGCTCAGAATCGTCTGGACTGTCGTGTAGGCGGGACGAGACTCGGCCGGGATCGCTTCCAGCACGTCTCTCACCGAGGCCTCGCTCAGGGTCCAGAGCCTGTCCATGATCTCCAACTCCAGGCGTGTCAGGCGAACTCGCGGCTCGGGCATTCGGTTCTCCTACAGATGTAGTTAATTTAACTACGTTTGTAGTAATAGTCAAGAGGTTAGGACGGATAGGACCTATTCGTCCTATTCGTCCTATTCGAAACCTTACAGGCTATCCTCTTCGGGGATGGAACGTCAGCTGGTCGAGGGAGAGGACTTCTACCGCGAGGGTCCGTACGTGGTCTTCACGGAGAGCTTCCTCCGGAGGCGCGGATGGTGCTGCGAGTCGGGGTGCCGGCACTGCCCGTGGGACTACCGTAGCGACCGGCGGAGCGATGCGCCGCTTCCGCCCGCGAGCGAGGATGAGGAGCGGGGTTGAGCGATCGCCCGGATCCTCTCCGGGCGATCGCGTTCAGCCTGGGCGGACTCACCCGCTATCTGCCGGCGAGCTCGAAGCTGACAGTGAGAGTGAACAGCACGTCCACCGGACGCTCGCCCATCCGGCCCGGTGAGAATTTCCACTGGCGCACGGCTTCGAGCGCGGCCTTGTCGAGCAGCGGATGCGCGCCGCGCACGATCTTCGGATCCCTCACCGAGCCATCTCTCGCGATGACGCACTCGATGACGACGAGCCCGTGCGCTCCGATTTTCTTCGCGAGCTCGGGATACGCGGGCTCGATCCTGACGAGGTTGACGGGCGTCGACACTCCCCCGCCGGGGCGGACCGGACGGACCGGAAGGACAGGCTGAAGATTCGTGACGGGGTTGAGAACGAGCGAGCCATCGACCCCGTCGGGAACGCCTCCCTCCTGCCCCCCGGAGCGCCCATTCTCGGAGCCAGAGCCGGCCTCGGAGACGGCCCCGACCGGTTGCGCGGGCGTTTCCTCGAATCTCGTCTCGGCAGGAGTGGTTACGGGCGCGAGCCGTTCGACGGGCTCGCTCCGTCGCGCCGCGGGCGCTGCAGCCGGCGGAGGAGGCGGAGGAGGAAGCGCAACGGCGAGCGCGGGAACCCAAAGCTCGCGCATCGGCGGCGGGGTCGACGGGAGGCTCACGTTCCAGACTGCCGCCACCATCGCCGCGGTGAGTATCGCGCCGTGAAGCGCGGCGGCTGCGGGAAGAAAAACGAGCCGCGAGCGCGGCTCCAATCGGGACACGACCATCGAATGCTCGAGCATGCGTGCTCTCCTTTCTCCTCAACGTCACTGCTGCCTTTGTTATGAATGTGACCCCGGCAGGAGGAGAAAGAAAACCCGTGGTGGTAACGGAACGGGAAAGGATGTCATCCCGACCGTAGGGAGGGATCAGGGGGGTGGGGAATCCGGTGACGCGGGGGCCTTGTCGGCGGGGGATGTCAATTCGCCGAACCAACCGGGAACACGAACTCACATCTCCCGCCGACAGGGTTCCCGCGGCGTACGGATTCTCCGCCCCCCCTGATCCCTCGCTACGCTCGGGATGACATGGCGCGGCGGAGCTCTTCCTTTTCGTCGGAAGAGAGGAGCGTTTCCGGGTCGAGGAGGAGGAAGACGTCGTCGGCCTCTTTGATCACGCCGATGAAGAGCTCTCCGCGAAGGCCGCGGACGAGGCGAGGAGCCGGAAGGATGGCGGCGGGATCGACGGTGATGATGCGCCGAACCTCGTCGACCTTGAATCCGATCGTGCCGGCGGAGCTGTCGAGGATCAGGACCAGCGGCGTTCTCTCGGCCGGGGGAAGCTCGGGCCGGAGGCGCTGGCGGAGATCGACGACCGGAACGACTTCGTTTCGGAGGACGATGATGCCTTCCACGAAATCGGGGGCCTTCGGTACCGGAGTCGAACCCGGGTACGCGATGATCTGGCGAATGGCCATGATGTCGAGAACGAAAAGGTCGTTCCCAACGCGGAAGGTCATCAGCCGGATCTGGCGTTCGCTCTCTCCCATCACCATGCCCTAGCGTCGTACCCGGAGGTGACGGACTTCCTCGTCGAGCGAGCGGGCGGCATCGATCAGCTGGCTCACGGCGACGCTCATCTCACCGGCCGCGCGGCGGTTGGACTCGGCGATCTCCCGCAGCTTCTCCATGACCCGGATCATGCGGCCGCTCTCGGCGCCCTGCTCGGCCCCCGTCTGCTGGATATCGCGAACCATCTGCATGTTGCGATCGGCGCTCATGGCGATCATCTGCGAGCCGGATCGCTGCTCGGCCATGGCCTGCCGGACGTACTGCGTCGACTCGCGCATCGCCTCGACAGCGCGCTGAATGTGCTGGGATCCCGCGGCCTGCTGGGTCGTGGCCGAGTTGATCTGGCGCACCAACTCCTGCAGTTTCTCGATCGAGCTCGCGATGCGGGAGCTTCCTTCCGCCTGTTCGCGCGTCGCGGATGCGATCTCGCGCCCCATGGACGTCGACTTCGATGCTGCGCTCATGATGTTGTTGAGCGCCTGACCCGCCTCGTTGGCGAGGTCGACGCCGCTCTGAACGCTCGCCGCACCGGACTTCATCGCCGACTGAGAGTTGTCCACTTCCTGCTGGACGTCGTGAATGAGGTTGGCGATCTCCTTGGTCGAGCGGCCCGTCCTTTCGGAGAGATCGCGGATCTGGCCGGCAACGACGGAGAACCCCTTGCCGTGCTCGCCGGCCTGTGCGGCGAGAATGGCGGCGTTGAGCGCGAGTAGATTCGTCTGCTCCGCGATGTCGTCGATGACATTGAGGATCTTGCCGATCTCCGAGGAGCGCTCGCCAAGCCGGCCCACCACCTCGTTCGACTCGAGGACCTTGCGGCGGATGTTGTCCATCGCCTCGATCGTCTCGGTCACGGCGCGCATCCCTGTTTCGGCGGCCTCGGTGGTCGCCTGCGCGAGCTCATACGATCGGGCGGCGTTCTGCTGCACTTCGGTGATCGAGGCATTCATCTCCAGCATCGAGGCGCTCGTGTCGGTGACGAAGCCCTGGAGATGGTCGACGCTTCGGTCGACCTGGTGGATCGACGAAACCATCTGTTCGGTGGCCGAGGAGGTCGACTCCACGGAGTTGAAGAGGTTATCCGTCTGCTTGCCCACTTCCTCGATCGAAGCCACCATCTCGAGGATGGACGAGGAGGTCTCCTCCGAAGAAGCCGACAGGATCTCGACATTCTCGGCGATCCGAAGGACGCCCCCGCTCAAACGGTCGATCGCCTCGTGCGCTTCCTTCAGGACGTCCGCCCCGTCGTCGGTGCTCCGCATGATGGCGCGTGTCCGCCCTTCGACCAGCTCCGCGACCGAGCGCGTCTTTTCCGTCGCCCCGCCGATCTTCGACACCGTCGTCTCGAGGCTCGCACTCATCGAGTTGAACGTCTCGGCGAGCGTCCCGATCTCGTCGTCGTGGCTCTTCGCTGCGCGGTGAGTCAGGTCGCCCGCGGCGATCTGCTTCGCGGAACCGACGAGAGCCCGGATCGGGTCGACGATCATCCGGGCGGCAAAAAAAGCCAGAACCAGCCCTGCGGCCAGTGCCAGGAGTGCCCCGATGAATGTGGTCAGGAACGAGCTGAGCACTGCCGCCCGCACCTCCGACTCGTTGAGAGCGAGCCGGAACCAACCGGCCAGCTCGGGTTCCCCCCCTTCCTGGGCGGCCTGAAGGAGGGGGCGAACGAAGAGATGAAGCCGGCGGCCGTTCGCCTGCCGCTCCGTGATGGTCAGCGCTTCCCGTCCTTGCGGGGGATTGGCGAATGCTGCGGGCCTGAGCGTGGGATCGTTCGAGACGAGAACTTCGCCGGAGGCCGAGACGAAATCGGCATATTCAGCGCTCTCACTGCGGGTCAGATCGCGCACGATCGGTTGAAGGTCGTCGGTCAAACCGAAGACGACGTAATAAGACGACGTCGCCTGAATTGCCTCGGCGATCGCCGAGCCGCGGTTGTCGATCTGCGACACGAACGCGCGACGCAGGCCGAGATACCCGGCGAGCGCGACCAGGATCGTGACGAGAATCGTCTGAAGCGTGAGGACGAGGATGAAGCGGGTGCGAAGGTTGCTTCGGCTCCCGGAGACGGCGCGGTTGTTCCCTAGCATACCGAACCGGAAGTGTAGCACTCGGTGGTGAGTCGTCGCGGTGCGCGAAAGTTAAAGCAGCCGGGAGCAAACGCGACCACGGCCGAGGGGCGGACCGGCCTGCCGGACATCACTCTGCTAGTCCTTCTGCGCGATGAAATTGACGATCAATCCGTCGTCGAGCTTCATGCGGAGAACGTCGCCCGGCTTGTTCTGGGTCGGAAAGATGGCCTGCACGACCACGCCGGAGGGTTTGTCGTCGCAGGCGCTCGGCATGGGCCGAACGACTTTGAGCTCGCCGAATTGTTTGGCGATCACCTTGCCATCCGCCGACTGCCATTCGAGAGGGGCCTTGCGCCCTTCGCCGATGGCGGCAGCCAGCTGCTTGGCCTCATCGAACGTCAGCTGCCCCGTCAGCAGGGTGAGCGTCAGACGGTTCTGACCGCTGTGCTGGACGTACTTGTTGACGCAAACCGCGGCGTCGACTGCCGCGGGAAGCAGCAGCAGAAGAAGGAAGACGGGGGATAGGAGACGTTTTGCCATTTTGAAGTGCTCCGGGGATGGGCGGATTGCGGAACCAGGGGCCACGCTTCGAATGATAACCCCCCGGTGGGGGGGAGATTCCAGGGCGTCCGTCACACGACGCAGCGGGCTCGGCGGGTGTCGTGATGGGAAAGGGCGAGGGGCGAGGGGCGAGGGGCGAGGGGCG
>Ga0209347_1004587_pt1 | contig 14178 bp, 11 predicted proteins | sample AutmiccommuBRH23_FD_187382 | JGI IMG/M metagenome (GOLD analysis project Ga0209347, IMG submission 187382) | Deep subsurface microbial communities from Mt. Terri, Switzerland - Autotrophic microbial communities BRH/23 (SPAdes) (version 2) | ecosystem: Environmental > Aquatic > Deep subsurface >... | reverse complement strand
GGTTGGGATGCGCTGTAATTACCGCCTAACGGTGGCGGGTTAACTCATATAGTAATCACCGGGTCACAAAGCACACGGAAAAATCTCATGCTCCCGTGACCGGTCGCGGTCACATCCGCTGCCCACTGGATCTCCGGCACGCGATGTGATAATTTCCAACATGGAAAAAATGGCAACCACCCAAAGCAAGGATTATTCCGATTTGACCACAGATAACCGACTGGCCCGGCAGGTCCGTTTCATTAGGGAAATCGATCGGCTGAAGCAGGTCCGGCGACGCACCTATCTCACCGACGGCAGCCGGCTGGAGAATTCCGTCGAGCATTCCTGGCATCTGGCGCTTATGGCCATGCTTCTGGCGGAACATGCCAATGAGGCCGTGGATCTGATCCGGGTCCTGGAAATGGTACTGATCCATGATATTGTCGAAATCGATGCCGGGGATACCTTCGCCTATGATGAAACCGGATTGAAGGACCAGGCGGCGCGGGAAAATGCCGCGGCCGACCGGCTGTTCGGGATGCTCCCGCCAGACCAGGAAACCCGTTTCCGGGAACTGTGGGAAGAATTCGAAACCGGGGAAACCGCCGAGGCCCGTTTCGCCGAAGCACTGGACCGCTTCCAGCCGATGCTCCACAATGTCGTTACCCGGGGGAAATCCTGGAGCGAACACGGCATCCGGAAGCACCAGGTGGTCGAAAAAAACCGGCACATGAAAGACGGCGCAGAAGCGCTCTGGGACTATATCCGGGACCGGGTCGATATCCTGGCCCGCGAGGGAGTTCTTCCGGAGTAACTGGCGCGGGAACCAACAACTTCATACTCAGGACACCTCCCATGAAACCATTCGACACGTCCCCCCGACCCCTCCATTACCGGATCGAAATCGAACCGGACATGGTCCGCCACCGTTTTTCCGGAAAAATGGAACTCACGATGACAGCCGACCGGCCCGCCGACCGGGTCGTGCTGAACAGTTTGGATCAGTCGATCGGGCGCTGCCGGTTCCTGCATAAGAAAAAATCCGTGGACTGCCGTTTCGAGATCGATCCTGCCGCGGAAACCCTCACCATTCACCTGCCGGAACCGGCAGAGGGCGAGTTCGCCCTGGCGATCGATTATCATGGCGAGATCACTCCCTCAATGGCCGGATTTTACCGGAGCCGCCATACCCACGGGGGGAAGGCCTATCCGATCGCCGTCACCCAATTCCAGGAAAGCGATGCCCGGCGGGCATTTCCGTGCATGGACCATCCCCGTCACAAGGCCGCCTTTACGCTCACCTTCATTGTCGACCCGGAATGGACCGTGCTGGCCAACACACCGGTGAAATCGGAAACCGAAACGGAAGACGGGCGGAAACGGGTCGAATTTGAGACCACGCCGGTCATGTCGACCTACCTGGTCTTTTTCGGGGTGGGCGGATTCCGGCTCCGGGTCGACGACCTGGACCGGCGGGTCCGCGCGGCCGTCCTTCCCGGCATGGAAGAGGCGGTCCGCTACGGGCTCGCCTTTGCCCGGAAGTCGCTTCAATATTGTGAAGAATATTACGCCATCCCGTTTCCGATTCCCAAACTCGACCTGATCGCAGTCCCGGATTTCGCCTTCGGGGCCATGGAAAACTGGGGGGCGATCACCTTCCGGGAAAACCTCCTTCTGTACGATCCGGAAATCACCGATGCGGAAGGGGAGGAACGGATCTGCGAGGTCATCGCCCACGAGATGGCCCACCAGTGGTTCGGCAACCTGGTGACCCCCTCGGACTGGAAATACCTCTGGTTGAATGAAAGCTTCGCCACCTACTTCGGTTACGGCGTGGTCGACCATTACCATCCCGACTGGCGGGTCTGGGACGTATTTGTCGAAACCCAGACCGAGCCGTCCATGTCCCGCGACGGCCTGACCGACACCACGCCCATCGAGATCCCCGGCGGAAGCCACGTGGTGATCAACGTGAGCACCGCCCCGATCATCTACAGCAAGGGGGGGAGCATTCTGCGGCAGATCGAGGGGTTCATCGGGACCGACGCCTTCCGGGAGGGGCTCCGCCGCTACCTGAAAACCCACGCCTACGCCTGCGCCGACAGCCCCGACCTCTGGGACGCCCTGGAATCGGCTTCCGGCAGGCCGGTATCGCACATCATGAAACGGTGGGTGGAGGAGGCCGGCCACCCCCTGGTGGCCGTCGACCGGAAAGGGAACCACCTGGAACTGCGCCAGCAGCGGTTCACGTTTCTTCCCCGGGAGGAAGGACCGGAGCCGGTCTGGCCCGTGCCGATGGTAATTCGGGTGTGGGATGGGGACGGAAACGAACGGGTGATCGCCCACGCCTTCGATGAAAAAACAGCGACCATCGACCTGGGGCCGGACGCGGAGGCCTACCTGGTCAACGACCGGCATACCGGTTTTTACCGGACCGATTACCGGGATCCGGCCAACTGGAGCAGACTGTGCCGCATGGCCGGACAGGGGACCCTTGCCCCCCTGGATCGCTGGGGGATGGTCCATGACCGGTACGCCCTGGTTCGGGCCGGCCGCCTGAAAATCGATACGTTCCTGGAAAATCTCTCTCATTTTGCCGGCGAGGAGAGCCCCCTCCCCCTGTCGGCCATCATCGGGGACCTGTTTCAGCTCTACCTGGTCCTGGACGAAAAAGGACGAAAACCGGTGGCGGAATCCGAAAAGGCGTTCCTGTCCCGGTGCCTCGACCGGATCGGCCCCCTCCCCCGCCCCGGGGACGATCACGCGACCCTGCGCCTGCGCCAGACGGTTTTCTGGCTGGCCGCGTTTTTCGAAATTCCCGGTGCGTCCTATGCGGCCCAGGGACAGTTCGACCGGATGGTTCGGGGACAAAAGGTGGACCCGGATATCGCCCGGGCTGTGCTCCAGGCCGTGGCCTTCGGGGGGGACGAAAAGACATTCCAGTGGTTGATTCAGCGGCTCGATGCCGCCCCGAGTGAACAGGAACGGCTTTCCATCCTGCGGGCCCTCGGGTGCTTCCGCCGACCGGAGCTGATCAGGAAGGTCCAGTCGTTCATCCTGGAATCGGTCCCAGCGCGCAACCTGTTCCTCCCGGTTGCCGCCCTGGCATTTAATCCCCATGCAACGGATCTCATGTGGGATTGGTTCGCCGACCGGGTGGGCCAGCTCGAAAAAATTCACCCGATCATCTTCGAGCGGGTTGTTGCCGCCATCATTCCAACCTGTGCCCTTGACCGGGCGGGCGAAGTCGACGCCTTTTTCGCCGCCTACACGAAGGAAAAGGACCTGGCCGCCGAAGCCATCCGGATGAGCCTGGAAAAACGGGATATCAATCGGCGGCTGAGGGAGCACGGGAGTTCTTGATCCCGATCCAGCAGGGGACCTGGCGCCGCTTCGAGGCTTACGCAGGGGCGGGTTTCAAACCCGCCCCTTCATGATCCGTCCGATTATCAAGAAAATGCCTGATCATCGCCGGATTCTCCTCTGATCTCCGCCCCGCCGTGGTTATCCTGCATTTATTTTGATTCTACGATATGCAACATTTCCGCTTGTCCGGCGGGCCGGGTGCTGGTAGTTTATTAATTTCTTTTGCGACAAACCGGAGATGTTACCCGATATGATTCACTTCCATAAATATCATGGCCTGGGGAACGACTACCTTATCCTTGACCCGTCCGAGGGGGCCGACCTGCCGTCGGGAGATGAAATCCGCCGGATCTGTCATCGGAATTACGGCATCGGGTCCGACGGCATCCTGTTCGGTCCCCTTGTCGACCGGAAAGATGGCTTTGGGGTACGTATTTTCAACCCGGACGGAAGCGAGGCGGAAAAAAGCGGAAACGGCCTGCGGATCTTCGCCCGCTACCTTTTTGATCACGGACGGGTTGCGGATCATAAATTTGTTATCGGCACCCCGGGAGGCGATGTTTCCGCCCAAGTCCTGGAAAGTGGTCGAATTATTTCCGTGGAGATGGGCAGGGTCAGTTTCGACAGCCGGGATGTTCCGGTCACCGGGGAAACGCGGGAGGTCCTCAACGAAACCCTCCGGATCGGTGATGACGAAATCACTTATTGCGCGGCCACCATCGGCAACCCCCACTGCGTGATCCTGGAACCGGAACTTTCCCTGGAGCGGGTGCAGCGGCTGGGGCCCCGAATCGAGACGCACCCGATTTTCCCCAATCGAACCAACGTCCAGTTCGCCCGGGTAATCGACCGGAACAATATCAGCATCGAAATCTGGGAACGGGGCGCCGGATACACCCTGGCCTCCGGGAGCAGCGCGTCGGCCGCCGCGGCTGTGATCCACCGACTGGGACTGTGTGATGCCGATGTCACCGTCCAGATGCCCGGCGGCATTCTTTCGATACAAATCGCCCCGGATTACGGAATCACCCTGACCGGCCCGGTTATTCGGGTGGGGGATGGGGTGATAGACCCGGAAATGTTTTCATAGTTGGAATGGTGCAAAAAAGGATTCTATTCCCAGCAATGACCAAGGAATTCTTCAATGTCACCCCGGTCGCACGGGTATTCGAACTCATTTCCGCGTTTGAACCCGTGGAGACCGAAACCGTCGATCTCCTGGAGGCCACGGGGCGGATCCTTGCCGAGGATGTCATTTCGGACATTGACCTGCCGGGGTTCGACCGCTCCACCATGGACGGCTACGCGGTCCGGGCGGCCGATACCTTCGGGGCATCCGAGGGGAACCCGGCCTACCTGACCATCCGGGGATCGATTCCCATGGGGACCCGGCCGGACCGGTCCGTCGGTCCCGGGGAAGCCGTCCGGATCGCCACCGGCGGGATGATGCCGGAAGGCGCCGACGGGGTGACGATGATCGAGCATGCCGCGGAGATCGGCGGGGAGACCCTTGAAGTCTACAAGCGGATCGCCCCCGGAACCCACGTGGTGAAAAGGGACGAGGACATCGGAAAGCACGCGCGTGTCCTCGCGGCCGGCACCCCCATCCGCCCCCAGGAAACCGGCATCCTGGCCGCCCTGGGCAAATCCCGGGTCACCGTCTACCGGAGACCGGTTGTCGGGATCATCTCCACCGGCGATGAACTCGTTGCCATTGACCGGGAACCGGCTCCCGGCCGGATCCGGGATGTGAATACCTATACCCTTGCCGGGGCGGTCTCGGCCGCGGGAGGCATCCCCCGCATCTACGGCATCGTCTTCGACATCTTCGAACCGCTCCTGGCCGCCGCCGAACAGGCCCTGACCGAGACCGACGCGGTCCTCCTTTCCGGCGGCAGTTCCGTCGGGACCCGGGACCTGACCGTGGAGGTTATCGGGGCCATGCCCGGAGCGGAGATCCTTGTTCATGGTATTCCGGTCCGCCCCGGGAAACCGACCATCCTGGCCAGGATCGGCGGCAAGGCGTTCTGGGGGCTTCCCGGCCATGTCACCTCGGCCCTGGTGATTTTCGAAAAGTTCGTCCGTCCCTTTATTGGACAGATCGGCGGCAATCGGTTATTTTTTGAAAACCATTTCGGCATCCCGGCGGTGCTGACCCGCAACCTGGCCTCGGCCCAAGGGCGGATCGATTGTGTCCGGGTCCGGCTGACGGAAAAAGACGGCATCTATTATGCCGAACCGGTCCTCGGACCGTCCGGCCTGATCCGGACCCTGGTCGAAGCCGACGGGCTGATCGAAATCGACATGAATACCGAGGGGCTGGTAAAAGGAACGGTTGTAAGGGTATTTCCGGTGTAGTTGAAATTCGAAATCCGAATTTCGAAATTCGAAACAAATCCGAATTTCAAAAAACCAAAAAGATCAGGGAACGAAAAGATCCATTTTGTCTTTTTTCCCGTTCGAATTTATTTCGGATTTCGGATTTCGTGCTTCGAATTTCCATCTTTCATGATGCAAGAGGCGTTTACCACCATTCATCCGTCTGGAAAAATATGGCTCAATCCCGCAACATCTACTTGAAAATGCTGCCGCTTGACGAGGCCAGAACCCGCATGTTCGACGCTTTCGATCTGTCCGGCCGGACCCCGTCGACAGAGATCCTCCCGGCCACCGCTGCAGTGGGGCGCATCCTGGCCGAACCGGTTTTCGCCACCCTCTCCTCCCCTAATTTCCATGCCGCGGCAATGGACGGAATCGCAGTCAGGGCCGAATCGACCTACGGCGCCTCCGAGGCGCACCCGAAATCCCTGACGGTCGGAACCGATGCCGTGTTCATCAACACCGGTCACATCCTGCCGGACGGGACCGATGCGGTCATCATGATCGAGCAGGTCCAGGAAGTCGACGACGCCTGCGTCGGGATCGAGGCACCGGCTTTTCCCTGGCAGCACGTCCGGCGGATGGGCGAGGACATCGTGGCGACGGAACTCCTGTTTCCCCGCCACCACCGGGTGACCCCCTACTGTTTGGGCGCCCTCCTGGCCGGCGGGATCACCCGGGTCCCGGTGATCCGGCAGCCCCATCTCCTGCTTCTCCCCACGGGATCGGAACTGGTGGAACCGGATGCCCTCTACTCCGGAGGACTCGATCCGGCCCGGCTTCCCGCCGGCAAGGTGATCGAATCGAATTCACGGGTCTTGGCGAAACTGGCCGAATCGTGCGGGGCCCGGTGTTCGCGGCACGAAATCATCGCCGATGACCCGGAAACGATCCGCCGGGCCGTATCCCGTGCCGCGGCCGGCGATACCGACATCATCCTCATCCTGGGCGGCTCGTCGGCCGGGAGCGAGGACTTCGCCCGAGCGGTGATCGCGGACATGGGCGAGGTGCTGGTCCACGGGGTGACGATCATGCCCGGAAAGCCGACCGTGATCGGCCGGATCGGCGATACCCCGGTCTTCGGAATTCCCGGGTACCCGGTGTCGGCCATCATCGCCTTCGAGCAGTTCGTGGCTCCGCTGATCGCGGCCATGCTCCGCCAGCCGGAACCCGAACAGGAAACCATCACCGTCCACCCGACGAAAAAACTCGCCTCGAAGCTCGGCATGGAGGAATTTCTCCGGGTCAAGCTCGGCCGGGTGGGCGACCGGGTAGTGGCCACCCCCCTTCCCCGGGGGGCCGGAACCATCACCAGCATCACCGAGGCCGACGGGATCATCCGAATCGGGGCCGATGTGGAAGGAATCCGGGAAAATCAGCCGGTTTCCGCCCGGCTTCTCCGGTCCCGGCAATCCGTGGAACACACCCTGGTCGCCGTGGGGAGCCACGACAACACCCTTGATGTGCTCGCCGACATGATCCGGGCGAAGAGCCAGAAATTTACCCTGACGTCGAGCCACGTGGGGAGCCTGGGCGGGCTGGTGGCGATCAAAAAGGGGCTCTGCCACCTGGCCGGCTCCCACCTGCTCGATACCGCCGACGGTTCCTACAACATTTCCTACATTCGCAAATATCTCCCGGAAATACCGGTCCGGCTTGTCCGACTGGCCGAACGGGACCAGGGGCTGATGGTCCGGCCGGGGAACCCGAAACGGATCGCCGGCTTTGCCGACCTCGCCCGGGACGACGTCATGTTCATCAATCGCCAGGGGGGATCGGGGACCCGGGTGCTCCTCGACTACCATCTTCGGCAGGCGGGTGTTACGCCGGATGCGATCCGGGGGTATGACCGGGAAGAATTTACCCATATGGCAGTGGCCGTGGCCGTTCTGGGGGGAACCGCCGATGCCGGGCTCGGAATCCTTGCCGCCGCCCGCGCCCTGGGACTCGACTTCATCCCGGTGGCTACCGAATCCTATGAACTGGTGATCCCCGACGCCTGCGTCGATCTTCCCCAAGTCCGGCTCCTGCTGGATATCATCGCTTCTTCGGAATTCAAGGCGCGGGTTGATGCACTGGGCGGATACCACATCGAGAACACCGGCATGACGACCTGGACGAGCGCCGATGCAGTTGCTTAGTTTGACAATTCACAAATGACAATTAGCTATTCACAATGGGTTCTACTTCTGAATCCTGATTTCAATTGGAATTCGTAATTGACAGTGCTGAACTCAAGATGAGGAACTTGCAAAGGAGAAGCCTTATGAATCCGGAAATCTTCAGGGAATACGATATCCGCGGCATCGCGGGCAAGGACATGACCGACGCGGACGTCCGGCAGCTCGGCCGGGCAACCGGCACTTACCTTTCCGGCCATGGGGCGACCCGGCTGACCCTGGGCCGCGATTGCCGGGTGACATCCGACCGGTATGCCGAACTGTTCATTGACGGACTGGTCTCCACCGGCTGCCGGGTCACCGATATCGGGATCTGCCCCACGCCGGTCCTCTACTTCTCCATCCGCCATTTCGAGGCCGAAGGCGGCGTGATGATCACCGCCAGCCACAACCCGCCAGAATATAACGGGTTCAAGATCTGCCTGGGGCTCGACTCGGTCCATGGCCGGGAGATTCAGAAGATCCGGCAGTTCGCTGAAAAAGGCGCATTTGCCGCCGGAAACGGATCGGTTTCGAAAGCCGATGCGGTCACCCCTTATCTGGCGTTTATCCAGGATAATATCCGTATCGAAAAGCCGGTCCGGGTCGGTCTCGATTCCGGAAACGGGACGGCCGGTCCCGTAGCCGTCCCCCTGATCAAATCACTCACCTGCGAGGTCCATGACATCTTCAGTGACATGGACGGCACCTTCCCCAATCACGAGGCCGACCCGACAGTACGGAAGAACCTCGAACCGCTCATCGCCCTGGTGCGGGAAAAAGGTCTGGATGTGGGAATCGGCTATGATGGGGACGCCGACCGGATCGGGGTTGTCGATGAAAAAGGGAACATTATTTTCGGCGATCAGCTCATGATCATCTTCGCCCGGGAAATCCTCTCCCGCAAACCGGGCGCCGTTTTCATCTCCGAGGTCAAATGTTCCAAGACCATGTACGACGATATCGAGAAGCACGGGGGGCGGGCGATCATGTGGAAGACGGGGCACTCGCTCATTAAAGAGAAGATGAAGCAGGAAAAGGCGGACCTTGCCGGGGAGATGAGCGGGCATATGTTCTTTGCCGACCGGTACCTCGGGTTCGATGACGCCATCTACGCCTCCTGCCGGCTCCTGGAAATCCTGTCATCAACCGGAAAAACGGTTGCCGAGCTTCTCGACGGAGTCCCGAAGACCTATACCACGCCGGAAATCCGGGTCGACTGCCCCGATGACCGGAAATTCGACCTGGTACAACGCGCCACCGAAAAGCTCCGGGGCAGCTACCCGGTCATTGATATTGATGGCGCCCGAATCGTCTTCGACGACGGCTGGGGACTGGTCCGGGCATCGAATACCCAGCCCGCCCTGGTCATGCGGTTCGAAGCCTTCTCTGAAAACCGGAGGGACGAGATTCGGGATCTGGTCGAGTCGACGATTGCGAAGATCCGCAAAAACATGTAAACAGAAGGGAAGAATTTCAGGTTTTTAATCCCGCGGGACAAGAAAGGAAAGGACGCATGACGGATACAGAAAGTCAGAACAAGGATCAAAAACCGGCGTTCACCAGTTCCCAGAAAAAATGCCTCATGCCGGAACTCAATTTTACCATGTTCCTGTTGTCGCTCAATTCCTCGGCCCTTGCCCATATGGGAATGGAAGCCGACCCGACTACGGGCGCCATGATGAAAAACCTGCCGGTCGCCAAGCAGACCATTGATGTAATTGCCATGCTGGAAGAAAAGACCCGTGGGAACCTGACGAACGACGAGCGGCATTTATTGACAAATATTCTCTACGAATTACGTTTATTGTATGTCAAGGCGATCGGTTGCAAATAGTTAGTAAATCAAGCGTATCAGCACGATCTCGCGATGGATACTCTCCGATAAGTGCCGGACCGGGTATTCCGGGGGCCGCACTCCTGCACCCGCGGTTGAGCTTCGTCATTCATTCATAAACGAAGGAGACAAGAGGCATGTTCAATCCGAAACGATTCAGATGGATCGTGCTGATTGCCGTTGTCGTCGCGTTGCTCGGGGGAGGCGCCATCCTGTTCCCCGTGGGAAACGCCTCCTCGGCGGCAGGTGCCAAGCCGGGAGCGGCGCCCATGATACCGGCAAATTTCACCGAGCTGGCCCGCCAGGCGAGCCCGGCTGTCGTCAATATCCGAACGGTCCAGACGGTCAATGGGGCCGGAGATGCGTTCCGGCATTTCTTCGGCGGCCCCCAGCAGCAACAGCCGGGGCAGCCGGGACAACCTCAGACTCCGTTTGACGAATTCTTCGAGCGGTTTTTTGGAGACCAGGCGCCCCGGGAATTCAAACAGCGGAGCCTTGGGTCGGGATTCATCCTGAACAAGGATGGGTATATCGTCACCAATAACCACGTCATCCAGAATGCCGAGGAAATCCAGGTCAAGTTGAAAAACGGCAAGGAATACGATGCCAAGCTCATCGGCAGCGACCCCTATACGGATATTGCGCTGATCAAGATAGAATCGGAGGAAGATCTCCCCCGGCTCGATATCGGCGACTCGAAAGAGCTTGACATCGGACAATGGGTAGTTGCCATTGGAAACCCTTTCGGGCTGGAGCATACGGTCACGGCCGGGATCGTGAGTGCAAAGGGACGGGTGATCGGCGCCGGGCCTTATGATGATTTCATCCAGACCGATGCTTCCATCAACCCGGGAAACAGCGGCGGTCCGCTGATCAACATGGCCGGGGAGGTGGTCGGCATTAATACGGCGATCGTTGCCGGTGGCGCCGGAATCGGTTTCGCCATCCCGAGCGCCATGGCCTCGGATATCATCACCCAGCTGATGAAAACCGGAGAAGTCACCCGTGGATGGATTGGCGTGGGGATCCAGGATCTGACCGCGGATCTCAAGGATTACTACAATGTATCCGGCGGCGTCCTGATCACCCAGGTTTTTCCCGGCGAGCCCGCGGCAAAAGCAGGCATCCAGCCAAACGACGTCATCGTTTCCGTAAACGGCAAAAACGTGAATGCCCCCCGTGAACTTTCCCAGATGATCGCCGGGATCGAACCCGGTAAAAAAGTCCGGCTCGAAATCGTGCGAGGGGGGAAAGAAAAAACCGTGAATGTTACGATCACCCAGCGTCAAGAAGAGGAGGCGGTTACCGGAATGCCGCAACAGGAGGCCCCACCGCCCGAGGTAAAGGACGCCCTCGGGCTCGAAACAACAAATATCACGGAAGAAATAGCCCGGCAATACGAACTGGAAAGCACCCGGGGCGTGATCATCACCGGCGTGGAGCCAGGAAGCAAAGGATTTGAAGCAGGTTTCACCCAGGGGGATATCATCCGGGAAATCAACCACAAACCGGTAGGATCGGTGGAAGATTACCGGAAGATCGTAAACGGGGCGAAGGCGGGCGAAACGCTTTATTTTTATGTAATGCGCCCTTACCAGGGGATCCAGATCATCAAGGTAACGAAATAGGTCCCTGGAACCCCATGGAACTTGCTGCACACGCGAAGATCAATCTCTTTCTGGATGTGATTGGAAAACGACCGGACGGTTATCATGAACTCGTCACCCTGATGTGCGGTATCGAGATTCACGATACCGTCCGACTGTTTTTTGATGTACCGGATATTCGTGTCTCCTGTGATCACCCGGATGTGCCGGAAGATCATACCAATATCGCCTTTCGGGCGGCTGCCCGATTTTTCGAGACTTCGGGCATTTCCGCCGGCGTCCGGATTGCAATTGACAAGATCATCCCCGTGGGCGCTGGTTTAGGGGGCGGTAGCAGCAATGCGGCGACGGTATTGACCGGCTTGAACCGCCATTTCGAAACCCACCTGTCCGACGACGACCTGCTCCGAATCGGCAAGACCATCGGTGCGGACGTGCCGTTCTTTATCCATTGCAGACCGGCCGTCGCCACCGGAATCGGCGAAATCCTGACCCCCTTCCCCTCACTCAAATCCTACCCCATCGTTTTAATCTACCCCGGCCACGCCCTTTCCACTGCGGAAGTCTACAAAAATATGAATTTTGGATTGACAAAAAAGGAAAAAAAAAATACACAAATTCTTTTTAAGCTGGACTGGGATGCGAATGCACCGAAGCACCTTTATAACGCGCTCGAACCGGTTGCATTCCGATTATGCCCGCAAATTCGAGTCGCAAAGGCGGAACTGCTGGCGCACGGTGCTGATGGCGCCCTGATGTCCGGCAGTGGGTCATCGGTATTCGGTCTATTTCCGGATGACGCGGAAGCAGACCGGGCCCACAGGCTTTTATCGAAGCATTTCGGATGGCGGGTATTCCGTACGCGGTTGCGGGTATGACCCGGCCCCAGTCGGGTTGAACCTCATATTGCTGGGGCGTCGTCAAGCGGTAAGACACAGGACTTTGGTTCCTGCATTCGGAGGTTCGAATCCTCCCGCCCCAGCCATTTAACTTGAGACGAACCAGCAACACGGACAGAAAAAACAGGCGGCGGACCGATGGTGAAGGATAACGGGTACATTGTTTTTGCAGGTAATGCAAATCCGGAACTGGCGCAAGCCATATGCGACTATCTCCAGCAGCCGCTCGGCAATGCCAAGATCAAACGCTTCAGCGACGGGGAAGTTCAGATCGAAATTGACGACAATGTCCGATCCAAGGATGTTTTCGTCGTCCAGCCGACCTGCCAGCCGGTAAACGAGAACCTGGTGGAACTCCTTCTCCTGATCGACGCGCTGAAACGCTCCTCGGCCAAGCGGATCACCGGAGTTATCCCCTACTTCGGCTACGCCCGCCAGGACAAGAAAGTAGCCCCGCGGGTCCCCATCAGTGCCAAACTGGTGGCCAATCTGCTCACCATCGCCGGCGCCAACCGGATCATCACCATGGATCTTCATGCCGGGCAGATCCAGGGCTTTTTCGATATTCCCGTCGACAATCTCTTTGCCGCTCCCGTGCTGATCGATTACATGCGGCGGCATTTCACCGATGACCTGGTGATCGTCTCCCCGGATGCCGGGGGTGTCGAGCGGGCCCGGGCGTTTGCCAAACGGCTTAACGCAGGACTGGCCATTATCGACAAACGGCGCTCCGCACCGAACCAGGCCAAGGCAATGGCCGTTATCGGCAACGTCGAAGGGAAGCGGGCGATCATTCTCGATGACATGGTTGATACAGCGGGAACCTTGACGGAGGCGGCCAAATCGCTCATGTCCAGCGGCGCCAAGGAAGTCCACGCCTGTGTCACGCATGCCGTGCTGTCGGGTCCGGCCATCGATCGGATCAATGATTCGCCGATCAAGACCCTTGTGGTTGCGGATACGATTCCATTGACTGAAAAAAGAAAGATGTGTTCCAAGATCGTGGTCCTTTCCATTGCCAAACTGTTCGGCGAGGCGATCATTCGCAGCCATACCGGCGATTCGGTAACCTCGCTGTTCGTTTGAAATCGTAAAAACAGATCCCAATTAAAGTGGAGGTTTAACTTTTGGATATTGCAACTTTGAACGCGGAAACCCGTGAAAGGGTCGGAAAAGGCGGCGGTCGTACGCTGCGCCGTGACGGGAAAATCCCCGCCATTCTTTACGGCTCGGACATTGATAACGTTTTGTTATCCGTCAATACGCATGAATTTGACCGGATGTTCAGCGACCCCAAATACTCGCGGGGCCTGATCAACCTTGAAGTCCAGGGGAGCAGCCCCGGCGCCAGAACCGTCATGATCAAAGAAATTCAGACGGACCCTGTCCGGGGGTATTTTGTCCATGTCGACTTTTATGAAGTCAAAATGGACCAGAAAATCTCGACCACCGTGGGCGTCACCATCACCGGCATCGCCAAGGGTGTCGAGACCGGCGGCGTCCTCCAGTTGGTCCGGCGGGAACTCGAGGTTTACTGTCTGCCCCATAATATTCCCGAACAGATCGTCATTGACGTGGCGCATCTGGATATGGGCGAATCGGTCCACGTGGAGGATATTCAACTGGCCGGTGACGTGGAAATCCCCCATGACACCAATTTCACCGTGGTCACCGTGGTCAGCCCGAAGATGGAAGGCCCGGCCGGGGGTGCAGGCGCGGCGGGTGAAAAGGGCGGCGAATAACAGCCGTCCGGACACCATGACGCAATTAGCGGGTATCCCGGATTTCACAGGTTGAATGACGATGTCGCAAAACGCGCTCTGGTTGATCGTCGGCCTTGGAAATCCAGGAAGCCGATACATTAAGACTCGACATAATGTCGGGTTTCTCATGGTGGAACGCCTGGCGGATAAATTCGGGATCCCGCTGTCGGAAAACAAGTTCAAGAC
>Ga0209347_1004585_pt1 | contig 14187 bp, 11 predicted proteins | sample AutmiccommuBRH23_FD_187382 | JGI IMG/M metagenome (GOLD analysis project Ga0209347, IMG submission 187382) | Deep subsurface microbial communities from Mt. Terri, Switzerland - Autotrophic microbial communities BRH/23 (SPAdes) (version 2) | ecosystem: Environmental > Aquatic > Deep subsurface >... | reverse complement strand
GTCCTTTTTGTGTCAAATTTGGGGCTGTGATGAACAAATATGGCCGCCCCGGCGTTCCAGGGGCCGAAGAAGGAACTCCAGGCCGCCTTGGCCCAGCCGGTGTCACTGAGGTTCCAGTGCAGGTCCTCGGGACGCAGGTCCAGCCAGAAGACACCGGTGATGCTGTGGCCGATGGGATATGAGGCATGGGTGTGCACCGTCATCTTGGGATAACCGGTGGTGCCCGAGGTAAAGTATAATATGGCGTTGTCGTCGCTGCGAGTCAGAGCCGTCTCAAAATTTTCCTCAGCCGCCGCGAAAAGCTGATCGTAATTAAGCCAGCCGTCCCTGGCGCCGCCGGTGATGATTCTGGTCTTAACCCCGGGGCACTCCCCGATGACCTCGTCAACCCTGGGGGCGATGGAGTTGTCGGTAATTACGCAGACCGCCTCGGAAGCCTCAAAGCGGTACTTGATGTCCTTGGCGGTGAGCTGGGTGGTGCCGGGGCTGATCACGGCGCCCATCCTCAGGCAGGCTATATTCAGCACCCACCATTCGATCAGCCTGGGCAGTATGACGATGACCACATCGCCCTTTTTCACCCCCTGGGCGGACAGCATGCTGCAAACCCGCCGGGAATCGTTGCACAGTTCCAGGAAGGTCTTCTTAAACTCATGGCCATCATCGTCTATCCACCACATCCCCAATTTATCGGGGTCTTTTGCCCATTTATCCAGCACATCCCCGGCGAAATTGAAATACTCGGGAACCTCAAGTTTAAAGTCGGCATAAGTCTGATCGTAATCCACCATGTTATACTGCTGGGTCATTTTAATCCTCCTATCATCTGGCTTGGCGCTTTATTTTTTTCAATCCACAGCCCGGCCGGCGGACCTGTTTTTAATTCAAGCGGTCTCGATCCTGGCGTCCTGCTCCCGGCCCAGAAATTTGGTGGCCTGCTCCCTCAGCTTATATTTCTGAACCTTGCCGCTGGCGGTGGTGGGGTACTGATCAGTAAAAATAATGAAGGCGGGAATTTTAAGCCTGGAAATACTGTTCCGGCAGTATTCCTTGATTTCCTCCTCGTTGGCGGACTGGCCTTCCTTAAGCTGGATAAAGGCCACCACTTCCTCACCGTACTTAGCGCTGGGCACCCCCACCACCTGAACGTCCTTGACCTTGGGGTTGGTGTACAGGAACTCCTCAATCTCCCTGGGGTAGATATTCTCGCCGCCCCTAATGATCATGTCCTTCAGCCGACCGGTGATTTTACAATAGCCATTTTGGTCCATAACCGCCAGGTCACCGGTGTGCAGCCAGCCCTCTTTGTCAATGGCTGAAGCGGTGGCCTCGGGCATGTTATAATAACCCTTCATGACATGGTAGCCCCTAGTGCACAACTCTCCCTGCACCCCGGCCCCCACCGTCTCGCCGGTGGCCGGGTCCTCAATCCTGACCTCAACATTGGGCAGCGCCTTGCCCACGGTGCCCACCCGCAACTCAATGGGGTCGCTGGTCCTGGTCATGGTGATGCCTGGCGAGGCCTCGGTCTGGCCGTAGGTGATGCAGATTTCACGGGCGCCCATTACATTGACCACGGCCTTCATCACCTCTATGGGGCAGGGCGCCCCGGCCATGATCCCGGTCCTCAGCGAGGAGGTGTCATATTTCTTTTTCTCCATTTCCTCCAGTTCGGCGATGAACATGGTGGGCACCCCGTGCAGGGCGGTGCATTTTTCCTTTTCCACGGTCTCCAGCACCTTGGCCGGCTTGAAGGAAACCACCGGCACCATGGCCGCCCCGGAAACCACGCAGGTCAGAGTACCCAACACGCAGCCAAAGCAGTGGAAAAAGGGAACCGGTATGCACAGCCGGTCCTTGTTGGTGAAGTCCATGCACTGGGCCAGGCTCAGGGCGTTGCCGATAAGGTTGGTGTGGGTCAGCATCACCCCCTTGGGAAAGCCTGTGGTACCCGAGGTATACTGCATGTTGATTACCTCGCCTGGTTCCAGGGAGTTCTGGCGGGCCGCCAGTTCTTCATCGCTTACCCCGCCGGCCATGGCCATGACCTCATCCCAGGAAAACATCCCGGGCTGCTTTTCCTGGCCCAGGAAAATGACATTTTTCAGCAGGGGCAAACGGGCCGACTTCAGCTCCCCCGGGCGGCACTCCTTCAATTCCGGACACAGTTCATAGATCATGTCCAGGTACTCCCGGCCCACGATGCCCTCGATCAGCATCAGGGTGGTGGAATCGGACTGTTTCAGCAGATACTCCAGTTCAAAGACGCGGTAGTTGGTGTTCACCGTCACCAGCACCGCCCCCATTTTGCCGGTGGAAAACTGGGAAATCACCCACTGGGGCACATTGTTGGCCCAGATGGAAATCTTATCGCCCTTGTTCAGCCCCAGCTTCATGAAGCCTTTGGCCGCACGGTTGCAGACCTGGCGGAATTTATCGTAGCTGTACCTGATGCCCAGATCAGGATAGACCAGGGCGTCGCTGTCCGGAAAACTGGAGGCTATCTCATCCACCAGCCCCCCAATGGTAATACTGCCTACTTCCATTCACTCGCCTCCTTGTGTACTCTTGCCGCCGGGTCTGACTATTGCAAATTTTGTGTCATTCGGCCCTTAATTCGACCAACTGCATTTTTTTGTCGCCCAGCGGCTGTAATCCGGTGTCTATTTGACTTAAAAAAAAGAGCCGGCCGGCCGATCCCCGGCTTTGTTTACATTTATTGACGTAAACGAAAGTTATCATGTAAATGGATCTGTCATGCCGCCCCTGCCTGATCAGGTAAGCCCCAGTTTGGTCATTTTCTTGTACAGGCCGGGCCGCGAAATCTTGAGCATCTGGGCGGTTTTGGCCTTGTTGCCGTGGCTGATCATGAGGGCCTGCAAGATCACCAGCTTTTCCACCTGATCCATTATTTCAGACAGGTTCTGCCCCTTGTTCAGGGCTGAGGCTATGTTTGAGATGGGGTGATGTTCTGTTTTTTGACCGCTGTACGATGACTGGCTAAGAATTGCCGAAGGCAGGTGGGATGGCAGGATCAGATTGCCCTCCAGTATATTGAAGGCCCTTTCGATGACATTTTCGAGCTCTCTGACGTTGCCGGGCCAGCCGTAGCGGTGCAGGATCACCTTTGCTTCGGGCGATATTCCCGACACCTTGAACTTAAAGGCGCTGTTAAATTTGTCGATAAAGTGTTCCACCAGCTCAGGTATATCCTCCTTGCGCTCCCTGAGGGGAGGTATGTTGAGGTTGACCACGTTGAGCCGGTAATAAAGGTCCTCCCGGAACTTACGGTACTTGACCAGCTGTTCCAGATTGACATTGGTGGCGGCCACAATGCGCACATCCGAGATGAAGGTCTCCCCGCTGCCCAGTTTCTGTATTTCCCGGTCCTGGATGAAGCGCAGCAGCTTGGCCTGAATGGGAAAAGGCAATTCACCGATCTCGTCCAGAAAAACCGTACCCCGGTGAGCAAGCTCCAACTTCCCGGTCTGCCCCCCCTTTTTTGACCCGGTGAAGGCCCCTTCCTCATACCCGAAAAATTCGGACTCCAAAAGGTTCTCGGGTATGGCGGCGCAGTTGACCTTGACAAAGGGCCCCGACCGCCTCAGGCTGGCCGAGTGTATAGCTTGGGCGAAAAGCTCCTTGCCGGTGCCGGACTCCCCGGTAATCAGCACATTGGAATTTCTGGGGGCAATCTTGATCAGGGTCTCCTTGAGGTCAATCAACTGGGGGCTGGACCCCAATATGTGCTCCACGTTGTATTTGACAGCGCATCCCTGGCCGCAGGGTGTTTTCTTTTTGGCCCTGGCCCCGGGGTATTCTTTTTCCCCCGGGTACCGGGGGCTTAGGATGGTGACCTTGGCCAGGGCGCCGGTGATTTCCCCGCCTTCGGTGATGGGTATGTAGTCCACCAGCACGCTTTTTCCCTCAATAACCTGAATCCTGGCATACTCGGGGGACCCGGACTTGAGCACCCTGGCCATCCGCCGTAAATCAGGGCAAGCTTCGCTGATGGGCCTGCCGTTGATGCTGCCCTGGCTGGTCTGCAGAAAATCAACCAGGGATTGGCTGACCTGGCCCACCACACCCTCGCTGTCCACCACCAGAAGTCCCTCGTGGCCATTATCGAAGATGGCCTGTAGCAGCTTCTCGGCCGGCACCTCTCCTGGAGTTCCCGGCTTTTTGCCCATTTCGGGGCACCTCGTTGGACTGTCCTGATCCAGCATTTTAATCACACTCTGTACTGTTTTTTACCGTCAAATCCCCGGTCAGTAGGAGCCAGCCGAGCCCGGTCCTTTTAATTGACTTTCTTGTCGTAGCCCTGCCATTCTTTTTCCCGGAGGCGGTACTTCATGATCTTGCCGGTGGAGGTCTTGGGCAGTTCGCCGAACTCAATGTGCCTGGGCACCTTGAACCTGGCCATGCGCTCCCGGCAGAAATTAATTATTTCTTCAGCGGAGGTCCCGGCCCCGGGCTTGAGCACCACGAAGGCCTTGGGCACTTCCCCCCACTTGGGGTCGGGCACGGCCACCACGGCCACCTCCTGTACCTCCGGGTGCTGGTAGATGACATTTTCCACCTCCACGGTGGAAATATTCTCACCGCCGCTGATGATTACATCCTTCATCCGGTCCTTGATCTCCACATACCCGTTGGGGTGCTTAACCGCCAGGTCGCCGCTGTGGAACCAGCCCCCCCGGAAGGCCCCGGCAGTATCCTCCGGCTGCTTGTAATAGCCCAGCATAACATTGTTGCCCCGCATCACTATTTCCCCCATGCTGACCCCGTCGGCCGGCATCTCGGTCATGTCGGCGGGATTGACCACGGTCATAAACTCGGAGCTGATGTACGGCACGCCCTGGCGGGCTTTAATCCCGGCCCTTTCGCCGGGATCCAGGGCATCCCACTGCCGCTGCCACTCGCAGATGCTGTGGGGGCCGTAGACCTCGGTAAGTCCGTACACATGGGTAACCACCGCCCCCATTTCCTCCATGTTCCTGATCACCGTGGGGGCCGGCGGCGCTCCGGCGGTAATCACATTGAGGGTGGTCTTCATCTTGCACTCCCGGGCCTTGGAGTAGCCGGCCATGGCTATGAGCACGGTGGGTGCGGCGCAGAGGTGACTGATCCCCTCCTGCTCCACCAGCCGGTATATTTCCTCGGGCACCACCTTGCGCAGGCATACATTGGTGCCCCCCACGGCGGTGACCCCCCAGGTGAAGCACCAGCCGTTGCAGTGGAACATGGGCAGGGTCCACAGATAGACCGAGTCCGGGGTCAGTTTGTGCTCAATGACCTCGCCCACGGCATTCAGGTAGGCGCCCCGGTGGCTGTACATAACCCCCTTGGGCAGTCCGGTGGTGCCGCTGGTATAATTGATAGTTATATTTTCCAGCTCATCCTTGAGGGGACAGTCAAAGGGGGCCGGATCCCCGGTAAGCAGGAACTCTTCGTACCCGGGGCCGTCCAGAGGACTCTCGGCCACCCCGTCCAAGATGTTGACGATGGTCCCGATGTTTGGTATTTCACCTTTGATCTGATCCACCAGCCCGGCGAACTCGGCGTCAACAAAGAGCACCTTGGTGTCCGAATGATTTAGTATGTAGGATATTTCCCTGGCTGATAGCCGGATGTTGATGCTTACCAGCACCGCCCCGGCCAGGGGGACGCCAAAGTGCGCCTCCAGCATAGGCGGCGTGTTGGGACAGATGAAGGCAACCTTGTCCCCCCGGCCGATGCCCAATCTGCCCAAGGCGCTGGCCAGACTGTTCACCCTCCGGTAAAACTGGTCGTAGGTATAGCGCTGGTGGTTGTAAACCACCGCCACCTTATCGGGGAACACTGCGGCGCTCCTACGCAGAAAACTTATGGGTGTCAGAGGCTCGTAATTGACACTTCGCACCGGCAATCAGCTCCTTAAATAAAAATATTGTCCAGCAGGTATAACAGGACAGGATGACTCGATCATTTTTTTAATATTTTTTTGTTATTTAATTTTCATAATATTCAACACATATTGCAGCCATTCCTTCTCAGCCTGTCGAAAAAATTAACACTACCTTCCGGGGAGGAAATCCAGGAGATTGACCTTTGACCTGTCCTGAAAGGCGTCCCTGACGTCTTCCACCGTGCGCACTATAAAATAGCCGGTGTCCCTGGCCAGCCAGACCTCTTTGAAGTTGGTGATGTACTTGCCGTAAGGGTCGAAAAGTATCCTGACCTTGGGGAACCTGGAATAGCCCCTGATATTCTCCACCACCGCCCCCACCTCATTGGTGTTCAGCACCACGATGGTGCCCACCGGATAAGCAGGGATATGGCTTAAGAAGGCCTTGGTGATTTCGTAGTCGAAAAGGTGGCCCCCGGCCCCGGAGATGAACTCATAGGCCTCGTGCGGCGGTATGGCCCTCCGGAAAACCCGGTGCGAGGTCACGGCATCGTAGGTGTCCACTATCCCCACCACCCGTGAAAACTCGTGGATCTTTTTCTCTTTCAGCTGGTTTGGGTAGCCCTGCCCGTCGTACCTCTCATGGTGCTGGAGAGAAATGGAGGCCGCCACGATGTCGGTGATATTACTGTTCTTGATAATCTCAAAGCCCAACTGGCAGTGCTTTTTAACCTGCCCAAACTCCTCTTCGGTAAGTTCGCTGGGTTTGTTCAGGATCTCCCGGGGAACCTGGGTTTTTCCCAGATCATGCAACAGGCTGCCCATGGCCAGAACCGACAGCCTATCCCGGCTGTAGCCCAGAGCAATGCCGGTGAGCACCGATAAAACACAAACGTTGACCGAGTGGTTGAAGGTGTACTCATCAAAGGTCCTGATGTCGAACAGGTTGACCATTACATTTCTATACATCATCAGTTGGTCCACGATGTTGGAAATGGTGTTGGTCAGGTCCTTGTTTAAAATTATGGCCTTTTTTACAACCCCGCCCAGTTCGTTGACCTGATCGCCCACCAGGTTTTTTACCAGACCAACCGCCGCACTCCGGGTTTCCTCGCTGATCACATCCTCCACCTCAATGTCGGGGAAAAGTCCATCCTCGACATAGATGGCAGGAATGCCCATTGTTTTAAGTCTACCGATAAACCTCTCGGTCAGTCGGGTGCCACTTTTGAGCAGAGCCTGTCCGCTCTTATTGAATACCGGGCGGGCCACCTCAAGGCCGGGATATAAGGCCAGAGTTGAAATCCTTCGCAAGGGGGCACTCCCTTTCTGCCGGAACTTGGATGTCAACCATTTTTTCGTTTCTTCGCTGTTTAGACTGAAAAATCCTTCATTAACAGGATATTGCTTTAACTCCCCCGCAAAATCCAGTGACTGGTCCTGGAAAGACCTTCAGACAGGCTGATTCCGGGCCTGAAATCAAGCAGCCCCTCGGCCTTGCGGGAATCTATGCAGCACTCGATCTCGTCCAGTAAATTACTTTTTCCGGCTTTAACCTCGGCCTTGGCCGAATAACCCTGCTTAATCAGATGAGCCAGGTGAAGTATTGAAATGTATTCACTCCCTGCTATATTGACTGTCTGGTTGGCCGGTTTCAGACCAAGCACCCGCAAGGTAGCCTCGACGGCGTCGTCTATGAACAGGTAAGTCCTGACCTGCCCCCCGCTCCCCCTTAAAATCAGCGGTTTACTTCTGAGGGCGCTGTCCAGCAGCAACGCCGGCTCCCCTGCATCCCGGCTGCCCGGGCCGTAGAGGTCACCAAACCGCACAATGCTGTAAAGAAATCCATACTCCAGGGCGATGGCGCGGCAGAAGTATTCTCCGGCAAGCTTTATCGCCCCGTACAAAAGCAGGGGCTCAAGGGGGTGGTCCTCGTCTATCGGCAGATACCTCTGCTTGCCGTAAACCGCTACCGAGGAGGCATACAAAAAATAAGAGGCATTCCGGCCGGCCAGCCTTAAAAGTTTATTCAGCAGGGAAAGATGCTGATCTACAAAATATGTGCCAATCTCATGGTTGGCCATTATTACCGGGTGGTTCAAAAAGATTATGGCCTCCAGGCCGCCGCTGAATGAAAGATGATCAATCTCTTCCGGGCGGTAAACCGGGCAGCCCGGAAGTAAAGCCGCACCAGGGCCTTCTCCCCCCCCGCCGGAAATAATGGTCACCTTGGCGCCCAGATCAAGCAGTCGCAGCACTACGGGCCGGCCCAGGAAACCATCTCCCCCCGACACCAATACATTTTTGCCCTGATAGCCCCTCATCGGCTTCCTCCTTTTGGATCGGCCAATTCCCGCATCCTCCCGGACATCAAAACATTCCTTCTTTTATCAGCTCCACCATATAGTTTATGTAGCAACACCCGGCGATGTTAATGTCAGATAACGCCTGCATCAGCCACAGTATAGTGCCACTCCGGGGCCGGGCCAGGCAGTTCCCCGGTGGGCCGCCAGCCGAAGTAGTAACAGCTTCCGCCCTCCCTGAAGCCCAGCCTCGAGACGAAGCTGTGCTGCACACCCCCGGCCGGGAGCCTGATCACGGCACCTCCGGCCTCACTGAAATGTTCCAGGGAAAAGAGCAGCAGCCGGCGAAGGCAGTTTAGGTCCGCCGCAGCCAGGTCCGAAATCTCAACCAGCTTTTCCCCTGTCTCCTCCAGCAGCCTGGCTGCCAGGTAACCCTCCGGGCCATTTTCACCCCGGGCCAGAAAAACCCGGTAGCGCTGATCAGGGCACCGGAAAAACCTCCAGTCTATAAACCGGCTGTCCCTGACCACCAGCAGGTTAGACCCGAAAAGCCCCTGTGAAACGCCTCGCCAAACCCGGTCAAACTCTTCGCCCGCCCCTTCTATTAGACGGATTTCACCATACTTCCCCTCTACATGGCCGCCGCCCACCTGGCCCCAGTGCCAGAGATCCCGGTGCTGCCGGACTTCGCCCCAGCCAAGGGCGCTTAGGAATCCATGGCGGCTGTGTTCGGTGGGAAAGCCATAAACTATACCAATCCCGGATTGGGCTGCCCGCCGGTAAAGGCTTTTACCAAGAGCACTGAAAATACCCCGGTAGCGGTAGTCCGGGTGGGTGACGGCGGCCTCTGAAAAACCTCCCAGTATTTCTTTGCCCCGCAGGGACAGCCGCACCGGCGCAAGCCCGTAAAAACCCACCAGCTTCGGCCCGTCCCAGGCCGTTTCGATCAGGGACATCCCCGCCGGGTTGGTCAAATTGCGCCAGCGCCAGTATTCTTCAGACATGCTCACCGGGTGGACGTAGTTGTACAGTTGCAGATAAGGCACCTCATCCCCCGGACTAAATGGCCGGAAGGTCAGATCGCCGGTCAATTCAATCACCCCCATAAAATAAATATTCCTCACCAGCTAAAGCAGTGAGGATGTAATAAAAACTTTTTCAGCTAAAGTTTACTGTTTTATTTTTTTACGGATCAGTAAAGCCAGGACCAGGTAGAGGGCAAGCGCCCCACCGGCTATGTATGGCAGATGGGTCTGGGTGTAGGTCATGACAGCCTGCCAGCTGCGGGAAAAGAAGTAGCCCAGGGCTAGATTAAAATTAGTCCAAATAATAGCAAAAATGGTGTTGTAGAACAGAAACCTGGCCGTGCCCAACCTGCTCATGCCGGCCAGGTAGGGTGTCAGATTGCTGGCCATGGGGACAAAACGCCCCAAAAGGATAAAGGCGGCCGCCGACTGGGTCATCCAGCCTCTGGCCTGTTCAATTTTCCGGGGATCAACTTTGAAAATTCTTTGAAACCTGGCAAAGAAAGGCTCACCCATTTTTTTGCCGATAAAATAGGCGGCTGTGGCCCCAAGACTGAAGCCTGTCACCGCCAGCACCAAGGCCCCGATATAATCAAGCCGGCCGCTGCTGATCAGCACCCCGGCCAGCACCAGCATCACCCCGCCGGGAAAAGGAATTCCCAGGGCCTCAATGATGGTCCCCAGGAAAACCCCCCCCAGCCCCAACTGTGCCAGAAGGTCATATGCCTTGCCGTCCATGTCTCACTCTCCCGGTCTTAGCTTAACCACCGGGCAGGCAATTTAACAGCGGCAGCCGGGCACTTCAATCAGTCAGACAGCACCCATTTTGGGGTCAGGCTTTCAGTTATGCATTTACTCAAGCATAGCCACCGGGCAGAAACTTTAATAGCGATAACTGGCATAAGTCATGCTATTCCTCTTTAAAAAGCATAACGTACTCTTCATACCCTTCTTTTACTAAGTCCTCCTTCGGAATAAAGCGCAGGGAGGCCGAATTTATGCAGTACCGGAGCCCGCCGGGGGCCGGCCCGTCTTGAAAAACGTGCCCGAGGTGCGAGTCGGCCCCCCGGCTGCGCACCTCGGTACGCACCATGTTATGGGTCAGATCCTCTTTTTCCTTTATATTTTCAGGATCAACCGGCCTGGTGAAGCTTGGCCAGCCGCAGCCTGAGTCGAATTTGTCCTGGGAACTGAACAGTGGTTCACCGGAGACAATATCCACGTACAGTCCTTCCCTTTTATTGTCCCAGTACTCGTTCCGGAACGGAGGCTCAGTGGAGCTGTTTTGAGTGACATCGTACTGCATCGGGGTAAGCCTTTTCTTTAAATCCCCCACGCCGGCACTTTTGTTACTCCTTTCCCCGCCCCAGTACCTTTCAATAAAATGATCCCGTCCCGATCCCTGGCGGTACAAGGAGTAATGGGAGAGGTTTTTACCGTGGTAATCCTGATGATAATCCTCCGCCGGGTAGAAGTGTGCAACCGGAAGTATCTCGGTGACCACGGGCCTGTCGAACCGGCGGCTCTCGTCCAGTTCCCTCCTGGACGCTTCGGCCTTCCGCTTCTGTTCCTCGCTGTGATAGAAAATTGCCGTCCGGTAGGAATTCCCCCGGTCGTAAAACTGTCCCCCCGGGTCTGTGGGGTTGATCTGCCTCCAAAATATATCAAGAAGACTTTCGTAAGAAATAACCTCCGGGTCGTAGGTCACCTGCACGGCCTCACAGTGCCCGGTGGTGTTGGAGCAGACCTCCTCGTAGGTGGGGTTGTCCCTATGTCCCCCGGTGTATCCGGAAACAACACCGGCCACCCCTTCCGCCTCCTGAAAAGGCTTCACCATGCACCAAAAGCAGCCCCCGGCAAAGGTGGCTAGATGGTATCTTTTTTTTCCACTGCCCTTAAAATATATACTCAACTTTCAGATCCTTTTCTGCAATTCTCGGTTAAAAAGTAATAAAATGTAATTTGTAATTTTATCCTGTCTTTAAATTCAGTATTTATACGTGCATATAACAAAATTATCAACAACTTCGATGAGATAGGCGCGCAAAATTATAAACATCAGGGCAGGTAGTCTTCCCTTACTGGAGCGAATACTTCTATGATTATTGAATCTTCCAATACCCTTGCCGAGTGTAATGCCTCTCCCGGGATTGACCAACTGTCTCCGGGGCCGGCGTGGTATTCCTCACCGCTGACAATCAGTATTATTTTTCCCTCCACTATGAAGCCTGTCTGCTCGTGGGGCTAACCCCCCAATAAAAAATCACCCCTACCTATCCGCAGCAGAGGTGATTTTAATAAATACTTTCCCGTTTCACTTTGGATTCTGCCAGAATACGGTCTTCAGTATAAGGTATTGGGTCACTTAATTAGTTTTGGGCAGTACCTTTACTATTTCTGTGTTTTCGTCGTAGCTGACATTGGCGTTGAGGCTTTCACCAACGAACCTCAGGGGCACCACTGTGCGTCCGTCAACTATGGTAGGTGGCACGTCCAGAGTTACCGGATTGCCATCAACCAGTGCGTTGTTATTGCCAACGGTCATTTCGATAACCTTGCTGCCCTTTAGCACGGTAATGGTCTGATTTTCGGCGTTCCACCCGACCTGTGCACCCATGGTTTCAGCCAGTGCCCTGAAAGGAACCATGGATCTTCCCTCAGTTAAAAAGGGTTTTACGTCAAAGTCAGGCTTTACACCGTTTACAAAAATCTTTGGCCCCTCTATACCGGCATCCTTGAATATCTGGCCGGCCTTGGCATAGAGTTTGTCGTCGTTTGGTGAGATGGCCAGGGACTTTTCAATGGTATCAACGGCTTCCTTCTTGTCTCCTGCTTTTGCCTTCAACTCCGCCTGGTAGGCCCACACCATAGCGTCGGGATAGTTGGCGAAGGGGGCCTCAGGATCGTTAAACACCTTTGCGGCCTCATCAAACTTACCCTCGGATTCCAATGCTTTCGCCTTAGTAATGTACGGGTTGCCGGGCGCTCCTTCCGAAGCCTTGACCAGGAAGTTCCCCAGACTATCCATGGATAATCCCGCCTCCTTGGACAGGGCGTACGGGTTGCTCATGGGTCCGAATTTTCCAGGGTTCATTCCCTTGATGTATTCCTGGGTAACTGTGTCAATCTTGAGTTGACCATTCAGTGCTTTGGTAAAATCTTCGGGTTTTAAGTGGGCTGGAAGTTTAATGCCCAGTTTGTTGGCGTCAAAATTCTCAACCGCTTGATTTGCAGATACTCCCTGTGGAATTTTAATCATCGTGCCGGGTATAAAGAGCGGGGGAGAAAATGTACCCTTACCGGTGTCAGCTCCAGTCATACCGCCAGGCATTCCACCGGGCATAATTCCGCTGTGCCCACCCGGAAAGGTTCCGACAGTTGCTCCTCCACCGGGGAAGGTGCCACCAGTTGCGCCCCCACCAGGAAAGCCACTGTTTAATATGTCCAAGCCACCAAACACACCACCGATGTTACCGCCGGGCATTCCGCCGCCGGGACCTCCGCCACCAGGCATTCCGCTAGGCATATTAGCGCCAGGACCACCGGTTCCACCCTGTATCTGTAACCCACCGCTCCTTCCGGGGCCAAAGCCTGTGGGGGCAGTAATCATATTGCCGGCTCCCACACCGCCGCCGGGCATGCTGCCGCCGGGCATTCCGCCACCGGGCATTCCGCCACCGGGACCGCCACCACTGGGACCACCGCCACTGGGACCGCCACCACTGGGACCGCCACCACTGGGACCACCGCCACTGGGACCACCGCCGCCGCCACCGCCACCGCCGCCGCCACCGCCGCCGCCACCGCCGCCGCCAAAGGCTTTGGCCTGTACAACAGACAGGGAGTATGGTATCAGTACGATAGTGCTGAACAGCAAAAGAAACGCAATGGCAAATACCATTGTTTTTGGTAGTTTCATAACTTTACCTCCCCAAAATGAGTATTCAATACAATAGAGAGAATACCTTAATCTGCACATAGTATAAGCAACGGCCCATTATCATCCCCTTCCATGTAAAATACCATTTTCACTGCTTTTAAGCGCAATAATACTAACACTGATGCCCTTTTTAGAAGGAAAACACTTTTCTACTGCCTACTTACCTTTTCAAATTTTTCTCCGCTCCTTGCCTCTAATCTGAAAAAAAGAACCGAATTAAAGCAAATCACCCCTTCCCTAACGCCATTATTTTTTATGGAGCCTCACGTAAACCTGCGGCCGCATAAGACCCCTCCGACACCATGTTATACCTGCAATATTAAACTAAAGAGCTTAAGGTGTCCCCACCCGCGAAGGGTGGTTTGTTTGAAACAGTGGGGGAAGGAACGGATGTTTCCCACCCCCACGGAAATCTACCCGGGTAGTTTTTGACAACTATTAGAGTTATCATTCTCTGAAGCCCCCTGTTATCGGTCCTTTTACCTTTTGGGATCACTTGCTTAAATGACAAGGTAATGACAAGGGGACGGGGTTATTGACAACTATTTTCTTTTTAAGGCAGAAAATATCAGGTGGTGGAATTATATGTGTCAGCAACCCCGTCCCCTTGTCACTCCCCTCCCTTGACACCCATTTTGGGGAAGATGATCAATCACAAGAAAAACGAACAAGGCAAGCGAGAAAGCAATGAAAGTGGTGGATACCGTCTTGTGTCATGAGCATAATAATGCTATAATTACGCACAAAAGGAGGCGACCCTATGCCGCAGATTAGACCGATTACTGATTTGAGGAATACCAATGAAATATCCGAAATCTGCCACGCCAAAAAAGAACCGGTTTTTATTACAAAAAATGGGTATGGCGACCTGGTAATTATGAGCATTGAAACTTACGAGGCCATGCTGGAAGAACGGGAACTTGACGCCGCCATCGCGGAAGCCGAGGCCGAGTATGTATCTGGCAGCCAGCTGTTGGACGCGAGGAAAGTCCTCTCCACATTAAGGAGGCGGCACTTTGGATAAATACGCCG
>Ga0209347_1004583_pt1 | contig 14196 bp, 12 predicted proteins | sample AutmiccommuBRH23_FD_187382 | JGI IMG/M metagenome (GOLD analysis project Ga0209347, IMG submission 187382) | Deep subsurface microbial communities from Mt. Terri, Switzerland - Autotrophic microbial communities BRH/23 (SPAdes) (version 2) | ecosystem: Environmental > Aquatic > Deep subsurface >... | reverse complement strand
AGGCGCAACTGTACTGCTGAACCTGATCAGGGGATCCGGAACATCTGGTCTGAGGGGTATTCCACCGGTTCGGGAGGGCAGGTACATAAGACCTCTGCTTTATACCAGGAGGGATCAGATTGAGTTTTATTGTAAATCACTGGGCATCCCCTACCGGACAGATAGTTCCAATCTAAAAACCTTTTACCTGAGAAACAGAATAAGGTTGGAATTAATACCGCTTTTAGAGGAAAAATATAACCCTGCAGTGGTCAAGTCTCTTAATCGTCTGGCTGGAATTGCCCGGGATGAGGACGAATACCTGGACTCGGTGGCCCGAGTGGCTTTCGGGGATGTGGTAAAACACCAGGAAATCGGTAAAGTTATAATCTCCATTGAAAAGATGGAATATCTTTCAACCGCCATTAAAAGACGTGTTATCAGGACTGCCTGCCTGGAGCTGGCTGGATTCGGAGGACTGCCGACCTTTGATCACGTTGAGGCGGCATTGAAACTGGCCTTCAGCCAATGCCGTCAAGGAAAGATTGATTTGCCCGGAGGCCTTCGGTTGGTTAAAAAATACCGTTTCCTGGAAATCATAACAGATAAAGGGCAGTGCCAGATACTCTTTTACCAGCACAGAATACAAGTTCCGGGATTTACTGCCATACCGGAGATTGGCCGGGCCATTGCTGCAGAGACACTGGAGGTTTCCCGGGCCGGGGATCCGCGGCAGTATAGCTATAACGAAGCCTTACTGGATCTGGACAGTATCCTGGGACCGGTCTTTGTCAGAAAGCGGATGGATGGAGATAGTTTTTTTCCTCTGGGTATGAATGGGAAAACAAAACTAAAAAAATTTTTTATTGATTTAAAGGTCCCCAGAGAGCACAGGGACGCAATACCAATCGTGACTTGTGGAAATGATATAGTATGGGTGGCGGGGTTTCGTACGGACCGCAGGTTCTGTGTTACCGAAAAAACCGGTCGCTGTCTTCACCTGAAATTGTTGGAAAGCTGCTGATGTGCTTGACCTGGATATTGAAAGACCATTTTGATTGTGTTAAAATTTTCATTATGGGTTTTTTTTAGGTTGTCAGAGAGGAGTGGCTTTGTTTGAACAAGGTCCTAAAAAACCTGAGTATCTATCTTCTAATAGTACTGGTCATTATAGCACTGATCAAGTACACTTCACCCCAGGCAGCCGTACCAGAAAAAGTTAGATACGACCAGTTTTTAAATATGGTAAGCAAAGGTGAAATTACGAAGGCTACCATTCAGTCGGGAGAGAATACAACCCACATTTTTGGAGAGAGAAAAGACGGGGCCAAGCTGGAAACCAGGGGTCCGCAGCCTGATCCAAGGTTACAGGAACTACTGGCGTCCAAGGGAGTCCAGTATGATTTTGAGCCTCCTCCACAGCCGGGCTGGTGGACTGGAATAATTACCAGCCTTTTACCAATCCTGATATTTGTTCTGCTGTTTTTTTTCCTCATGCAGCAAACCCAGGGCGGCGGAAACAGGGTTATGTCTTTCGGTAAAAGCCGCGCCCGAATGGTTACAGACGAAAAAAAGAAGGTTACCTTCGCTGATGTGGCCGGAGCTGACGAGGTCAAGGAAGAACTGACCGAAATAGTGGAGTTTCTAAAAAACCCCAAAAAATATAACGAATTGGGGGCTAAAATCCCCAAGGGAGTTCTTCTATTTGGTCCTCCCGGAACAGGTAAAACTTTGCTGGCCAGGGCTGTGGCCGGTGAGGCCGGAGTTCCCTTTTTCACCATAAGCGGTTCCGACTTTGTGGAAATGTTTGTGGGCGTTGGGGCATCCAGGGTTAGGGACCTCTTCGAGCAGGCCAAGAAAAGCGCTCCCTGTATTGTGTTTATTGATGAGATTGACGCGGTGGGCAGGCAGCGGGGGGCAGGTCTGGGAGGCGGCCATGATGAGCGCGAGCAGACACTGAACCAGCTTTTGGTGGAAATGGATGGGTTTGCCCCCAATGAGGGAATTATTATAATTGCGGCCACCAACAGGCCGGATATCCTTGACCCGGCGCTTCTAAGGCCGGGGAGGTTTGACCGCCAGGTGACGGTGGATGTTCCCGACCTTACCGGGCGTAAGGAAATACTTAAAGTACATGTCAGGGGGAAGCCGCTGGCCTCAGATGTGGATCTGGCGGTGCTGGCCAGAAGAACCCCTGGCTTTACCGGGGCAGATTTGGCCAACATGGTGAATGAGGCAGCACTTCTGGCGGCCAGGTTTGAGAAGCAAGAAATAGGCATGAACGAGTTGGAAAGCTCCATTGAGCGGGTAATAGCCGGCCCTGAAAAAAAATCTAAGGTTATAAGCGAAAATGAGAAACGCCTGGTTTCGTATCACGAGGCCGGACATGCCCTGGTGGGATATTTGCTTCCCAACACCGACCCTGTCCACAAGGTTTCAATCATACCAAGGGGCAGGGCAGGAGGCTACACCTTACTGCTGCCAAAAGAGGATCGCTATTACATGACCAGATCTATGCTCCTGGATCAGGTAACCATGCTGCTGGCCGGGAGGGTGGCTGAAGCAATTATACTTCAGGAGATTAGCACCGGTGCAGTGAACGACCTGGAAAGGGCTACCGGCACTGTCAGACGAATGATCATGGAATATGGAATGAGCGATGCCCTTGGTCCCCTTACTCTGGGCCGTAAGCAGGAAGCGGTATTTCTGGGCAGGGACATTGCCAGGGACAGGAATTACGGCGAAGAAGTGGCCACCTCCATTGACAAGGAAGTAAAACACATTATAGATAACAATTATAACCGGGCCCAGAAAATGCTGGAAACCCACATGGAAACCCTGCACCTGATAGCCCGGGTGCTTATGGAAAAAGAGACCATTGAGGCCGGGGAATTTGAAGAGCTAATGAAACAGGCCGGACTGTATACCGGCAAATAGAAAATGCTACCTTAGCGACAGAGGAGGACAAGATTCTAAATGGAGCGTACCTATCTTATGATTAAGCCCGATGGAGTTCAGAGGGGGCTGATTGGTGAAATTATTTCCAGGATTGAAAAAAAAGGACTTAAGTTAGTGGGGCTAAAGATGCTGACTATACCCCGGGAAACCGCCGAAAAGCATTACGGGGAGCACCAGGGCAAACCCTTTTTTAAGCCTCTGGTGGATTACATCACCTCGGGGCCGGTGGTGGCCATGGTTGTGGAGGGTAAGGACGTTGTCAGCACCACCAGGGAAATGATGGGGGCCACCAACCCCTTGAAGGCCGTCCCCGGTACCATAAGAGCAACCTACGGAATGGATATGGGAAGGAATATAATTCACGGGTCAGATTCCCCGGAAAGCGCTGACAGGGAGATAGGTATTTTTTTCCTCCCTGCTGAACTGGTGGACTATGGCCGGGACTTTGATAGATGGATTTATGAATAAAAGCGACTGAGGTCGCTTTTTTCCGTTTTCGCTGGAAGGTATGAAGAGTTTCCATGTCAAAATTATCATATAGGCAGCTTTACCGTCTAAACTATAAATAAACCTGTGAAATGGCAAGAAGGAATTTTATAACGGCTGAAGAATCTTTTTTTCAAGAAGGTGCTAAAGAATGACTATTCTTAAAACCGGTATAAAGGGAGAGGCCTCGGTGGCCGTAAATGATTTAAACACCGCCATTGCCTACGGCAGCGGAGGGGTATCGGTTTTTGCAACCCCGGCTATGATTGGCCTGATGGAAAAAGCAGCCCTTTCTTCGGTGGACCCCTTGCTGGAAGTGGGTATGACCACAGTGGGAACTCGTATAGAGGTTCAGCATCTGGCGGCCACCCCTATAGGAATGAATGTGGTGGCTGTGTCAGAGTTGGTGGAGGTGGAGGGAAAAAGGCTTTTGTTTACGGTTGAGGCCAGGGACGACCTGGAATTGGTTGGACGGGGCACCCACGAACGATATATAGTGCCAATGCAAAAATTTTTAAACAAGGCCTTTGCTAAGAAATCAAAGTCTTAATGTATACAAGACAGAATCAAAATATTTTAGAAGGAAATTTCTCCATCATATAGAATAAATTTAAGTGCATTGGTCCATAATGGCAATTTATGGCACTCCTGATAGCAATTAGAATGGATAGGATTGCCCTAATTTACAAAATATTATTTAGAAAGGGAGGTAAGTTGGCAGTACTGTTGTCAAAAGAAGTTTTTTTAAAAATGAGAGGAGAGTAAAATTAATGTCATACGATGCAACAAAACTAAAGGACTTTGAAATAGCCGAATTAGCTGAGAAGAACATGCCAACCCCGGATGAGTGGAGAGAAAAGCTGGGGCTTCAAAAGGACGAGATAATCCCCTACGGAAGAATTGCCAAGCTTGACTTCATGAAAATAATCGAACGTCTGAAAGATAAGCCCGATGGCAAGTACATAAACGTTACCGCCATAACCCCAACCCCCCTGGGCGAGGGTAAAACCACCACCACCATGGGATTGGTGGAAGGTCTTGGCAAAAGGGGCCAAAGTGTAGGCGCCGCCATTCGCCAGCCCTCCGGCGGACCCACCATGAACGTCAAAGGAACGGCTGCCGGCGGCGGAAACGCCCTGGCCATCCCCATGACCGAGTTCTCGCTGGGACTTACCGGTGACCTGAACGATATTATGAACGCTCACAACCTGGGCATGGTGGCCCTTACCTCCCGCATGCAGCACGAGAGAAACTATGACGATGCCGAGCTGGCCAAGCGCAACCTGCGCCGCCTTGATGTAGACCCCACCAGGGTGGAATTCAACTGGATTATTGACTTCTGCGCCCAGGCACTGCGCAATATCGTTATCGGTATGGGCGGTAAAATGGACGGCTACATGATGCAGTCCAGGTTCGCCATTGCCGTTAGCTCCGAAATAATGGCCATACTGGCTGTGGCCAAAGACCTGAAAGATATGAGGGAAAGAATCGGCAACATCATAGTGGCCTATGATAAGAAGGGCAACCCCGTAACCACCTCCGACCTGGAAGTGGCTGGCGCCATGACCGCTTTTATGAGAAACGCCATCAACCCCACACTGATGAGTACTGCCGAGTATCAGCCGGTTCTGGTGCACGCGGGCCCGTTTGCCAACATAGCCATCGGTCAGTCCTCCATTATCGCGGACCGCATTGCCCTGAAGATGTTCGACTACAACGTAACCGAGAGCGGATTCGCCGCCGACATCGGATTTGAGAAGTTCTGGAATGTTAAGTGCCGCTTCAGCGGACTTACCCCCAACGTCTCGGTCATTACCGCCACCATCAGGGCACTGAAGATGCACGGAGGCGGCCCCAAGGTTGTTGCCGGACGCCCTCTGCCCGAAGAATACACCCGGGAGGACGTGGGTCTTGTCGAAAAAGGTTGCGCAAACCTTGTTCACCACATCAACACCGTCAGAAAAGCCGGCATCAATCCGGTTGTCTGCATTAACGCTTTCCATACCGACACCAAGGACGAAATTGCCGCCGTCCGCAGGGCTGCAGAAGCTGCCGGCGCCCGCTGCGCTCTTTCCGAGCACTGGGCCAGGGGTGGAGACGGCGCTCTGGAATTAGCCGATGCCGTCATCGACGCCTGCAAAGACAAGGTCAACTTCAAGCACCTCTATCCGCTGGAGATGCCCCTGCGTCAGAGGGTTGACATGATAGCCAAGGAAGTTTATGGAGCCGATGGAGTATCCTGGACACCTGAGGCCGAAGCAAAGGCCAAGGCATTTGAAGAGAACCCTGCCTACAAGGATTTCGCCACCATGATGGTGAAGACACACCTGAGCCTCAGCGCAGACCCCGCCCTGAAGGGTGTTCCCAAGGGATGGATACTGCCGGTTCGCGACGTTCTGATTTTTGCCGGAGCAAAATTCCTCTGCCCCATGACCGGATCCATCAGCCTGATGCCCGGTACCAGCTCCGACCCCGCTTACAGGAGAATCGACGTAGACACCGAAACCGGAAAAGTGAACGGATTGTTCTAAAACAGTAGCATACCATTATCAAGGGACCTCGAAAGGGGTCCCTTTTTTCATCACTTTGTAAGGGGTGGCAGCCCCTTTGTTTATTAAACAGTAAAATTATCGACAGGGTTTTGCAGATCAAGGGAGGAATACTGTATTATTAAAAGAATCATTTAATTGTTAAAAAACTTTTTATTTCATCCGGATTTTCAAAAAGCTTTGACAGCAATTTTGAATTACCATAAATTAAAAGAGGAGTGTGTATATGTCAAGACCTCCAAAATGCAGAAAGGTGGATTTCTTACCCCATTTGACATATTTTAAACCTGCAGGTGTGCCCATGAAAGAGTTAACAGAGGTCACCCTTACCATTGAAGAACTGGAGGCCATCAGGCTAAAGGATTTGATGGGGCTGGAACAGGAGGCCTGCGCTGAAAGAATGGGGGTATCCCGCCCGACGTATCATAGAATACTGACATCGGCAAGGCAGAAAGTGGCCGATGCACTGATAAACGGAAGGGCTATAAAGGTGGAGGGTGGCAATTACCAGGTTGTCATAAGGCATTTTCGTTGCCGGAAGTGCGGCCACCAGTGGGAAGATGTTTGTGGAAGGAGGGCGGAACTGACCTGTCCTTCCTGTGAAACAGAGCAGATACTTCGTATAAACGAGGATGGCTCCCTATTTAACTGCCACATGTGGAAAGAGGGAAAAAGAATTTAGTCCTTAACTAATAAACCCTTTTTATTAACCCCGGCAGGGGTTAAACTGTTATTGATAAGTCAGTTAGCCACCTATCGGGGGTGAGGGGTTGGACAGAATACAGAGACTTAAAGCTGATGCCTTTTACCAGGAGTGCCTGTCACTAAACGGTGATCGTGAGAGGGACAGGCTTTTTTGCTGTCACGATTATCAGCATATGCTTGACGTTGCGCAAATTAGTTATAAAATAGTCGGAACCGGCAGCTTGTATGAGTTTGCCGTCAAAGAAGGCTTATCCGGGGTGAACGGGGCCTCGGAGGTTGTTTTAGCCGCCGGGCTGCTGCATGATATAGGGCGGTGGCGGCAGTATGACACCGGTGAGGACCATGCCTTGGTGGGTGCAGCTATGGCCAGGCCGGTGCTGGAAAGTGCGGGTTTTCTAAAAGAGGAAATAAAGGCCATAGTCAGGGCCATAGGTGAACACAGGAGGGCCGGTCCGGGAGCAAGTTATCTGGGTCGGGTAATCTGTCTGGCCGATGACCTATCCAGACCATGCGATAAATGCAAAGCCAGGCTGGACTGCTATAAATACGAGTATATGGAAATTATAAAAGAAAGAAGCCGGCTGGGTTTTATGCCCGAGGTGGGCTGATTATTATAGGGAAGTGTGGTTACGGTGGAAGTACGAAATTTGGTTGTTTTAAACCGGGAACAGGCCAAAAGGGAAATTTCAATGGTGGGTTCAGACCCGGGAGGGTGGCGCTGGCTGGCCCCCAAGGCCGTGCACAGGGTTTTGAAAATATCCGGCCTGATGCCCAGGCAGGCCAATATAATAAAGCAGGAGATGTTGGGCAAGGGTGGGGACGCGGCCGTTGCCCGGGGCGTTATAGATTGCACTGCTGAACGCAGTAATGTACTGGTGATGGGGACGGTAAAACAGCTGGAGGCTCTTATTGTAAAACTGAAGATGCAGCCCTTTGGATTAGCTGCACTGGCTGATCAAATCAGGGAAGTTCTGGTTTCACTAGAGGGGCGCAAGCCCTTTAACCTTGACTGCAGGGGGAAGATTCTGCCCATTGGGAGCCGCACCCTGGTTATGGGTATACTTAATGTAACACCGGACTCCTTTTCAGACGGGGGACAGTTTTTTGATGCCGGCAGGGCAGTGGATCAGGCTTTGCGCATGGAGTCCGAAGGGGCGGACATAATTGACCTGGGGGGGGAATCCACCCGGCCCGGCCACCAGGAAATAACCCCGCAAGAGGAAATGCAGAGAATAATACCTGTGCTGTCCAGATTGGTTAGGGAATTAAAAATACCGGTATCGGTGGATACCACCAAGGCCGAAGTGGCCGCCAGGGCACTGGAAGAGGGAGCCAACATTATTAATGACCAGTGGGCCCTGCGCGGGAATGAATTGGCGGCAGTGGTGGCCCGATACCGATCACCGCTGATCATTATGCACAATCAAAAAGGATCTGAATATAACGACCTTATGGGGGATATGATCAGATATTTCAGGGAAAGTCTGGCCCTGGCCGGGGAAGCTGGAATAGACAGGAGCAATATAATAATTGATCCGGGAATAGGTTTTGGAAAAACTGTGAAGCAAAATCTAGAAACAATGAGACGACTTAAGGAACTGGACTGTATTGGACTGCCGGTGCTTCTGGGAACCTCCAGAAAATCCATGATTGGCAAAACTCTGGATTTACCCCCCGGTGAGCGGGTGGAGGGAACTGCCGCCACAGTAGCCCTGGGAATTACATACGGTGCAGATATAGTAAGGGTTCATGATGTCAAGGAGATGGTTAGGGTGGCCAGGATGACTGATGCCATGGTGAGAACCGGCCCCGGGGTGGATGTCAATGGATAAGATAATAATGAAGGGCATGAGATTCTTCGGTCATCATGGGGTTCTGTCCCAGGAGAAGGAACTGGGCCAAATTTTCGAGGTGGATCTTGAACTTTCTATTGATCTGGGGCCGTCGGGCCATAAGGATGACTTAAGCCTGACCGTCAGCTATGCCGATGTTTTTGCTTTTGTGGAGGAGTTGGTTACCGGCCCCCCCATGAATCTTATAGAGGCGGTTGCCCAGAGGTTAGCCCGGGGTGTTTTAGAGAGATTTACTCCGGTCCAGGCGGTTAGAGTGTTTCTCAAAAAGCCATCGGCTCCGGTGCAGGGGCTTTTTGATTATATGGCTGTAGAGATTTCAAGGGAAAGAAATAAAGAAGCGGTAAGCAATAAGCTGTAAGCGGTAAGCTCTAATCAAAACAAACAATGATTCAACTGCAGACATTCTTGCTAACAAAAGCACTTCGTAGGACTGGCTTACAGCTTACAGCTTTTACAGAAAGGTTTGAGGACTTTGGCTGAAAGGGTGTTCATCGGGATTGGATCGAATCTGGGCAGTAAAGAGGAGAATATCACGCAGGCACTGGAGTTGCTTAAGGCGGACGGCAGGAGTTTTGTTGCGGCGGTGGCCTCGCTTTACAGGACAGATCCTGTGGGATACACCGATCAGGACTGGTTTTTGAACACAGTGGCGGTGCTTGAGACCGATCTTTCTCCCGGTGATCTGCTTGGTTTTTTGCTGGAAACAGAGAATAAGATTGGCAGAGAAAGGACCATTCACTGGGGTCCCCGGGTTATCGACCTGGATATTCTTTTGTATGGCAATTTGACCATAACCTCTACCGACCTGCAAATACCTCATCCCAGACTGGAAGAGCGGGCCTTCGTGGTGGTTCCGCTGGCGGAACTGTTTCCAGACCTAACGCTGCCCGGGGGCAGCGCCGCGTCTAATCTGGCAGCCCAACTCTCCAAAAACCAGCGCGTTGAAAAATACAAATAGTGCATTGTCCAGGAGCTTATGGCTTACAGCTTACAGCTTATAGCTTATAGCACCGATCAAGTGAGGGGTATTAAGCTTGGAAAAAACTCGTATAGCACTGGTTCAGATGCAGTCGCACCTGGGCATGGTGGAAAAAAATCTCAATAAAATTGAAGGTTATATATCTGAGGCAGCTGATGGGGGATCGGATATAATATGCTTTCCGGAGATGTGCCTGCAGGGTTACAGCCGGGATAAGGCCGGCCTGACATCTGTTCGGCTGCCGGGAGAGATTACCGGCAGGATTAGCAGGAGGGCCGTTGATAACGGAATCACGGTCCTGGTGGGCATGGCTGAAAAAGATGACCTGGAAAGGGTATACATAACACAATTGGCCTTTTTCCCCGATGGCTCTATTGACAAATATCGCAAAACCCATCTGGGTAAAAGTGAAAAGCCCCATTTTACCCCCGGTGACGATCTTCCGGTATTCAGCACGGGTAAGGCCCGGTTCGGTATACAGATATGCTGGGATATGCATTTTCCGGAGGTATCGGCCATTCTATCACTAAAGGGAGCCGAAATAATCTTTGCCCCCCATGCCTCGCCGGTAATTGTGGGGGACAGAAGGGCCATATGGATGAAATATATGGCGGCCAGGGCTTATGACAACTCGGTTTTCGTGGCTGCCTGCAACCTGGTGGGTGAGGACGGTTGCGGCCAGGAGTTTTGCGGAGGGGCCCTGGTTTTAGACCCCAAGGGAAACACCCTGGCAGAAAGCTTCGGTCAGGGTGAGGGAATGCTGGTGGCCGATCTTGACCCGGAATTAATTAATACCATTAGGATGAGAAAATCCAAATCCATGCGGGACAGCTTTTTTTTGGACGGTAGAAGACCGGACCTTTACGGTCCATTTATGGGAAAGTGAAGGTATTATATATGAATTTTTTAAACGGAGGAAGTCTGATGACTGAAAATTTGCCTGTTATTACAATTCCTTTGCCAACTCCATTTCCTGTGGGGGATGTCAACGTATACCTGATTAAGGCAGACCCGGTTACTCTGGTGGATTCGGGTCTTTTTTATCCTCCTTCGGAAAAGGTGCTGAATGAAGCCCTTATACATAACGGCCTTCAGATGAGCGATATCAGGAGAGTGGTGATTACCCACGGACACCTGGACCACTACGGAATGGCCGGTAAAATTCAGGAAGATACCGGTGCCGAGGTCATTGTGAGAAGCGAGGAAATGAGATTGATGAAGCCCGATAAGTCTCACATAGATAGTATAACCGGGACACTTAAGTCTACCGGTATGCCGGAGGAGTTGATGAGTTTAAACGTAGCCTTCATGTCAAAGACGCCATTCATCTATCCCATTCAGAAAATAAGCACTTTCTCAGACGAGTCCTACCTTGAGTTTTCAGACTTTAAAATGAGAATGCTGCATATGCCGGGCCACAGCGAGGGCCATACCTGCCTGTACTGGGAAGATGAGAATATACTTATTTCGGGTGATATGCTTCTGCCAGACATTTCTTCCATAACGTCCATCGGATTTGACCCTGGCATGAAGAATTTAAGGAGAAGATCCCTTGCGGAAATGATCAGCAGCATGGAGAGGATAGGCAGGTTTAACCCCGGCCTTTGCCTTCCCGGTCATGGTGAAGCCTTCCAAGATCCCGGCGGTCTGATAAGTGCCAGGGTTCAGTTTCACCGCGACCGGCTGGATGAAATATACAGCCTTGTTCCCCGTGGAGAGGAAAAGGGGGTTACACCTTACCAGCTGTCCAAGATGTATTATCCCAATGTAGAGGGCTTTGACAAGTTTCTCGCTGTACTGGAAGTGGTTTCCCACCTGGACTTTTTATTGGATGAGGGCCGGATAGCCGAGAAAATTGAAGATAGCGGTGTTTCCCGATTCTTCCGTTTACTCAATTAAAAAGCTTATTCCGATGTTATTACCGCGATCCTGAAGCAGCAGCCTGTTTCAGAATCGCGTTTTTTTTATAAACCCGGTGCCGGTGTGTGGGCCAATCAAAAGGTGTCCGTGTGGAATAAGGCTGATTAGGTAGGTTATGGCCAGAGAAATCAGTGTACAGAAAATAAATGCCAGGGTGCTTTTCCAAAGATAACCGCCAGGCGTCAGGTATTGGTTTATTATATCCACGACACCGTACAGCACCATGGCATGGGCAAGGTAGCTTCCGTATGAAAATTTACCTGCAAATTTAAGGCAGCTGAAAATGGCCGGGCTGTACTTTACTATGTTTAAAGAAATAGCGTACAACAATAGCAACTCCGATACAGTGTATAAAAACATTGAAGGTTTAAGTGGCGTTGAACAGTTCAAGTTCACTATCCCATCAGCAGCCCCGGTCATCAGCTCATAACCCACCCAAATATAAAGCGCTATAAAAATAAAGCTGTTCCAGCTAACTGACCGGTTGACAAACTCCCTCCATTTAGCCAGTGCTACTCCCGCTATCCCACCCATAATGAAATAAAAACTGAAATAAAGGAAATTACGGTCGCGGTATTCCACGAACAGAAGCTGAATTACCGCTGAACCGGTGTAAAAATCCTCTGTTATATAGCTGAAAGAAAACCACATTAGAAAGGCGTACATAGCCGCCATCAGCGCTACCGTAGTCAAAAACTGCCACTTGCCGGAGATAAGTCTGCCAATACGCTTAAACAGGGATAAGAACAGTGGATAAAGCAGGTAAAACTGGAATATCATGATTACAAACCACAGGTGATAAACCGCCGAGCCCGACAAAAGTGTTTTACTAAATTCCTTTAGCCAGGCAAGGCCCATCGCCAGCGGGATGCTGTCAACAGTGGCTACATACAGGCATGTCCAAAGTATATACGGAGCAAGAATATCTATCGTTCTTTTTTTAATAAAGGACGGATAGTTTATTTGGGGGTAGTAGTTATAGAATAAAGCCAGGCCGGTGGCAAAAACAAAGGCCGGGACCGCAAATTTTACAAAATGCAGTACCATGCCTATCATGAACGCGTCGGGAATCAGTATGTCAGGTTTTCGTGAATATACACCCAAAGAGTGCTGAAAAACCACCGCCAGAAAAGCCAGCCCTCTTAGTACATCCAATTCGAGAATCCGTTCCTTTTCCGGAGCATGTTTAAAAACCTTTGAGTCTTTGGCCGATAGCATTTTTTATACCTCTAGTCAATTGCTTTTGCTACCACATCCCCTTCTGGTGAATACCGGCCGGGATAAGGCATTTTTCAAAACCTAACAAGAAGTATAGCATATTTTTTGTTGTATATGAAAGGGCTTCGCCCCATGGACTCAGCGGCCAGCATTTATATCTTAAACCTGCTTATCATTTAATGGAAAGGGATAATATACGCCATCTGTATACGGATAGCGTATAGGGGTCAGCCCTTGACATGGGCAAAACACAATGGAAGGGGAAAAAAGCATACAGGTCGATAGCTGTTCCCATAAGGTCCTCTGTCCAATGTCAAGGGCTGACACTACAAAGGTATTTGACGGTCAAGTCCTTGGTATTTATGGGGATTTTATTTTGTCAGAATAAATAACAGGGAGAAGGAAAAATGGTAGCAATGGCAAAATAAAGCAAAGGGAGATTTCGATTCCGGAAGAGTTATATAGTGAATCCGTCCCCTGTCGCACAAGCCGCCAGCCTAATGTCCGTGGCAGTTGAAAAAGAGAAGGAAAACTGAACTTTGGTAATAATATTAAAAAAAACTTTTCCAAGGGAGGTTTTTATGAAAATTGAATCCCTGTCAATGAAGAATTATAAAATGTTCCGGGATACAACTGTTAAGGACCTACCTGATATGGCGGTTTTTCTCGGTGCCAACGGTACGGGAAAATCTACGTTGTTTGATGTTTTTGGGTTTCTACATGATGCTTTGATTGATAATGTTCGGGCTGCAATTACTAAGCGAGGTGGATTTAATGAGGTGGTTTCCAGGGGTGAAAAGGGACCCATTGAAATTACTATTAAATTTCGCCCAAAGCCAGCTGATCCTATTGTTACTTATGAATTAAAAATTGGCCTGGGTAATAGAGGAATACCCGTTGTGAAACGGGAGGTTCTTAAATACCGCCGGGGTCAGAAGGGTAAACCGTGGCACTTTTTGGATTTTTCGGAGGGTTCCGGGGTTGCCATCGTAAATGAAGTGGAGTACGGCCAGCCGGGTGTAGAACCAATCCGTGAAGAGCAAAAGTTGGATTCACCGGATATTCTGGCTATCAAAGGTTTGGGTCAATTTAGCAAATTTCAGCAGATTGCTGCTTTTCGTCGTTTGATTGAAGGATGGCATGTTATGGATTTTCATATTCAGGCAGCCAGGTCAAGCCAGGACGCAGGCTACAGTGAGCATTTATCACCAACTGGGGAAAATTTGCCACTGGTAGCTAAATTTATGTACGAACACTACCCAGAACGGTTCAAAGAGATATTAAGCAAAATGTCCCAAAGGGTACCTGGGATTACAGCCGTACAAGCTACCGAGACAACCGACGGGAGAATAGTTTTACGATTTCAGGACGGCTCTTTTAAGGATCCTTTTGTAGCACGCTATGTTTCGGATGGTACCATAAAAATGTTTGCCTATTTGTTACTGTTGCATGATCCAAATCCTCATCCCCTGCTTTGTATTGAGGAGCCAGAGAATCAATTGCATCCGGAGCTTTTATACGAGTTGGCTGAAGAATTTAGAAGTTATAG
>Ga0209347_1004578_pt1 | contig 14216 bp, 8 predicted proteins | sample AutmiccommuBRH23_FD_187382 | JGI IMG/M metagenome (GOLD analysis project Ga0209347, IMG submission 187382) | Deep subsurface microbial communities from Mt. Terri, Switzerland - Autotrophic microbial communities BRH/23 (SPAdes) (version 2) | ecosystem: Environmental > Aquatic > Deep subsurface >... | reverse complement strand
GCTCGAGCCACTTCAGCCCGGTGCGTCCGGAATCGACCAGCGGGTAGCCGTACTTCTCGGCCATCACCGCGTTCCACGTCCGAACTCCCTGGACGATGTCCCAGTCGTAGATCGCGTCATTGGTGGCCATCGACGCGAGACGGAAACGCTCTTCGCTCGCCATCAGCGCTGCATCCCGTTCGATGAGGTTCTGGTGGTCGCGCTCGAGACGCTGGCCCCACCACAGCACCAGGGCGACGAGAATCAGAAGGTTTGCCGTTACGGAAACCGTGATGCCGCTTTCCAGGTCGAGCAGGCCTCTCTCTTCACCGCGGCTGCGGAGCCAGCCGATCAGAAATGCGAGGGTGACCGCGGCCGGGATGAACCGGCGTACGAGCAGTCCTGCGGGGGAGTCCGAGAAAAGCAGCCGCGGCCACGCTCGCGCGTCGCGATGCAACAGCAGCGCGGCTGCGAGGAGGAACGCGGCGAGCGCGGTCTCGGGTGCCATGCGGACGGGGGCGTCCGGCTCCCGAACGTTCAGCGCTCCGAAGAGGTACGCGAGGATGACGAAAAGCGCGACTGCCAGGACCGCTGTGCCGACGTGTCGCGCGATCCGTGTGGTGGAAGTGAATAGCGCTCCGATGGAGAGGAGTGCGAGCACAACCGCCGTTTCCCACGCCATCCTTCCGGGTGTCGTCGTCCGGGTTGGATCAGCGATGAGGAGCTCATCGATCCGGAGATCGACTCGGGCAACGTGTTCGACGAGTGTCAGCGCAGTCACTGCCAGCGCGAGACCTGCGAGCGCCCGCGACACGACACGCCTTCGGTCATAGGAAAGAAAAGCCGCGGCGAGCAGAACCACGGCCACCGCAGCGTTGGTCTTCATTCCCGACGGTCGGTCGCCGAAGACTCGGGCTGACTGCAGCGCGAGTACGATCAGTCCGACCGATGCGGCGCCCCATGCGGACAGGTTCGCCGCCCGGTGGATGCGGGCCTCCTGCACGGCGGCAACGGTCGACGATGTCATGAAGAGGAAAGTTGCAAGTTTCAGGGCGTCCGGACGGAACGCCGGTGATAACGGGCACAGCAGCCGAGAGGAACTCTCATAGCTGCAGCGTGCAATCAATGATACCTGTCGAGATCCTCACTGCAGGTCAGCCTTCCTCTCGCGTTATGCTTCCCGCCCTCATGACGCACAAAGCCGCCCGGGTACTCCTCGCTCTTGCTCTCTTCGCAGCCTGCCGGAATGAACCGCAGCAGACGACGTCCACCGCGACGGTGCCGACGGCGCCGCCTTCGGTTCAGCACGAGACGATCCGCGATCCGCATTCGTTCTCGCGTCCGGAAGACGTCCGCGTCGAGCACATCGCGCTCGATCTCGACGTCGACTTCGCAAAGAAGCAACTCTCGGGGATGGCGAACGTCCGGTTCAAGAACCTCACGGGAGCGCAGAAGCTCATCCTCGACACCGATCGCCTGACGATCCGCCGCGTGACCCTGCAGCCGGGCGGCGCCGAAACGCAGTTCACTTTCGGCAGTGCCGATCCGATCCTCGGCCAGCCCCTGGAGATTGCGATTCAGCCCGAGAGCACGTCCGTCGTGATCGAGTACTCGACCGATCCCGGCGCGAAGGCGCTCCAGTGGCTCGAGCCGTCGATGACCGCCGGGAAGAAGCATCCGTTCCTTCTCTCGCAGTCGCAGGCGATCCTGGCGCGCACCTGGGTGCCGTGTCAGGACACTCCGGGCGTCCGCTTCACCTACGAAGCGACTCTGCGCGTGCCGAAGGACCTCCTCGCGGTCATGAGCGCCGAGAACCCGCAGGCGAAGAACGAGGAAGGGATCTACACCTTCCGGATGCCGCAGACCATCCCCTCGTATCTGCTCGCGATCGCGGTCGGTGATCTCGAGTTCCGTCCGCTCGATTCACGCAGCGGCGTGTACGCCGAGCCGTCGGTGATCAACGCGGCCACCTCGGAATTCATCGATACGCCGAAGATGATCGCTGCTGCATCGGAGCTCTACGGCCCCTACCAGTGGGAGCGGTACGACATGCTGGTCCTCCCGCCGAGCTTCCCGTACGGCGGGATGGAGAATCCGCGTCTCACGTTCCTCACGCCGACGATCATCGCCGGCGATCGTTCACTCGTCTCGCTCGTCGCACACGAGCTCGCGCATTCGTGGTCGGGCAACCTCGTCACGAACGCTACGTGGAACGACTTCTGGCTCAACGAAGGCTTCACGACGTATTTCGAGCACCGGATCATCGAAAAGCTTTACGGCCGTGAGTACTCCGAGATGCTCTGGACGCTCGGCGTGACCGAGGTGCGGGAGGAACTGGCGACTCTGCCTGCGGCGGATCAGTCGCTCTACATCGACCTCAAGGGCCGCGATCCGGATGAAGCGCCGGGCATCGTGTACGAGAAGGGCGCGCTCTTTCTGCGCCTTCTCGAAGAAACGGCGGGCCGCGAGCGGTGGGACGCGTTCCTCCGCGACTACTTCGCGAAGTTCTCGTTCGTTCCGATGACGACACCGAAGTTCGAAGAGCACCTTCGTGCCTCGCTTCCGGATGTCGTGCAGAAGGTGGATACCCGCGCGTGGATCCACGGGCCGGGCCTGCCGCCGAATACGCCGCAGCCGAAGTCGGAAGCGTTCGCGCGCATCGAGGCCGAGGCGAAGGCATACGCGGACGGCGCGGACGCATCGGCGATCAACGACGAAGGCTGGTCGTCGCACGAACGGGTTCATTTCATCCAGTCGCTGCCGGCTCTCCCGCCGGGGCGGATGAGTGAGCTCGACGCCGAGTTCGAACTCAGCAAAGCGGGGAACAGCGAAGTGTTGTCGGCGTGGCTCGAGAAGTCGATCGACGCGCAGTACAAGGACGCCTGGCCCGCAATCGAGCGCTTCCTCACGACGCAGGGCCGCCGCAAGTTCCTGCAGCCGATCTACGAGAAGCTGATGAAGAGCGACCCGGCATTCGCAAAGCGCGTCTACCAGAAAGCGCGTCCGACGTATCACCCGCTCTCCCAGGGGACGATCGACGGCATCGTCAACGAGTCGACGGGTCGACAAGTCGACGGGTCGACGAGGTAGGCGTCAAGTCGGCGAGTCGTCAAGTCGTCGAGTCGTCAAGGATGAGCTGCCCCCTTCCGTCATCCTGAGCCGCGCAGACGGCGAAGGATCTCCGAATGCCAGGCATTGGCCACGCAGCGTGGACTGAAGACATGAGCAACGCATCCTGAGACCCTTCGCCGTCTGCGCGGCTCAGGGTGACGGAGGATGAATTCGTGTGCTTCCCGGAACGCAAAACAGCCCCGCATCGCGGGGCTGTCACTGCGCCTCTGCGCCTCTGCGCCACCGCGTTACCGCAAGATCGTCTCTTCGCGACGCGGCCCCGTCGAGATGATCGAGGCTTTCGTCTCGGTCTCGTCTTCGATGAACCGGATGTAGTCCTGCGCGGCCTGCGGGAGATCGTCGTACTGCGTGATGCCCGCGGTCGATGACTTCCATCCCTTGAACGTCCTGTACTCGGGCTGGTAGTCGTGATGGTCGACCGCGAAGGCAGGAAAGGTCTTCCAGACCGTGCCGCGGACGTTGTAGCCGGTGCAGATGCTGATCTCCTCGAATTCGTCGAGCACGTCGAGCTTGGTCAGCGCGATCTCGTCGAGGCCGTTGAGCATCGCCGAGGTACGGAGAATCGGGAGGTCGAGCCAGCCGGTGCGACGCGGGCGGCCGGTGACCGTGCCGAATTCGTTGCCGCGCCGGCGCAGGTGTTCGCCGTGCTCGTCGTTGAGCTCGGTCGGGAACGCGCCGCCACCGACGCGCGTCGTGTACGCCTTCGCAACGCCGAGAACCGTGTGGATCTGCTTCGGCGCGACACCGAGGCCGGTGCAGACGCCGCCGACGACGGTGTTGGAGGAGGTGACGAACGGGTAGGTGCCGTGGTCGATGTCGAGCATCATCCCCTGCGCCCCTTCGAACATCACGCGCTTGCCGCTGCGGATCTGGTCGTTGATCCAGACGGGCCCGTTGGTGATCCGCGGCGCGAGGATCTCGCCGAAGCGGAGGTAGTCCTCGTACAGCTTGGCCGGATCGAACGTCTGCGCCTTGTACACGCCCGACAACACGGCGTTTCGCTCCGCGCACGTGAACTCGATCTTGCGCTTCAGCACCTCGGGATCGATCAGATCGGCGATCCGGATGCCGTAACGTCCGACCTTCGATTCGTACGCCGGGCCGATGCCGCGACCGGTCGTGCCGATCTTGCCGGCGCCCGCGGCTTCTTCACGAGCCAGGTCGAGGGCGCGGTGATAGGGGAGGATGACGTGAGCCGAGTCGCTGATGAGCAGGTTTTCGGCGATCGTCACGCCCGCGGCGCGCAGCTTCTCGATCTCGTCGAGCAGCGCTTCCGGGTCGATGACCATACCGTTGCCGAGCAGGCAGAGCTTGCCCTCGTGGATGATGCCCGAGGGGATGAGGCGGAGGGCGAAGTGCTTGTCGGCGAACTTGACGGTGTGGCCGGCGTTGTGGCCGCCCTGGTAACGGGCGACGACGTCGAATTCCTCGCAGAGGAGGTCGACGATCTTGCCCTTCCCCTCGTCTCCCCACTGCGCACCGATGACCGCGACATTCTGAACGTTGTTTCTCATGATCGGAACCGGCGCGGAGCCTAGCACATTGACCCCTGCCGGCGGGGGGCTGCCCGGGCAATTGCGACGGTGCGCCGGGGGCGGTTATAGTCGGCGGAACCCGGAGGCCAGACCATGGATACCCAGAACATCGCTGCGGCGCCGCAGCCGATCTACTCCCCCGCGCCCGTGCCCGCCGAGCAGTTCGTGGACGGGATCCGCCGCCTTGCGGAAGGGCTGATCACCAAGCAGAAGATCCATGACTACCTCGTCGCCTACGAGATCCGGCAGGAGGATCTCGAGCGGTACAAGCTCTGGCTGGACGACCGGCACACGCGGAACAAGATCTTCCGGAACGAGCGGATCGAGGTCATGCTCATCTGCTGGCCGGTCGGGGCGGTGACCCCCCTCCATACGCACAACGGGCAGCTCGGCTGGATGACCATGATCGAAGGGAAGCTCATGGTCGAGAACTACCGGAAGATCCGCTGCAACCGTCCGGAGAACCAGCAGGTGGTCGGTCTCGACTGCCTGTCGGGCGCGACCGAGATCGAGATGGAGCATCTCGAGAACGAGCTCGCCATCCCCTCCGGTCCGCTGAACACGGTCGACAAGACCCAGACGATTCACCGGATCCGCAACCTCGCCGAGTGGAACGAGCGGGCCGTCAGCATGCACGTCTACTCCCTCCCGATCGACTCCTGCGTCGTCTTCGACATGGAAGCGCAGCGCTGCTACCGGCGGGACCTGAAGTACGACAACGAGTAACAAGTCGACGAGTCGACAAGTCTACGAGTCGACAAGGCCCCCGCCCCGGCTGCCTTCCGTGGCCATTCCCCCGAGGTTCTCCTCGTCGACTCGTCGACTCGTCGACTCGTAGACTCCATGGTCGACTCGTCGACTCCAAGGGTATAGTTCGCCCGCCATGACACTCCTCAGCACCCTCTCCGCAGAACTCTCACAGATGCAGTCGGCCGGAACGATGAAGCGCGAGCTCGCGCTCAAGGGGCCGCAGGGTCCCGTCGTCGACGTCGAAGGGATCGGCGAGGTGGTCATGCTCACCTCGAACAACTACCTCGGTCTCGCGAATCACCCGCAGATCGTCGAAGCGGCCGAGAAGGCCGAGCGCGATTTCGGGTACGGCCTCGCCTCGGTGCGATTCATCTGCGGCACGCAGACGATTCACCGCGAACTGGAGGCGCGCATCGCGCAGTTCTTCGGCACCGAGGACACGATCCTTTACGGCTCGTGCTGGAATGCGAATGAGGGGCTGTTCCAGACGGTCACGACCGAGCAGGACGCGATCATCTCGGACGAGTTGAACCACGCGTCGATCATCGACGGCATCCGTCTCGCGAAGTCGCGCAAGGAGCGCTACAAGAACCGCGATCTTTCGGATCTTCGCCGGGCTCTCGAAGCGACGAAGGACGCGCGCAACCGCCTCGTGATGACCGACGGCGTCTTTTCGATGGAAGGCTCGCTCGCACCGCTGCCGGAGATGGTCGAGATGACGCGCGAATACGACGCGTTTCTCGTCGTCGACGAATCGCACGGCACCGGCGTTCTCGGCAAGACCGGTCGCGGAACTGCGGAAGAGCTCGGAGTCTTCGGAAAGATCGACGCCTACACCTCGACTCTCGGCAAGGCCCTCGGCGGCTCGCACGGCGGCTTCACGACCGGACCGAAAGCGCTCGTCGAGTACCTCCGTCAGAAGTCGCGTCCGTATCTGTTCTCGAACACGCTGCCGCCGGCCGTGGTCATGGGATCGCTCGCGGCCTTCGACATCCTCGAGAAGGATCCGTCGTTCATGACGCGCCTGGCCGACAACACGCGCTACTTCCGCGAGCAGCTCACCGCGCGCGGCGTGAAGGTGCGCGAGGGCATCCACCCGATCGTTCCGATCATCATCGGCGACACGGCGAAGGCGATCTCGATGTCGAAGGAGCTGCTGCAGCGCGGCGTCTACGTCTCCGGCTTCGGCTTCCCGGTGGTCCCGCAGGGTCAGGCGCGCCTCCGCTGCCAGATCAGCGCCGCGCACACCCGCGAGCATCTCGACCGCGCGATCAACGCGATCGCGGAAGTGGCGCTGGGGTGAGAACGGATAGGACCTATAGGTAGAACTGCGGCGGAGTTTTTGTAGCGCGGACATTCCTGTCTGCGCCCGATCGGTTGATTTTCTCGGTGAGCAGCCACGGCCTCGACGGCCGTGGCCGACAGACAGGAACGTCTGTCTCTACAATCCTCGTCCGTCTCGCGCTTTTTCAATTTTCAATTCAATCAACACGCTCAGGTTAGAATCCCCCGTCCCCGATGCCCCTCCCTCCGGCCCTCCGTTCGGCGTTTTCCGCCGCGACTCTGCAGACGATTCAGAAGCATGCGGAGCGTTTCCGCGTCGACGAAGCGCTCTTCTACCGGAGCGCGTATCTCGCGACGGTGACCGAGAACGACGTGCGGTCGTTCCAGCCGGTGGTCGTGTTGCGCGACGGGCACGTGATGTCGTTCCGTTGCAAGTGCTCGCCGGCGATGCGGCCGAACGATCTCTGCCGCCATCTCGCCGTGATGGTGGAGCGACTCGCGGACGAAGAAGGGGTTCTGCCGGCCGATCGATTCGAGAAGAGTGTGTGGCGTGCGATCGGGATGGCCGCGTTCAGCGATGGCCGCGAGATCGAGATCGACGACGAGCCGGATGCCCGCGAACAACTCCTGCGTAAGTACGCGCTGACCGAACAGGAGCATCAGCTGCTGCAGCGCGGGTCGGGGTCCGCGCGACTGCTCTTCGAATCCTCGCCGTGGTACCGCTGGAGCAAGCAGATGTTCGTTCGCGGTGCCGGTGCGGTGCGGCTGCGGATTCGTGAGCGCGAGGCCGAACTGCTGGTCGGTGAGACGGACTCGATCGTGCCGCTGCCGCCGGAGGCGGTCGAGCAGGTGATCCAGGCGGCGCCGGAGATCGCTGCCGCTGGCGGATACGAGATCGCGCCGCATGCGCTCGCGCCTTCGCTCCGGATCGACATCACGTCGAATCGCGGTCTCCGCTTTTCTCCCGTGCTGCTCTCGGGTGGGGGGAGCGTGCTCGATCGTGACGCGATTCCGAAGTTCGGGCGCTACTACCTCACGGGCAACCGCTTCTCGTCGATCGCTCCGTCGGCTCCGATGTTCGTGGAGAAGAGCGACCGGCCGCAGGCGTCGCTGTTCGAAGTGCGGCCGGCGGCGGGGTTGCCGTACGACCGCGAGACCGTCCTTCCCGAGCGCGACGTCTTCGCGTTCGTCGAGCGGCATCGTCACGAGCTCGCCGCGCTCGCGCCCGACCTCGCACCCGATGCGATCCGCAACGCGGTTCCGGTCCGCCTCGACGGCGAGGTCGTTTTCGATTTCATCGGCGGAGGAAAGAGCCTGCGCGCCGCCGATCTGCTCGAGGTCGAGATCACGTTCATGGCGCCCGATGGCGGCATCACCGCAGCGGAACTGGCGCGTGCGCGCCGCGACGGCATTCGCGCGCTGATCCGCGGCAACGTCTGGATCGATGTGACCGATCCTCAATTTTCGTGGCTCGACGACGCGACGTTCGGCCCGAAAGGGCACGTTCTCGTCACGAAGCTCGAATTGCTCCGCATCCGCGGCTCGCTGCGCGGGAACGCGGTGTTTCGAGGCGATCGCACGTACGAGACGATCTTCCGTATCTTCGACGAGGTCCAGGTCGATGGCGGAGCGCCGCCACTCGCGCAGTTCGGTATCGATCTCTACGCGTATCAGCAGACCGGCTATCAGTGGCTCTGGCTCCTCCAGCAGAACGGATTCGGCGGCCTTCTCTGTGACGACATGGGTCTGGGCAAGACGCACCAGGCGATGGCGCTGATTCGTGCAGTCACGCATGCCGATCCGTCGCAGAACGTCCTGGTCGTCTGTCCGACCTCGCTCGTCGATCACTGGTGCGAGAAGCTCGCGCTCTATCTGCCCGACGTTCCCGTCACCGTGACGACCTACGGCCTCGTGCGCTCACGCTTCGAGCAGTTCCGCGACAAGCGTTTCGATCTGATGGTTCTCGACGAGATGCAGGCGATCAAGAACTCCGATACCGCGACGCATCACGCTCTGCGCGCGATCGACAAGCGCATCGCCGTCGGCCTGACCGGTACGCCGATCGAGAACCACGAAGGGGAGCTGAAGACGCTGCTCGATTTCGTCGTGCCCGGCTACCTGCCGAAGCACGTCGAGGATAGGATGACCCTGCAACGCCTCGTGCGACCGTTCGTGCTCCGGCGCACGAAGGCCCAGGTGCTGACGCAGCTGCCGCCGAAGATCGTCGACAAGCGTTTCTGCGAGCTGACCGATGCGCAGAAGCTGCTGTATCGCCGCGTGCTCGATTCACGGGTGAAGCCGTTGCGCTCGCAACTCCGTGCCGGCGGCGTCATTTCTTACGTTCACGTGTTCGCTGCACTCAATTACCTCAAGCAGATCTGCAATCACCCCGCATCCGCCGGCGGCGGCTTCGGCGCCGACGTCGCCTCGGGCAAGTGGGAGATGTTCACGGAGTTGCTCGACGAGTGCATGGCGAGCGGCCTCAAGGTCGTCGTCTTCAGCCAGTACCTGCAGATGCTCGGCATCATCGAAGACCATCTGTTCCGCAACGACATCGGGTATGCGTCGATCAAAGGTGGAACGAAAGAGCGTGGGGCCGAGATCGCCCGCTTTCGTGACGATCCCGAATGCCGCGTGTTCACGGCGAGCCTCCGCGCCGGCGGACTCGGCATCGATCTCACCAGCGCGTCGGTCGTCATTCACTACGATCGCTGGTGGAACCAGGCCCGCGAGGACCAGGCAACCGACCGCGTCCACCGTCTCGGGCAGAACAAAGGCGTGCAGGTGATCAAGCTGATCACGCGCGGGACCATCGAGGAAAAGATCGACGAGCTGATCGAGCGCAAAGGCGCACTCGCGTCCGACCTGATCCGGCCGGACGACCCGTCGCTCGTCAAGCAGTTCACGCGCGACGAGCTCGACGAACTCCTCGCAGACGATTGACGTGGCTCTCCGCGGCGTCTGTGTTCTGACGCACATATCCGATGCTCACGTGCCCATGCCGGACGCGGCGCTTGAGCGTACATCGAAGAGTGGATGAATGCCTTCGACGCCCATCTCGTCCCGACTGCCGAACCTGTGAACGGCCGCGCGGAAGCTCCGCCGGACGTCACGGCCTCGAAGGCGGCGATTGACGTATTCGTGGCTCATCGGTCCCGCCTGATGGCCGAGGGGATCGCCGCGATTCTGGGCCAGCAGCCCGGCTTCCGCCTGATCGGGACGGCAAGCGATGATGCGGCGATTCTGGCCGAGTCTTCCCGGCTCGCCGATTGCGTGGTGCTGCTCGACTGCCTGCTGGTGGGAGACCATCCCGCGCTGCTGCGGACGATCGTCGCGGACGAGCGACGGCGGGTCGTGCTGATCACCGTGCGGCCCGACGACAAGCGCATCCTCGAGGCCGTCCGGCTGGGCGTCCGCGGGGTTCTGCTCGAGAGCATGGGTGCGCGGCTCCTGGTGACGTGCATCCGCAAGGTGGCGGCCGGCGAAGAGTGGATCGAGCAGGGGTCCGCGGGCCGTCTGCTGCGGCAGTACGCCCAGCAGACGACGTCTCTGGACCCACTCCCACTCAGCCGCCGGGAGATCGAGATCGTGGCGAGATTCGCGCGCGACCTGAGTAATCGTGAGATTGCTGGCGAGCTGTGCATCAGCACGGCGACCGTGAAATCTCACGTGCACAGCATTTTCCGCAAGCTCGGCGTCACGACGCGTGCGGAAGTCATCGCACGAGCCCGCAGTCTCGGTTTCGCGTGAGACTCGCCGCAGGCGGGAACGAGAGCCGGCGCCTCGGCGTTTAGAATGGCGCTCCGTGAAAACCGACACCACTACTTCGCGCAGTCACATCCATCTGCGCGAGGGGATCGAGGCGTATCTCCGATTTGCGAAAGGGCGCGTCTGGACGGATGCGTCGCCGCGAGAGAGACTCTTTGCGCTCGCGACCGCCGTCCGCCGTCCCGCTCTCGATGCGATGCGCGAGAGCGAGACGCGGTATCGCGAGCAGGATTCGAAGCGCCTCTACTACCTCTCGATGGAGTTCCTGATGGGCAGGGCCCTCGGGAACAACCTCACGAACCTCGGCATCTACGACGAAGCGCGCGCCGTGCTCTCCGAGCTCGGCGCCGATCTCGAGGAGATCGCAGCGCTCGAACACGACGCGGCTCTCGGCAACGGCGGCCTCGGCCGTCTCGCCGCCTGCTTTCTCGATTCGCTCGCGACGCTCGACCTTCCCGGTTTCGGCTACGGGATCAATTACGAGTTCGGACTCTTCCGCCAGAGCTTCGTGGACGGTTACCAGCACGAGCGCCCGGATCACTGGATGAATGGCGGCACGCCCTGGCTCATCGAGCGTCCCGATGAAGCGATCGTGATTCCGGTGTTCGGCTCGATCGCGCACACGAACGAAGGCGGTGCCTACGCGCCGAAGTGGGTCGATTACAAAGTCATCATCGGCGTGCCGCACGACATGCCGATCGTCGGCTACGGCGGCCGCACGGCCAACGTTCTCCGTCTCTTCTCGGCCCGCGCGTCGGACGAGTTCGACATCGGCATCTTCAACTCGGGCGACTACATCCGGGCGGTTCACGAGAAGATCACGGGCGAGTCGATCTCGAAGGTTCTCTATCCGTCGGACGTCGTCGCAGCGGGTAGAGAGTTGCGCCTGCTGCAGGAGTACTTCCTGGTCGCCTGCTCGGTGCGCGACATCATCAAGCGCTATCGCGAGACGCATACGACGTTTCGTGAGTTCCCGTCGAAGGTCGCGATCCAGATGAACGACACGCATCCGGCCCTGACCGTCGCAGAGCTGATGCGGTTTTTTCTCGACGATGCGGGGATGCCGTGGGAAGAAGCGTGGTCGATCACGGTTGCGACCTGCGGCTACACCAATCACACCCTGCTGCCAGAGGCGCTCGAGAAGTGGTCGTACGAGCTCGTGTCGCGCGTGCTGCCGCGGCATCTGCAGATCATTCAGGAGATCAACCGGCGCCTGCTGGCGGAAGTCGAGCGCCGTTTTCCGGGCGATGTCCGGATGCAGCAGAGCGTGGCGATCGTCTCGGACGGCGAAGTACGGATGGCGAACCTCGCGATGGCGGGGAGTCACTCGGTCAACGGTGTCGCGGAGCTGCATTCGAAGCTCGTGACGACGCAGCTGGCGCCCGACTTTTTCCGGCTCTATCCGGAGCGCTTCAACAACAAGACGAACGGCGTCACGCCGCGGCGCTGGCTGATGCACGCGAATCGGCCGCTCTCCTCGCTGATCACGAAAACGATCGGCGACGGATGGGCGACGGATCTCGACCGCCTGCGCGAGCTCGAACTGTTCGCAGACGGTCCTGAGCTGCTCGAGAAACTCGACGCGGTGAAGCGGCGCAACAAAGTCGCCCTCGCGCGGTTGACGAAGGACCTGACCGGCATCGTGATCGATCCGCTCTCGATGTACGACGTGCAGATCAAGCGATTGCACGAGTACAAGCGGCAGTTACTCAACGCGCTGCACGTCGTCCACCGCTACTGGATGATCGTCGAGGACGGCGAGATTCCGGTGCAGCCGCGCACGGTGATCTTTGCGGGGAAGGCAGCGCCGGGCTACTGGCTCGCGAAGCTGATCATCAAGTTCATTCACTCGGTTGCCGAAGTGGTGAACGCCGATCCCCGCTCGCAGGACCATCTCAAGGTCGTTTTTCTCCCCGACTACCGCGTCTCGCTGGCCGAGGCCATCATCCCGGCGGCGGAGCTCTCGGAACAGATCTCGACGGCGGGGAAGGAAGCGTCGGGCACGGGCAACATGAAGCTCGCGCTCAACGGAGCGCTGACGATCGGCACGCTCGACGGAGCGAATATCGAGATCCGCGACGAAGTGGGGGAGGAGAACATCTTCATCTTCGGCCTGACCGCGGATCAGGTGGCGGCGGAGTTGCCACACTACGACCCGCAGCGCTACCTCAGCGAACATGCCTGGATGCAGCGGGTCGTCGACTCGATCGTTGCCGGCCACTTCTCGCGTGGCGACAAGGATCTGTTCAGGCCCCTGGTGGCGCGGATCCTTTCATCGAAGGACGAGTACCTCCATCTGGCCGATCTTCCCGCCTACGTCGAGCGGCAGCTCGAAGTCGACCGCGTCTACCGCGATCGCAACGCATGGAATCGGATGTCGCTGCTCAACATCGCAAGGATGGGCAAATTCTCCTCGGATCGCACGATCGCCGAATATGCGCGCGACATCTGGGACGTGCAGCCGGCCGTGATCGGGAACTTCGCGCACGAGTTCGAGTAGTCGCCGGCTCCTCCCGATCCGGCCTTTTGTAGCGCAGACATTCCTGTCTGCGCCTCGCCCGGGAGAGCGGCCGCGGCCTCGACGGCGCGCGGCAGACAGATAGGAATGTCTGTCTCTACAAGCCCCGACCAGCCTTTGTAGCGCAGACATTCCTGTCTGCGCCTCCTTCCGGGGAAGACCCGCCCCTCACTCGAGAACGCGCCTGTGCCGCGAAGAATCAGCGGGGTGCGAGTCCGTCGACCATCGCGGTGAACGTCCGCCGGATCGACTCGTCGTCGAGGACGTCCGGCAGATGGTTCCGCGCGACCAGCACGCGCTCGCGGATCATCCCCTCGGCACATCCGAGCATGCCGGCGAACATCACGCGGGGCTCGATGTCGGTGCGGAACGAGCCGTCTTCGCGGCCGCGACGGATCAGCGTATCGATCAACTCGACGAACTGCAGGAAGCCTTTCGAGAGCAGGACCTCATGTCCGCCGCCGCGCATGCGGCGCCCTTCGAACAGGAAGAGAAACGCGGTGTCGTGATCCCGGCTGAAGGTGTCGATCAGCAACGAAAGGATCCGGACGATCGCATCACGGCCGTGCCGGGCTTCGGCGACCTGCTCCGCGACGATCTGGTTCAGCCCGCTCCACGATTCGTTGAAAATCGCCTCGAGCAGCCCCGCCTTGCCACCGAAATAGCGGATCAGCTGCGATTCGGAGCTGCCCGCCTCCCGCGCGATCGCGGCAGTCGAAGTCTGCTCGTACCCGTTCCGCGCAAAGAGCGTTTTTCCCGCAAACAGAAGGCGGGTTCGGGAGGTCTGAGTGCTGTCAGGATCGCCTACGACCACGGGGAGCGAGGGTACGCGTCCGACTCGTTCCGGTCAAGGTAGTGGTGCTACTGTCTACATGTCGGTTCCTCGGTTCCTCGGGTTCCTCGGGGCTCAATTCTCAATCCGGCTCCTGCGACGCCGGTCCCTCTCGCCCTTTTTCAATTTTCAATTTTCCATTTTCAATTTCGTACAAGGCGTCCCTCCTCGTCGACTCGTCGACCTGTCGACTCGTCCGTCGACTCCACGCGCACCCCACCTCTGTGACAACCCCCACCCTCGTGGAGCGACGGTTCTTCGATATCCTTCGCGCCGCATGCTCTTCAAGAAAAGCCGTTTCGGTCCGCGTCTGGTTGCGGCCGCTCGTTCCGGAAAGCACTATCGCGACGTCCATGTCTTCATCGGAGGGACCGGTGCCGTCGGCGGGTCGGCCGCGCTGCAGATGGTCTCGATGCTC
>Ga0209347_1004576_pt1 | contig 14230 bp, 18 predicted proteins | sample AutmiccommuBRH23_FD_187382 | JGI IMG/M metagenome (GOLD analysis project Ga0209347, IMG submission 187382) | Deep subsurface microbial communities from Mt. Terri, Switzerland - Autotrophic microbial communities BRH/23 (SPAdes) (version 2) | ecosystem: Environmental > Aquatic > Deep subsurface >... | reverse complement strand
GCGACCGCGACCGGGCGGCTGTTCGTGGCCTTCCTGCCCGCGCCGATGACCGAGCCGCTGATCCGCCGCGAACTGGCCGAACGCGCCAGCGCCGAGGCGCGCTTCGCCTTCGACGAGGCCCGGTTCCGCGCCGATATCGCACGGGTTCGGGCGCAGGGCTACGAGACCACCCTCGACCTGCCGATCCCCGGCGTCAGCGCCGTCACGGCACCGGTGTTCGACTTCTCGGGCGAGATGAAACTTGCGGTGACGGTGATCGGGCCGACGCAGCAGATCGACCTGAGCCCCGACGGGCCGCTGGTCCGTGCGACGCTGAATTTCACCCAGCGACTATCGTCCGATCTCGGCTTTCGCCCCTCCTGAGCCAATGATCCCAGCCGTTTCGTATCCGGGCGGCGGATGTCCCCTCGCTTGCCCGAAAGACCAGCTCATCTGTGCAGAGGCGAAAGCGGCCTCCTTGCGGACGACCACCGACAAGACACTCGGGGGGCGTTAAGTTCGTAGGCGCGTCATATCGTCGCGAGCCCGACCCCGGCAAGCGGATGATCCCGCGGATCGCTCCACAGGCTCGCTGGCCAGGTTCGCTGGCGGCGATCCTGGCGCTGTCGCTGAGTGCGGACCGGGTTTCCGGACAGCAAAAAACCGCCTGCGAAGGGGCGGTTGTGCAAAGTGTAGTATTCGATGGTTGCGGGAGGGCGATTCCAGAAATACTGCTACTTGCACTCAGCCGAGCGGCTGCCTCCACTTGCAGCATAGTTGTGGAACGTCGGCCGCGACGCTGCACAAACACAGCTTCGGGCGGAGCCTGTGTCAAAACCGGTGGCAGTGCTCCCTTGGCGGGAACTGTGAGCCGAGATGATTTCCGCATGTGATCCGGTCCCATCCTGTGTTTTCGGCGGACTGATGCGTTGGTCTGAGCGGAATTGCGGCCTCAACGCGCCACATCGAGTCCATATAAGCCGGGGATGGCCCCCATCGAATGCGGTTCAGATAACCGTAGGTGAACAGCTTGAGCAAAACCGCCGGGTGATAGCCGGGACGCCCCGTCTTTGCAGCGATCGCGCGGCCGAACCCGAAGTCAGGCAGATCGAGTTCATCGACGAAGAGATCGACAATGCGGACGAGGCCATCCTCGCCGATCCAGTCCTCGAGACGATCCGGGAAAAGCGCCACTTGGCCGCGCTGCACACCCTCGATGAAACCGGTCATGGACTGCCCTCCCGACGCCGAGCAAGCATAGCACAACGCCGGGTTTTCACACCGGCTCGGCCGAGCCGGCGCGAAACCCGCATCAGTGCTATGCCGGAACTCTTGGTGTGCCGGAAAGGCGACACTCCTGCTCAATTCCTGCTTTCCGGCAGGCCAGCTTGTTTTCGCCAGTGCGACGGCCTAAGTCGGAGTCATGCTGACAGTCACTCCTCTGGTCAGGTTCCGGATTTACTCCGGTTCGCTGCTGACGCGCACTCTGCCCCGGGCAGAGGCGGTCGCCTGCTGACGCCTTTTCCCGGGGCTCATCCCTCCCAGATCAAGGTCAGTCAGGCGGACATCGTCCGTTGAGGAACAATCATGCGTTGCCATATCACAGCCCCGCAGCCGCAAGGCGCGGAGGGTTCTTTCGAGCGCCGTCATGGCGCCAGCCGCCACCGCGCGTCGGGCTTTACCGGTCGGAGTCCGTTCCGCACAGTGCTCAGCCGCGAAGATTACTGGCAGCTGAATGACCACAGGCTCCGCTGCGAAGAGTTTGGCGGGCCCCGGTTCACTCGGCTTGCCCGGCTGATCCGTGAGACGATGCTGGATGCCATTATCACCGAGACCGAAGAGCTTGCCGCCAAAGTCGTCACCGGGAGGGCGCATGTGACCTTCAAGGTCGATGGCCGCCACCCGGAAACGCGCCTGCTCTATCACTGGGACTATCCCGATCACCAGCGCCGACCGCTGCCCGTCGGCAGCTTTCTTGGTGTCGCGCTGATGGGCATGGCGGTAGGTCAGCGCAGGCGTGTTCTGGACGGCAACGGCGATCCACGCGAAGTGCAGGTTCTGGATGTCCATCCCCCAGGCACGTCCGGCGCACAGTCTATCGACTGAGCGACGACGCAGGCGGGCGCCGATGTCGGCCTCACGCTTGTGGAAATTGCGCGGTCGCGCGCCGCGGCATGGGCCGCGCCTCACTCGTCCAGCTCAGATCACGAAGAAAGGAGAGCAAGAAATGCTCCGGCCCCTTCCAGCTTACTGTGCCAATTGTGGAGCGGCCGTGCCGCGGGCCGCGGCCGGGCGCTGCCCGTCTTGCCGGGTCGAATTTGCGCGGGCTGAATCCTTGGCCCCTCCCAGATCGCCGATGGGCCGCCTCTCTCTCGAGAGCGACCGGGCACCGGAGCAGCCGAGCGTGCCAGGGCCATGAGAGGACCTCACAAGCTGCTTGCACCCGTGCTTTTTCTGAGCAGTCTCGGCGCCGTGAGCCTGGCTGCGTTCGCACTGCGCACGCGTCTGGGTATCGAGTTGCTCGGCGGGCACGGGCGCGACGGGCTGAAGATTGCGGCCTACCTTGGGATGGCCTGGCTGTTGGCTCGGGTGGCGGATCAGGTATTTTCGCGGACGCGGCCCCACCATCGCCCTGTGCCGCAATTGCTCCGCGACCTCTTGTCGGCGCTCTTTTTCCTGATTGCCTTCGTTGCTAGCGCCCTGCTCCTGACGGGTCACAGCGCGGGCAGCGTCCTTGCAGGCTCGGGCGTGGTTCTTGCCCTGCTCGGCTTTGCCATCCGCAACGTGGTTGCCGATACGCTGTCGGGAATCGCTTTGGGACTGGAGGCGCCCTTCCGGATCGGTGACTGGGTTGACATCGATGGGCTGGCCAAAGGCAAGGTCATCGAAATCGGATGGCGGACCACGCGGCTTCTGACACGCGACTCCACCTATGTGATCCTGCCCAACAGCCAGATCTCGCGCCAACGGATCGTCAACTATAGTGCCCCCCGCAGTGAATTCCGCGCGCAGCTCGAGATCACGCTTGGACATGAGACGCCGGCGGCCGAGGCTGTAAAATCCCTTCGGGCGGCGCTGCTGCAGACCCCGCTGATCCGCCTTGCGCCCCCGCCTGACGTGCGGACCCAGGCCATCGAGGCCGATGGGATCCGATACGCGCTGCGCTACTGGATCGGACGCTTCGATCAGGAAATCGACTGCCGCGATGCGGTCCTGAATGCGGTAGACGCGGAGCTCCGCCAGTCGGGGATCTGCTTGCCCTATCGCCCAATCGCCTTTGCCTGCGTGGCGCTGGAGAGCAGGACGTCGGTTCTGGATGACGCGCCCGGAGATGAGAGGGTCAGACTCCCCGGACGCGTTTGTGCCTAACTGCAGTGACACCGGTGGGCGCAGTCAGGCAGCTCGGAGAACCCCGAAAACGGCGGCATTCTGCCTGCAACTGTAGATGTGATGCATGGCATCGACACGCCCCGTAACGAGAGCGATATCCTCGCGCCTCCAGGACCAGGGCTGTTCCGAAAGCCTGCTTTCGAACTCGGCGGAGACCGTGGCCGACCAGAAGGCGGCCAGTCCTCCTGTTGCGAGCGCATTCGCCACGGTGACCAGACCGCTCTGGCTGTAGAGGTTCGTGTTGCCGGTGCGGACGAGGAAATCGGGACCATTGTCGGTATCGAGCAGAATAAGGTCATAGACCTTGTCGACACGCGCCAGATGCGCCTGCACATCCTCGATCAACAGGGTCGTGCGCGGGTCGTCCAAGGGGTGCTGTGCCAGATGTCCGAGGGGGCCATTGTTCCACGCGGCGACCTCGGGGATAAGTTCGCACACCGTCACTTCGGCCTCTTGAACCGCAAGATCGAGCACGGCGCGCAGGGTAAATCCCAACCCGAGGCCGCCTATCAGGATTTTCCTGGCGCTGAAATCCAGGCGACGCATGGCACGCAAGGCCAACTGCTCCTCGGATTGGTGGTTCACGTTCGACATCAGCTCGATGCCGTTATAGCGGATTTCGAATATCTCGCCGCGTTGACGTAGAATAATGTCATCTCCCGACGCCGTTCCGGCGCGGGCAAGGGTGGTCCAGATAGTCATGTCTCGTCCTGCAAACATAAAGACCCCGTGCTTTCCAGCAGGGGCAATGGAGGGTTCATGTCAGAGAAAGGGTTGCCCTGTGCGTCACGCTATCAGGCAACCCTCAGACAATGTTTGCACTGAACCCGTGCAGAAGGGGGAAGACGGCCGGAAGGTTGAACGAGAAAGTCATCGACCTGACCTGTCTGGATGAGGAAACGAGCACCACCACGAATGCGAATTATGTGTAGCGATTCGATTTCAGACAGGCAACCCCGTTTTGGACACTGTTTACTGCAGCGGACCAGCGGAATTTTTCCTGCCACCGAAATATCAGCCCAACGTGATCATGAATCCCGCCACCGCTCTGGCCTTTCCTAAATAAGCCGATAGAGTCGCCCCTGCTGACCATCTGATGCAGCTGAATAAAGGATGAATATCATGGCAAAGAGCTTGACCAAGCGACGACGTGACGAGAAGAAACCGAAGAAAGTCGTCGAGAAAGTGATCGCAGCCGCGCCCAGCATGAAGAACACTGTTGCGGTGGCTGCGCTGAAACCAAAGCCGAGATAACCTGACTGATCGGCGCCCCCTCCGGGCCGGCCTTTGCAGACTCAGTCACGGCCGGAGAAGCCGCCGGCCCTCGGGCGCAGAGTCGGCGATCTACTCTGACCCCACATGGCGAAAGACACGGCTATCGTGGGCAACCCTGACTGGGCACAGCCCAACCTGACCCGGTGCGCGACATTCGGTCGCGCATCGTTGAAAACCACAGAAAAAACAGCCATATAGCTATCATGACACCGTTCAGCTTCCATAAGAGGGTCCTGCTTTACGCAGGAAAACTACTGAACCGCCGGTAACCCCGGGCGGGGCGGGCTTTTGCGCCTGCTCATGCCACGGGGATTTCCGAGCATGCATCGATCAAATCAATCCCCCGCCTGCTTGAAGAGCGCACCTGTAGATTTCCAGTCTGCGGTTTGGGAATTCATTTGCGGTGCGCAAAATCAGTAACTCAAGCATGGAGAAGAACATGTCAGTGTATGAAACGCATGGCAAGACCACCACCTCGCCTGAAAGCGTCGCCTTGCAGGGCTCGAATCGACTGCTTCCGCGCTGGCTCCGCTCTGCAATCAGGGCTTGGCAACGTCGCAAGATGATTGCGCTGCTCTCCGCCTTGGATGACAGAACGCTCCGGGATATCGGGATCCACCGCGGGCAGATCCCGCAGGTGGTGGATCGGTTCGAGGATCATGAACTCCGGATGGTTCCCCTTGCGCCGGAGGCGAAGCCGGCCGTCGCCGAGGACTACCCGCTTCGCAAAGCAGCATGAGTGGTCGGCAAGTCCGACCAGGTCCCTTGAGACGTCTTTAGAATTATGAGGGTAACAAACTATGCTTGGCAGAGTGAATATCGAAGACCTGTTCCCGGAGTTGTGGAAATCGATCGAGACGCCGATTGCGCGGTGGGAGGATGACGGCGGCCGGCATGGCGAGGCCGGTGGCTTGTCATCTTTTGAAGAATTCAAAGACCATCTTGGAGACACTCTGACAGCTGAATAAGGATCGGTCTGAACAGCGACCGTTGACTCTTCCGGATTTCAGCTACAGGTTCACCGGATGATGTTCGCGTCCCGCCTCTTCAGGATCTTTCTTCAGAACCGCCCCCTGCCCGGGGCGGTCTGAACGCGCATATTTGCGCTGCTGCTCCGGGCACCTCCACTGCATTCCAGACTAGGCACATGGCGGCAGAAATGTCGCCGAGGAGGACTCATGATCAATACCGGGCAACGAGAGAACCCTGTCGAAACTACCGCTTTCCGCAAGGACGCGTATGCGACCTTGCGTGACCTGTCGGCCAACTGCCTCCTGACCAGGGCGGACAGGCGCGCCCTTGCGGACCACATCCAGCGGGCCGACAGGATCGGGACCGGAGCTTGGGTCATGCTCGCAAGATTGCTGAGCCAGAAGCTCCTCTACACGCCGGTTGTCGAGGGCGACCAGACCAGTGCCGCTACTGCTGCCGGCGGATCGCGGGTGACCTATGCGATAGACGGACTCGCGCCAAGCTCAGGGTATCTGTTCCACGACGACGCGTATGCGCTCAGCCAGAACGGCATCCCGGTCGCCACGCTGCTCGGGGCGACCTTGATCGGCATGAAGGCCGGCACCCATGCGCCGTTTTTGCAGGCCGACGGGTCTTTCCGTGCCGTGAGCCTGCTTGGGGTGGCCTGAAGCGCACCCGGCAGGACCGCGTGCCTTCGGCGCCTAACCTAGCAGGTTCGTGATCCCGGGCCTGCCAACAATCCCAATCCTCGGACGGGATTCGGCACCCCTGAAAGGGGTGCGGCGCCCATCCTTTTCCCACATGAAAGACCAAAGCGATGATCACCTCTTCCCGCAACCGCCTGCCAAAGATCCATCTCGACAAGTCACTGGTCGGCCGGCTCGAAGCCCTTGCCTCCGCCATGATGCGGCGTGCGCCGGACGTCGGAGAGCGGCTGATGGACGAGATCGCCCGCGCAAAACTGGTTGCGCCCGAGAAACTGCGCGACGATATCGTGACCATTGGCAGCGAGGTCACCTACCGCGATCTCAGCACGGCCCGGCTGCACACGGTTGTCCTTGTCTACCCGGAAGATGCAGACATCAATCAGCACCGCATCTCGGTCCTGACACCGATTGGCGTCGCCTTGCTGGGGCTCAGTGCGGGCGCGACGATGTCGTGGCACACGCGCGGTGACGAGACCCGTCAGCTGGAAGTCGTGGCCGTGAAGACTCTCGCCACGCAGTGACGTAGTCCATCGGGCCCTTACATCTGCCCCATGAGGGGGTAAACGGGCGGTCAGCTTTCGGAAAGGCTCTCCCATGACAGACCACGCTATCGCGCCGCGGACGTTGCCTGGATCGCAGTTCACCCAGGGGCTGATCTGGATGGCGTTCAGCATGGTGTCCTTCATCGCCATGTCCGTCGGCTCCCGAGAAATGGCGGCCACGCTGTCCATTCAGCAGATCCTGTTCTTCCGCGCGCTGGTGGGACTGGGCGTGATCCTTGTCGTGGGGCGGTCCCTGTTCCCCGAGGTCCGTCGGCTGCAGGCCCTCCCGTTGCATCTGGCGCGTAACGTCGTGCACTTCACGGCCCAGTATTTCTGGACCATCGGGGTGGTCTTGCTGCCCCTGGCCTCGGTGTTCGCGCTCGAATTCACCATGCCCATCTGGGTCACGCTGTTCGCCTGGTTGCTGCTGCGCGAAAAGGTCAGCCGCTCCCGGCTTCTGGCGACGGCGGGGGGATTCATCGGGGTTCTGGTGATCGTCCGGCCGGGCATGGGCATGGTCGAGCCCGCGGCCGGCCTGGTGCTGATCGCGGCGGCAGGCTACGGGCTGTCGCTGATCATGGTCAAGCGGTTGACGGGGCACTGCTCGCCCGGGGCCATCGTGGTCTGGATGATCCTGATTCAGCTCCCCCTGGGGCTGATCGCCGCGCTGACCGACTGGCGTCCGGTGGGCCTGACGGACGTGCCCTGGATGCTGTTGGCGGGCGTCGGGGCGCTTGCCGCCCATTTCTGCCAGGCGCAGGCGCTAAGACGGCTCGAGGCTTCTGTCGTCATCCCCATCGACTTTCTGCGTGTGCCGATGGCGGCGGTCGTGGGCTATTACGCCTATGGCGAAGCCATCGACCTCTGGGTTTTCCTGGGCGGGGGCATCATCCTGCTGTCGAACCTGCAGGCCGTGCTGGCAGAGCGACGCGGTGCCATGACGGGCGCGCTGGCCGCGGAACACCTGGTGACGGAGCATGACAAGGCGCCGCGGTAGCGAACGGGAGAGATACAGCTCCGGGCACTGCTCCTTGCCGCAGTGGCTGGGCCTTGATGCAGGCGACGGGGTCTGCGTCGTCTACAAAGTCCACACACGCCCGGTGTCGCTGCTCTGTCGCGCATGGTGGGTGATCGGTAGTGTCCGCCACGGGATAGTGGACTATGGGCCACCGATGGTGCGTCGGACCAAGCGGCTGTGGACGGACGAGGAGAAGGTCAATCTGTTTGCAGACGACGGCACCGGGTGCGTCTGTGCCGCGGGCGGCGCAGCGTTACGCGATGAACGCCAACTTGATCTTCAAGGGGTTGCGGGACCCGCGTTATGCGCCGGAGTCCTCGGCAGAGCCGGATGCGGCATGTTTCCTTCCCATCGAAATCGTCGATCGGCCGATGCACGCCGATACGAGAGCCGTTGCCGATCCCGTGGGCGCGGAGGGAACGATGGAGGTCGATCTTGGGGTGGTCACCGGTTGCGGATCAGCGGAGCCTCCGGTCCGGAGGCGCTGATTCGGCTGATCCGAGAGCTGCTTGGATGATCCCGGTCCCAGCGAACCCCCGCGTGTGGCTGGCGGCGGGGGTGAACGGCATGCGGCGCGGGTTCACGACGCTCTCGGCCCGGGCGGAGACGGTGCTTCAGGAACCGCGCGCCGGTCACCTGTTTGTCTTTGGCGGCCGACCCCATGATCTGATCAAGATCATCTGGTGGGACGGCCAAGGCGTGTCTGTTCTCGAAGCGTCCTCTTGCTCACTGGCCACCTGCGCGTCCTTCACGGTCTTGCCATGCTCGCTGATCACGCAGATCGGTCTTCTCCAGCGAGACATCCAAGCCGACAAACAGGTTCATCCCGCAGCCTCCTTTTGGATCGATACGGGAATGGCGCCAGCTTGCCTCGATTCTGCAACGGTAGCGGGCGGATTGCGGCGCAGGCCCCTTACGGTATCTCACAGGTAGAACATTGCGACGGCTGCGCGCGTCTCGATGGCCGGACGGCCGGGACGAGACGCGCACTCAGCTCCTGGGTCCCAGACTGGAGCTACTCTTCGTCGATGGGAGTGGTTGTTTGCTCAACCGTGTGCGTGGCCTCGCCGCCGATCTTCGCGCAATCCTCCTCCGTGGCTGCCAGCACCGTCACTTCTTTGACGACGCAGATGACGCCGGCGGCGACATCGTCGGTCCCCAACATGTAGCCACCTCTTGGCCCACTGAAGGACTGGGCCTGTCCAACGAAGGCCAGTGTAAGGGCGGCCGATGCAAGAACTGCTTTCATAAGTGTGTCACCTTTTTTGTGAGGGATGATGGCTGGGCTTTGTGCCTCAGCCCGAGAGTGCCATTCCATGCAACAGTTCATCGGGATCGTGGATGACAGGTTGCTGGCGGCAACTTAGTGGGTCGAACCCGTCCTCTATGACTTGGTCCGACATCGCGTCGCAGATCGGAATGGCCGCCGCGGCGGTCCGAGAGGCGGCGTCCTCTGCAGCGTTCAAGAGGCTGCCCTCCGTGCTGTGGAGGGCCTGAGCAAGCTCCTGAGTGAATAGCGCCATGGTGACGTCAGCGTTGAAGTTGGCGAACTGGTCCGCTCTGGAAGAGGTGATAACGGCCTCGGGCCGCACGTGGTCGTTGTCAGGATGTGCCGCGACAAACAGGGAAGACACTGCGTCCGACTCGCAGGCGTCGAGGATCATCACGATCTCGCCGGCCGGTATGGAATGGATCATGCCGGCGAAAACACTGGCGGTGATCCAGTCGCCGCGGGCGAGTGCAAAGGGCATGGCCGCGGGCTCCTCCTCGGTCCAGAGCACAAAGACGTCATTGTCCGCGTTCGCCATGGTCCCGGGGATTCGCGCACCGGCATGGAGATTGGCAAAGATGATCAGCCGGTCGGATGGACCAAGGTCCTGAAGCTGGGCCACACCCTTCCGCAGTCCTTCCGCAGTGGCGCCCGAGTTCACGAGTGAAAGAACATTCTCGTCGGCTATGCCGAGGCGCGCTTGCAAGGCAGCCGCGATCGCCGCCACGCCTTGCTCGCAGACCTCCTGAGGCTGTGGCTTCCAGGGCGGACATATGCCGATAGCCAAGAGGTGGGTCGTCGGCCCGACCTCGGCCCGCACGGAAGATGCCGCACCAAGAGAGAACGCAAGACCGGCTGCCGCGGATGCGGCGCAGACAGGTTTTGTCAGGTGTCCCAAGGCCGCCAGCACGCTTCTCATCGTGTCACCCCGCACAGTCAGCCGCTGATCGGCTTTGGGAAGGGGTGCGTGCGAAAGACGGCCCAAGTAAGGCGCTCCCGTGCCGAGAAACCGCCGACAGAGCAACTGTGTCTCGTATGCTGGCAAAGGTGCCCATTCTGGCGGCTTTTGCACAGCGCGTTTGCAAAACTGGCCAGTTTACGAGCGACCGCTGCATGATGACTTCGTTGGATTTTCCGTCTATCCGTAGACGATCCGCGAAGGCCTTCATGGTTGATTGTGATGCGCGGCGACCAGAGCCGCTTGGAAAATCGCGTGCCTCAAGGCACGGCGTCCGCCTGCAATGGTCGGTTTTCCGCGGAGGGTTCCGCTGTCATGCACCACGGGAGCCAACCCTGCGAGAGATGCAGCCTCTTCGCCCGTATTAGTGCCAAGCTCGGGCATTTTGGCGACTCGAGACGATGAAAAGAGGCGGTGCCGCAGGCTAGAAAACGTCCTTGCCACAAGGGTAAGGCGTCGGGCACCACCCCGTCACTGACCCCGGCCGGGGAAAGTGGCGGGGTCAGATTCGCAGACGCCGATGCAGAAGAGCGGCCTGCGCTGTCCATTGCACAAGACCACCCTCGCCTGTATCCAAAACGCTGCTTCTGCGATGAAGTCGCCCACAATTCCGGCACACCCTTCGCCCCCGAAAGCCCGACATGAACAGCATCGACGAAAAACTGCGCCCCATCCTTGCCGAGGTCATCCGGCGCAATGCGGGCGAGGCCGAGTTTCATCAGGCCGTCCACGAGGTGCTGGAAAGCCTCGGGCGCGTGGTGGCCAAGCATCCGCACTATCTCGAATCCGCCTTGATCGAGCGCATCTGCGAACCCGAACGCCAGATCATCTTCCGCATCCCGTGGGTGGATGACAAAGGCCAGGTGCAGATCAACCGCGGGTTCCGTGTGCAGTTCAACTCGGCGCTGGGGCCCTACAAGGGCGGCATGCGGTTCCACCCGTCGGTCAATGTGGGGATCATCAAGTTTCTGGGGTTCGAGCAGACCTTCAAGAATGCGCTGACCGGCATGCCCATCGGCGGTGGCAAGGGCGGATCGGACTTCGACCCGAAGGGGCGCTCGGATGCCGAGGTCATGCGCTTTTGCCAATCGCTGATGACCGAGCTTCATCGCCATCTTGGCGAACAGACTGACGTGCCCGCGGGCGACATCGGCGTCGGCGGGCGCGAGGTGGGCTATATGTTCGGCCAATACAAGCGGTTGAACAACCGGTTCGAGGCCGGCGTCTTCACCGGCAAGGCGCTTGCCTATGGCGGGTCGCGCGCCCGGACCGAGGCCACGGGCTATGGCAACACCTATTTCGTCGAGGCTATGCTGAGGACCAAGGGCACGGATTTCGAAGGCAAGAAGGTGGTCGTCTCCGGGTCGGGCAATGTGGCCATCTACTCGATCGAGAAGGTGCAGTCCTTCGGGGGTATGGTCATCGCCTGTTCGGATTCCAGCGGCTATGTCCTGGATGAAAACGGCATCGACCTGGCACTGCTCAAGGAAATCAAGATCGTCCGGCGTGAGCGGATCTCGGAATATGCCCGCCGCCGGGGTGACGGGGCGCATTTCATTGCCGCGGACAAGGGGTCGATCTGGGATGTGGCCTGCGATGTTGCCATGCCCTCGGCCACGCAGAACGAACTTTCCGGCAAGGACGCCCGGATCCTCGTCAAGAACGGTGTGATCGCGGTGGGCGAGGGTGCGAACATGCCATCGACCCCCGAAGCCGTTGACGTGTTTCGCAAGGCGGGCGTCCTGTTCGCGCCAGGCAAGGCCGCCAATGCCGGGGGCGTCGCGACCTCTGCGCTGGAGATGCAGCAAAACGCCAGCCGCGACAGTTGGACCTTCGAGCAAACAGAGACGCGCCTGGCCGCCATCATGCGCGGTATCCACGACACCTGCCACGAGACTGCGGACGAGTATGGCGCGCCCGGAGACTATGTGTTGGGCGCCAACATCGCCGGCTTCGTGCGCGTCGCTGAAGCCATGCGCATGCTTGGGGTGATCTAGGCTCCTCGCGGGCTGAACCAACTCGGATCTGCCTGGCGCCAAGATCTGCGTCTGTGACCCTCCCGTGGCTTCGAGTTGCGGCGGCACGGTCGACGGACGCCTCGGAGCGGCATTGACGAGCTGGCCGTCGCAATCGGGCGCCGGGGCGCATTTCCGGCACGTCCCTGCCGCGTGCCAGAGGCGCGGCCTTTGGGTGAAGCGTCTCGTTACGCTTCCCACAACAGGGTCAGCGCGTCGACGGCAGATGTTGCTCCCTCAAGCTGTGTCGCGCCAAGGCCGCGATCATGTCCGTCCGGGTGACGATTCCGACGATGCGGCCCCTCGCCAGAACGGGAACCGCGTCGCCGCCAGAGCCTGAAAGCATGGGCAGCAGTGCCGCGACCGGGGTGGTCTGCACCGCGCGGGGTGCCGTTCCGCTCATGATGTCGGCGGCGCGCACGGGCACAGCGCGCCGGGGGTCAAGAAGCCGGTTCATGGCAGCTCCGAAGCCCCTGTTCAGCCGGACCGCATCATCGCGGCCGCGCCGGATGAGATGGATCTGGAAGATCACGCCTAGATACTTGTTGCCGTCCTCGACCACCGGAAGTGAAGTGAAGCCGTGACGCCGGAACAATTCCGCCACCGACGTGAGGGGCGTGTCGGGACCAACGGTCACGAGATCGAACGACATGATATCCCCCGCAGTCAGCGGCCCCGTCCGATGGCTGGCGGCCTGCAATTCAGCCGCCCCGATCAGCCGGGCAAGATCCTCGACCCCCAGGTTCAGCGACTGCTTGTAACGCTGCAGAATCACAGTCAGCTCTTCCTCGCTCAGCCCGAGGCGCTCCGAGGGCGCAGCCTCAGCCGTTCCCGCCGGATTCGACTCCTCGAACTGGCGGAGCGGGTAGTGCCGGCCGGTGGCGCGGGCATAGGCAATGGCCACAAGCACGAGCACCGCCGTGCCGAGGGCGACGGGCGCGATGACAAAGCTGAACCCAAGCTCGCGGATCTCCAGCGGGCTCAGAGCCGCGGTCATCGCGATGGCCCCGCCGGGTGGATGCATTGCGCGCACCAGCCCCATGGCGCTGATTGCCAGCCCGACTGCCAAAGCGACGCGAAGCACCGGGTCAGGAACGGCAAGGCAGATGGCAACACCGACGGCGGCAGCGACGGTGTTGCCGACGATGGCCGACCAGGGTTGCGCTAGGGGACTGTTGGGCACGGCGAAGATCAGCACTGCCGTCGCCCCGAACGGCGCGATCAGATAAAGCCCCAGCTGCCGATCCACGGCCGGGCCAAGTAGGAAAAAGCCCAGAATGGCCAACCCAAGCAGCGCGCCAATCCCTGCACGCGCGGCCTCGCGCAGTGAAACGCCGGCAACAGCGGGGCCAAATGCGCGGACCAGCCAGCGCCTGAAGGTGTATTGCGGTGTCATGTCGAAGGCCGTTGTCCGTCCGAAGGCCGCGATGTGCAAGCACATCAGGATGTGACGGCGCCGGATGGTCAATTCCCATGCTCCATAGCCGACGGCGATCCTTGTTGTCCTTCACTGACCTCAGACTGCCTCAGCAGCAACGCACACAGATCGCCCGCCTGCGAACGCGGCGGCAAGACCTGTGGTCGCAGCACGGGACGTGCGGCCAGTCCGGGGCAGGCAGAAGCCGCGGCGTTTGACACAGCGCAACGATGCGGCGCGCCATCTCTGGGAAAAGGGACCGATGAAACACATAGATCACCTCGGCGCCCTTGGCCTCTTCGACGCGTGCGTGCCGCGCTACACCTCCTATCCCACGGCGGCCGTGTTCTCGCCCCGGACCGGCGCCGCGTTCCAGGCTGCGTCCCTCGCGGCGTTGGACCCCAACACGCCGGTTTCGGTCTACATCCACATCCCGTTCTGCGAGCGTCTGTGCTGGTTCTGCGCCTGCCACACCCAGGGCACCCAGACGCTGGCCCCGGTCGAGGGGTATATCGAGACGCTCGAGGCGGAACTGGCCCTGTTGCGCCGCACCCTGCCCAAGGGGCTGCAGATGGGGCAGCTGCACTGGGGCGGCGGCACACCGACGATCCTGCCGCCGGCGCTGATCCACCGGCTGGCGCGCGCGGTCCGCGCGGTGTTCGAACCGGCCAAGGGGTTCGAATTCTC
>Ga0209347_1004575_pt1 | contig 14231 bp, 10 predicted proteins | sample AutmiccommuBRH23_FD_187382 | JGI IMG/M metagenome (GOLD analysis project Ga0209347, IMG submission 187382) | Deep subsurface microbial communities from Mt. Terri, Switzerland - Autotrophic microbial communities BRH/23 (SPAdes) (version 2) | ecosystem: Environmental > Aquatic > Deep subsurface >... | reverse complement strand
TGACGCGCGCCAATGCGCCGGCCTCCCAGGGATGCCAGGACCGGTGCATGTACTGGAACTCTCTCTCCACGGCGGCGATCGCCGCCTCGGCCTGTTCGGCCTCGACGCCGGCGACGGTCACTTCCACGAGCGTGCCGAAGGCGAGGAAGCTGCGGCTGTGCACCTTCGGCGGTGCTGTGCAGGCGGTCAGCAGAAGGGCCGCACACACCGGGACGATGGACGCGCGCCGAAGCGCTGCGCTCACGCCAGTTTCCTTTCGATGGCATCCATGAGCTGGCCTGCGATGTCCAGGCCGTAGAGCGCATCCAGTTCGCGGATGCAGGTGGGGCTGGTGACGTTGATCTCAGTGAGCCGATCACCGATCACGTCCAGGCCCACGAACATCAGCCCAAGGTCCCGCAGCACCGGACCGATCTCGGCACACAGCGCCTGCTCGCGATCGGAGAGGGCCACGCCTTCGCCGCGGCCGCCGGCGGCCAGGTTGCCGCGCGTCTCCCCCGGCGCCGGTACGCGGGCGAGCGCGTAGGGCACCGGCTCTCCGTCCACCAGCAGAATGCGCTTATCCCCGGCCTGGATCTCCGGGACAAATCGTTGGGCCATGGCGTAGCGACTGCCCTCGGCGGTCAGGGTCTCGATGATGACACTGGTGTTTGGATCCCCCTGGCGGATGCGGAACACCGACGTGCCGCCCATCCCGCCGAGTGGTTTGAGAATGATGTCGTTCTGCTCGTCCAGAAAGGCACGGATCTCGTCCGCCCGACGGCTCACCAGGGTCGGCGGTGCCCAGTGGGAAAACCAGGCGACAAACAGCTTTTCGTTGGCATTGCGGATACTGCGCGGGTCGTTGACCACCAGCGTGCCGGCATCCATGGCGCGCTCCAGGAGATATGTGCTGTACACATACTCCGTGTCGAATGGCGGATCCTTGCGCATCAATATCACGTCGAGCTCATCCAGGGGCCGGTGCTGCTCCTCGCCCAGCTCGAACCATCGTCCCGGGTCGTCGCGCACCGTCAACGGGCGCATCCGTGCCCAGGCGCGCCCGTCGCGCAGGGAGAGATCGGCCAGTTCCATGTAGAAGAGCGGCCAGTTCCGCGCCTGGGCGGCCAGCAGCATCGCAAAGGTGCTGTCCTTGCGGATCTTGATAGACCCGATGGGGTCCATGACGACGCCGAGAGTGTGCATCCGCCAACGTTACCGGCTGCTCTTGGCGGTCGGCAAGCGAAGTTCTCACGCTGGCTCAAGATCACCCGTCAATGAGCCGATACCAGGTGCAATTCCCGGTGGTGGTGCGGGGGGCAGGGTGAAGGGTCCAGGAGTTCCGGTCCGACTTCGAATTGTGGCGTGCCCGTAAAACCCAAAAGCCGGCAGCGTGTTATGGAAATTAACTCGATCCTATGTTAGATATCTCAAGCAACCCGAGTAGGGCTATGGATATACAGCGACGAGTTGAGGAGCGCGAGCTCCCCGATGGGGAGCCCCAACCAGGAGGCGCCGTGGCAGACGGGCAAGATGAGTTTCTCACCGGCCTCAAGGTCATGGTGATCGACGACAGCAAGACCATTCGCCGCACGGCGGAGACGCTGCTGAAGAAGGCCGGCTGCGAGGTGGTCACCGCCACCGACGGATTCGAGGCGCTGTCGAAGATCACCGACCAGGCGCCGGACATCGTCTTCGTGGACATCATGATGCCGCGCCTCGACGGGTATCAGACCTGCGCCCTGATCAAGCACAACAGCGTTTTCAAGCGCACGCCCGTGGTGATGCTCTCCAGCAAGGACGGACTGTTCGATAAGGCCCGCGGCCGCATCGTCGGTTCCGAGCAATACCTGACCAAGCCCTTCACCAAGGAAGAGCTGCTCGGTGCCATCCGCCGCCACGTGCGCAAAAACGACTGAAGGCGCGCGCGCGATTGCCGATATGACCAAGGACGGCAGAAAGTACAACGACACGGGCGAAGCCCGGGGTATCACCAAAGGGGCGGTTCACGTTTTCGTTTCTTCGCTACCGGTTCCGGCCTCCACTGCGGTTCGGCGGGGAGTCCGGATTGCGCCGAATGACCCCAGGAGTATTGAAAAATGGCTCGTATATTGATCGTGGACGATTCTCCGACCGAGATTCACGTGCTCAAGACCATGCTCGAGAAGAATGGCTTCGAGACCATCTCGGCTACCAGCGGCGAGGAAGGCATCGAGGTAGCGAGGAAGCAGCATCCCGATGTCATCCTGATGGACATCGTTATGCCCGGACTGAACGGCTTCCAGGCCACTCGCCAGCTGACCAAGGACGAGATCACCTCTTCGATTCCGGTGATCATTGTCACCACTAAGGATCAGGAGACCGATCGGGTGTGGGGCATGCGCCAGGGTGCGAAGGACTACGTGACGAAACCGGCGCAGGAATCGGAGCTGCTGGTCAAGATCCAGTCGGCACTGGGAGGCTGACGGGCGCGACGATGTCGGAACCGACCGCCAACCCTGTTGCCTTGCTCGCCGAGATCGAGCGACGCGCGCGCCGCAACGCGGCCGGCCTCCCCCAGCAGGAGGACGTGCGCGAGCAGTGGAGTGCCATCGGCTTTCACCTGGGTGAGCGTCGCCTGCTCGCACCCCTGGGACAGGTCACCGAGATCCTCACCCTGCCGGTGCTGACCCGCGTTCCGGGCGCCAAGCTCTGGGTGCTGGGGATCGCCAATGTGCGCGGCAATCTGCTACCGATCATGGATCTAAATGGATATCTGTATGGCCGGCGTACGGTGCCGGGCAAACGCAGTCGAGTGCTGGTGATCAATCACCGCGGTGTGTTCGCCGGGTTGCTGGTTGACCAGGTGCTCGGGCTGCGTCACTTCGAGGCAGTTGCCCGCAGTAGTGTGTCGCCCCAGGCGGACACGGAACTGCTTGCGTATCTCGAGCCAGGCTTTCCCGTGCATGAGGACGTCTGGCCGGTGTTCAGTATGCGCAGACTCGCTGAGAGTCCGCTGTTCATGCAGGTGGCGGTGTAATGCACCGACCGATTTCGGCAATTTCAGGGTAGAGGTCAGCGACCGGCGTCGCGACGGCCGGCTTGGTTTAGGAGAGCGGGAAAATGAGCAAGGCAGACGCACTACGGAAGATGGGGACCGACCGCAAGTACCTGGGGATCATCGTACCCCTGGTCGCCGCCATTATCGTCATGGCGGCGGTGTTCGGCTACGTCTCGGTCAAGAGCGGTCACGACCGCCAGTACCTGGAACTTGCCGGCGAACAACGGGTGCTTTCGCAGCGCGTCGCGACGTACGCCCTCGAGGCGGCGTCGGGTAAAGTCGACGCCTTTGCGCGGCTCTCGGCTTTCCGTAATCGGTTCAAGAGCACGCTCGATCAGTTGCAGGGAGGCAATGACAACGGCCTTCCGGCGACCTCGGGCGCGATTGCGGGCAATCAGCTGGCGGCAGTGGCCGAGCAGTGGGCGAAGGTCGACAAGAACGTGCAGACCATCCTCAGTGCTCAGGAGCCGATCAAGTCGGTGCGCGACAACGCCAACAACATCTCCGAGCTGATTCCGCAGCTACTGGCCGACTCTGACGAGGTGGTGAGCGTGTTGGTGGAGAAGAGCGCTCCGCCGCTGCAGATCTACAAGGCCAGCGTGCAGCTCATGCTCAGCCAGCGTATCGCCAACAACGTCAACCGGGTGCTGCTCGGCGGCGAGGGTTCGGTGACTGCTGCCGACCGGTTCGGCCGTGACATCACCATCTTCGGCAACGTGCTCGCGGGAATGCTGCGCGGCGACCCCTCCCAGGGCATTCAGCGGGTGGACGACCCAGACGCCCGCAGCAAGCTTGAAGAGGTAGGCACCTACTTCGCCACCGTCAGCGACATGGTCGGCGCCATCCTCGAACGCACCCCCTTCCTGTTCGAGGTGCAGCAGGCGGTCGGCCAGGTCACGGCCAATACGGCAGTGCTCTCTGAGCGCGCCGATGCTCTGGTGGCGGCCTACAGTGCCGCGGGCGATCACTCCAAGCTGAACCTGGTCGCCCTTGGCGCCGGCGCCGCCGCACTGGCGCTGCTGGTGGTGCTCGGTCTGCGCCTGAAGCTCGATGCGGACGCCCGCGCCAAACAGGCCGAAGAGCAGACGCGTACCGTGGAGGAGCAGCACCGCCGCAACCAGGAGGCCATCCTGCGGCTGCTGGATCAGATCCAGGGACTGTCGGAGGGCGATCTGACCGAAGAAGCGGAGGTCACCGAAGACTTCACCGGCGCGATCGCCGACGCCTTCAACAGCGCCACGGGTGAGCTGCGCAAACTGGTCACGACTCTTAATGAAACGGCGGTGCAGGTGTCCTCGGCGGCCCAGGAAACCCAGGCCACGGCGACGCACTTGGCCGAGGCGTCCGACCACCAGGCACAGCAGATCACTGCGGCGAGCACGGCCATCAACGACATGGCGGTGTCCATTCAGGAGGTGTCCAACAACGCTGCCGAATCGAGCCAGGTGGCCCGTCAGTCGGTGGATATCGCCCACAAGGGCGCCGACACGGTGCGCCGTTCCATCCAGGGCATGGATACCATCCGCGAGCAGATCCAGGAGACCTCCAAGCGCATCAAGCGCCTCGGTGAAAGCTCCCAGGAGATCGGCGACATCGTCGAGCTGATCAACGACATCGCCGACCAGACCAACATCCTGGCCCTGAACGCCGCCATCCAGGCGGCCATGGCCGGTGAGGCAGGCCGAGGATTCGCGGTGGTTGCCGACGAAGTGCAGCGCCTGGCCGAACGTTCCTCGAATGCCACCAAGCAGATCGAAGCGCTGGTGAAGACCATTCAGACCGACACCAACGAAGCGGTGATCTCCATGGAGCAGAGCACCGCCGGCGTGGTCAAGGGGGCCCAGCTCTCCGAGGAGGCGGGAGATGCCCTCGGCGAGATCGAGGAGGTGTCCAACCGCCTGGCTGACCTGATTCAGCAGATCTCGAAGAATGCGGCGCAGCAGTCCAACGCCGCGGGCAATATCTCCGACACCATGAACGTCATTCAGGAGATCACCACCCAGACGTCCGCGGGTACCAACGAGACTGCGGCCTCGATCGGTAACCTGGCTGAACTGGCGAACGACCTTCGCAAGTCGGTCGCGGGCTTCAAACTGCCCGCTTGAGACCGGATGCTGAGGCGTGAAGAGCGTGCAGCAATCCCTGGCCTGGGCAGCGACGCGATCGTTGGTCCCGATGCTCGAGCTTGATGAAGATCAGTTCCGCCGGTGGGCGGAGCTCCTTCACGCGCGCACCGGCATGCGTGTGCCGCCGGAGCGCAGGTCTTTCCTGACCACCGGGATCGGGCTGCGCATGCGCGAGATCGGCTGCGAGTGTCCCGACGAATACTTCGATCGCCTGACCGGCGGCCGCGGGTCGCCGGCGGAATGGTCGACTCTGGTGGACCGGCTCACGGTGCACGAGACGCGTTTCTTCCGCCACCCCCAATCCATGGAGCTGGTGCGCGATCAGGTGCTCGCAAAGGCCTCGGACTGTCACGATGGATCGCTGCGGTTCGAAGCCTGGAGCGTCGGCTGCGCCACGGGCGAGGAATCCTACACCCTCGCCATGGTGATCGACCGGTCGCTGGAGCGCCACCGCGGCACTGGTGCAAGTGCCTACTTCGGCGTCGTCGGAACCGATATCAGTCAGCCCGCCTTGCGCGCCGCCCGTGAGGGGATCTATTCGGCCCACAGGCTCAAGGATCTGCCGGTGGACCTGCTCGACTCCTATTTCGAACCCCTCCCGGAGGGCCGCGGTCGGGTGCGCGAGTGCCTGCGCCGGCGGGTGTGCTTCACCCACAGCAATGTTCTCGATGCAGGGGGTGAACCGTTCGCACCCCTGGACCTGGTGTACTGCCAGAATCTGCTCATCTATTTCGACCGCGCGCGCCGCGCCGAGATTGTCGACGCCATGGTGGCGCACCTGCGTCCCGGCGGACTGCTGATTCTGGGGTCCGGCGAAGTGGTTGCATGGAGCGACAGCCGAATGGAGCGGGTGCCGTCGCCCCACACGTGTGCGTATCGGCGCGTGCGCTGATCGGGTGCAAATATGACCATGGACAACAAGATCGACTACAGCACCCTTAACTGGGTCAAGGGCGAAATCGACGAGACCCTCAACCACGCGCGCCAAGCTCTGGAGGCGTTCGTCGAGAACCCGGAGGACGCTACCCAGCTGCGCTTCTGCGCTACCCATCTGCACCAGGTGAACGGAACCCTGCAGATGGTCGAGCTCTATGGCGCCGCGCTGCTCGCCGAGGAAATGGAGGGTCTGATCCACGCCCTGCTCGACGGCGGTGTGGGTCAGCCGGACGAGGGCTATGAAGTCCTCATGCGCGGCATCCTGCAGCTGCCCGATTACCTGGAACGGGTACAGGACGGCATGCTGGACGACCCGTTGGTGCTGCTGCCGCTGCTCAATGATCTGCGCGCGGCCCGGGGCGAGCATCTGTTGTCGGAGAATGTTCTGTTTGCGCCCGCACTGGCCGACGCCGGATCGGTGGTGATCGATGATGTGGGCACGGGCGGTGGCGAGCCGATGGACGTCAAGGCGCTGAAGACGTTGCGCCATCAGTTTCAGCTCGGACTGCTCGGCTGGATTCGCGATCGCGACCCGGAGGGGAGCCTGCGGCAGATTGCCGACGTCGTCGCCCGGATAGAGGCGTCGGTGCGCGGCAATGACGCGCGGCGCCTGTGGTGGGTCGCCAGCGGCGTGCTCGAGGCGCTGCTGGAACATGGGATCGAGGCCGGCGTGTCGGTCAAGAAGCTGGTAGGGCAGCTCGATCGGGAGATCAAGCGCCTGATCGATGGCGGCGAGGCGGGGCCCGCCGACGACGAGCTACTGCGCAATCTGCTCTACTACGTGGCCGCCGCCCGCGGTAAGACACCGCGGGTCAGCGCCGTCAAGGAAAAGTTCAAGCTCAGCGGTGCGCTTCCCAGCGCCGATGACGTGGCCACTGCCCGTGAGCAGTTGGCGGGCCCCAACGCCGCAATGATGCAGAGCGTCGCCGACGCCATTCGCGAGGACCTGGCGGCGGTGAAGGATGCGTTGGACCTGTTTCTGCGCAGTGAACAGAGTCCGCTCCAGGACCTCGAGGCGCAGACGCTGGTGCTGCGCAAGGTAGCCGACACGCTGGGGATGCTCGGTCTCGGCATGCCGCGCAGGATCGTCCAGGAACAGGCGGCCGTCATCGCCAAAATGCTGAGCAGTGAGGCAGAGCCCTCCGAGGCCGCCCTGCTGGAGATCGCCGGCGCACTGCTGTATGTGGAGTCTTCCCTTCACGGGCTGGTCGCACAGCGCGGCGACGCCGATCGCGGCACGGCAGAGGACGAGCCGACCGCCCAGATGTCGTTCCCTCCCGCAGAGCTCGAGCAGATCAATAGGGCGGTGCTGCGGGAAGTGACTACCGGCCTCGGGGCCGTCAAGGATGCCATTGTCTCCTTCATCGACTCGCCCTGGGATCACCATCAGCTTGCCGACGTGCCCGCCACCTTCGACCAGGTGCGTGGGGCGGTGCAGATGCTCGGAATGGAGCGCATCGGCGGTCTATTGGGCTCGCTGCGCGACTACATCGGAGATCGCCTGGTGGCGCGCCTGGAGCGCCCCGAGCAGCACGAGCTGGAGGCGTTGGCTGACGCCCTCAGCAGTGTGGAATACCACCTGGAGGCCAAGCTCGAGGACCGCACACCGCCGCCGTCGCTGCTGGAGGTGGCGGAGGCTAGTCTGCAGCGCCTTGGATTCGGCGCCGGGGCGGCGGACGCGTCGCAGCCGCGTGCGGCAGACGCCGAGCCTACGGAATCGTTTGCCGCGCCGCCAATGGGCGATCCGGCCATCGAGGTCGGTGCCGATGAGGGCGAGGAAACAACGGTGGACGAGGAGATCGTGCTGTCCGCCCCCGATGCGCCGTGGGAGAAGGACGAGACCGCCGTGGGCGCCAGCGCTGAGACTGTGGACGCCGGCGATCACGAGTCGGAGCCGGCGCCCGCGCCGGATTCGACGCCTCGCGCCGCGCCGCCGCTGGACGACATCGACGACGATATCCTCGAGATCTTCATCGAAGAAGCCCATGAGGAGCTGGGGGTCATCGCCGAAATGCTGCCGAACTGGAAGGCCGACGCGGCCGACCAGGAGAGCCTGAGCCGGATGCGGCGTTCGTTTCACACCCTCAAGGGCAGCGGACGCCTGGTGGGCGCCAGCGACATCGGCGAGGTCGCCTGGTCGGTGGAAAATCTGCTCAATCGCCTACTCGATGGGGCCATCCAGGCGGGACCGGCGGTCCACGGCTTCCTGGATGAGGCCGCCGCCGTGCTGCCGCGCCTGGTGGAGGCACTGCAGAGCCGCGCCAGCGCCGACATTGACGTGGAGGCGTTCATCGCGCGTGGCTTCGCCATCGCTGCGGGCAAGGACGCCGACGCCGCTCCCGAGGCCGATGACACCGCACAGGCGCAGCCGGACTCCCAGTGGCAGGACGACGGCGCGCAGGAGAAGATGGACCCGGTCCTGTACGACATCTTCAGCAAGGAGTCGGCCGGACACCTGACCGCCATCGCCGAATTCCTGGAGCGCTGCGAGGCGAACGCCGGCGGCTGCGAAATTACGGACGGATTGATCCGCTCCCTGCATACGCTGCATGGCAGCGCGCGTATGGCCGGGGCCGATGCCATCGCAGGCCTGGCCGGCGGTTTGGAGAAATATACTAAGGCGGTTCTCAGCAACGACCGCCCCTTGACCCCCGAAGGGGTGGGCGCGCTGGTGGAATCTATGGCGCTGGTTAAGGGGCTGCTCGCGAGTCTCAACCGCGCGGATCCGGCACAGCCGGATCATCAGGCGCTCACCGAGCGCGTGCGCGCACTTTACGAAGCCGAGCACGCCCGCGCCGAGGAGCGGCTGCGGCGCGAGCAGGCGGGCGCGGGCGCGGCGAGCGAGCCGCCGCCGGCAGATCAGCCGTCTTCGGAGTTCGGCGCCGAGCACGACCCCGAGCTGCTCGCGGTATTTCTCGAAGAAGGCGCGGAGATCCTGGAGTCGAGCGAGCGCACCATGCAGCAGTGGCGTAGCGCGACGGACAACCTCGAGCACGTCACTGCGCTGCAACGAGACTTGCACACCCTCAAAGGCGGCGCCCGGATGGCAGGCATCGCCCCGATCGGTGACCTCAGCCACGGCCTCGAGTCGTTGCTGGAGGCCATGGCCGAGGGGCGGGCAGCGGTCTCCCCGCAAGCCCAGGCAGTGGTGCACCGCGCCCTGGACCGCCTCTACGTCATGCTCGAGCAGGTGCAGGAGCAGCGTCCGGTCAAGCCGGAACCGCAGCTCATGGCCGAGGTCGACGCGCTGCTCGGCGGCGAGTGCGACAACGCCGACGCCGCGGAGACAACCGAGTCCGGAGCCATTGCTGCGCAGCCATTTGAAGACCGGCCGGTCGCCCCGATCGATCCCGAGCCGCCACGACCGTCGGCCGAGGTGGTCGCATTTCCCAAGCCGGCGCCGCCAACCGAGGCCGAGTCCGCGGCGGATACGTCGCCTCAGCGACGCCAGGGGCAGGGGCATGAGCTGGTGCGGGTGCGGGCCGAGCTGCTCGACCACCTCGTCAATCATGCCGGCGAGGTGTCGATCTACCGATCGCGCCTGGAGCAGAACGTCGGAACTTTCGGTTTCAATCTCGTGGAGCTGGAGCAGACCGTGGCGCGGCTGCGCGAACAGTTGCGCAAGCTCGAGATCGAGACCGAGGCGCAGATCCTGTATCGCTATGAGCAGGAGGGCGAAGGCGAGCAGGACTTCGATCCCCTGGAGATGGACCGCTATTCCCACATGCAGCAGTTGTCGCGGTCGCTGATGGAGAGCGTCGCCGATATCTCGAGCATCCAGGGCATGCTCGATACGGTGGTCCGCGATTCCGAGACCCTGCTGCTGCAGCAGTCGCGGGTCAATACCGATTTGCAGGAAGGCCTGATGCGCACCCGCATGGTGCCGTTTACCGGGCTGGTATCGCGCATGCGTCGCGTGGTGCGCCAGACCAGCCAGGAGCTTGGCAAACAGGCCGAGCTGCAGGTGACCGGCGAGCGCGGGGAGATGGACCGCACGGTGCTCGAGCGCATCATCGCGCCTTTGGAGCACATGCTGCGCAACGCCGTCTCCCATGGAATCGAGCCGCCCCAAGCGAGGCGCGAGCGCAGCAAGCCCGAGGGCGGAACCATTCGCCTGTCCATGGACCGCGAGGGCTCGGAGGTGGTCATCACCGTGCGCGACGACGGCGCCGGCATCGACCTGGCGGCCATTCGGCGCAAGGCGAAAGAGCGCGGTTTGATCGACGCAGGCGCTGAGCTCACCGATCACGAGGTCATGCAGTTCATCCTGGAGGCCGGCTTCAGCACCGCTACCGAGGTTACCCAGATATCCGGGCGCGGTGTGGGCATGGACGTGGTCAACAGCGAAATCAAACAGCTCGGCGGCTCGCTGCAGATCGATTCGGTGTTCGGCGAGGGCACCACCTTCACGGTGCGCCTGCCATTCACCCTCGCGGTCAACCAAGCATTGCTGGTGGCGGTAGGCGACGAGGTTTACGCCCTGCCGCTCACGAGTGTGGAGGGCATCGCCCGCATTACGCGCAAGGAGCTGGCTGGCTACCTTGACGACCCGCGGTCGCGCTACTCCTACGCCGGCGCCGACTACCAGGTACAGGCCATGGGCGCGCTGCTCGGTACCGCACACCAGCTGCCGGACGGACCGAAGATCTTCCCCTTGCTTCTGGTGCGTTCAGGCGACCATCGCATGGCGCTGCAGACGGATGCACTGATGGGCAGCCGCGAGATCGTGGTGAAATCCGTAGGACCGCAGCTGTCCACCGTGCGCGGGCTCTCCGGGGCCACCATCCTCGGCGACGGCCGCGTGGTCCTCATCCTGGACGCCGGCGCCCTGATCCGCATCAGTGCCGCGGCCCGTGTGGTGCCGCTGCAGCTTCCCCAGGCGCAGCCAGAAGCCGATCGCTCAGGGCCAGCGACGGTGATGGTGGTGGACGACTCCATCACCGTGCGCAAGGTGACGAGTCGGCTACTGACCCGCAATGGCCTGAACGCCATCACGGCAAAGGACGGCGTCGACGCCGTCGCCTTGCTGCAGGAGCACATACCGGACGTGATGCTGCTGGACATCGAGATGCCGCGCATGGATGGCTTCGAGCTGGCCACCCACATCCGCAACGAAGCGCGGTTGAAACACATCCCCATCATCATGATTACCTCGCGTACCGGCGACAAGCATCGCCGCCGTGCCATGGAGATTGGCGTCAACCGCTATCTCGGCAAGCCCTACCAGGAGAGCGATCTGCTCGAAAACATCGAGGCCCTGCTCCAGGAGTGCAGGGATGGTTCATGAGTCGGTCGACGACCGCTTGCGGGTCGCCCTGGTCTCGCCCTCGACCGAGCAGCGGCGTGTACTCGCGGACCACCTCGCCGCCAACGGCCTCGAGACCGTCGATGTGTTGGACGGCGCGGCGTTCGAATTCATCGGACCGGGAGTCGCCGACGTACTGCTGGTGAACCTGGACGACGACGGGGACGAGGCGGTGGACATCGAGGCGCTGCTCGACCGTGCCGAGATTCCGGTTCTGTTCAATGACGCTGATGCCATGCGCCGGCAGTCGTCGACCTCCATCGCCGGACAGGCCTGGGGTCGCCGCTTGGCGGACAAACTTCAGGCGCTCGTTCGGGGCGGTGAGCCGCAGACATTTCCATCCTCCGACGGCGCACCCGCGGCACGGCCGGCAGCCGCCGTGCCGCCGGTCGCAGGGGCCCGTCCTGCGCCCGCCGGCGAACTGGCGCCGGGAGCCGCGCCGGAGGTCTGGGTGCTGGCGGCGTCCATCGGCGGTCCGCAGGCGCTGGCCGAGTTCCTGCAGCACCTGCGCCACGACCTCCCGGTGGGACTGGTGGTCGCACAACACATCGGCGCCGGCTTCGCCGATCTACTCGCGACCCAGCTGGCGCGGGTCACGCCGCTGGCGGTGCGCTGCGGCGAGCACGACATGGTACTCGGTCCCGGCGAGGTCGCCGTCGCCCCGGTGGAACAACGCTTCGGCTTCTCGCAACCGGGGCGTATCGCACTGGCGCCGGAGATGCGCAGGAGCATCTACAGCCCCTGCATCGACGACGTCATGACCGCCGTGGCTGAGGCCTATGGTGCACGGGCCGGGGCGGTGATCTTCAGTGGCATGGGCAGCGACGGCGTCGTCGGAGGCCGCGCCATCGCGGCCGTGGGTGGTGCGGTGTTCGCCCAGGAGCCACGCGGCTGCGTCGTCAGCAGCATGGCCGACGGCGCCCGGGAAGCGGGCATCGTGAGTTTCACCGGCACGCCAGCGGAACTGGCGCGCCATTTCCTGGAACGATTCGGAGGATGCTGCGATGAGTCAATGGGCAGCCAATACACATAGTCTGCTGCTGCCGGTGGAGACGGGCCTGCTGTTGCTCCCCAACGCCGCCGTGGCGGAAATCGTGGACTACCGCGAACCTGAAGCGGTCGAGGGCGCGCCGGACTGGTTTCTCGGTCGGGTGCCCTGGCGGGGACTGGAGGTGCCGTTGCTGGCGTTCGAGGCCGTCGATGCCGATGTCGGCGCGGGGGCGGAGCAGGGCCTTCGCATCGCCATTCTCAACACTCTGAACGGCGCCCCGGAGCTGCCCTTCATCGCCATCGTGCTGCGCGGGATTCCACGCCTGCTGAGCGCAGGTGCGGAAATCGCGGCCGTTCCCGAGGCGGCGGCGAGCGGCTCCGTTACGCTCTCGCAGGTACAGGTGGCGGGCGAGTTCGCGCGGATCCCGGATCTGGATGCGCTGGAGCGTCTGGTCGCGGAGTTGCCGCCGGCTGCGTGAGGCGAGGCGAGTGGCGAGGTGCGAGTTGCGAGGGAAGAGGCGCTGACCGCTGGAGTTGTCTCGGTCCGTCTTACCAACTCGCTCCTGGCCACTCGCCACTCATTCGATCGCGGCTGAAGCCGCGCCTAAAAATGCCGTACCCCAGGTGAGCGCCGGGGCCTTGAGTGCCCTCAGCCCTGCTCCGGCGCGGCGAAATCTCCCCACCAGGTCTGCAGCGCCGCCAGCATCGCCACGGCGGCCGTCTCGGTGCGCAGGATGCGCGGTCCGAGGCGCACCCCGGTGAATCCGCGCGCCACCGCCTGGCGTTCCTCGCCCTCGGTGAGCCCCCCTTCAGGGCCGATCAACAAGGTCACCGTGCCCTCGGGGGGGGACAGGGTGCGCAGGGTGGATTCGGCGCGGGGACTCAGCAGCAGGCCGCTGCCTCCGGGCCACTGCGCCAGCCAGCGGTTCAGGCCGATCGGCTCCTCCACGCGCGGTATGCGGTTGCGCCCGCACTGCTCGCAGGCGCCCACTGCCACCCGCTGCCAGTGACTGCGGCGGCGCTCGGCGCGCTCGCCCTTGAGCTGCACCACACTGCGCTCGGCAATCACCGGCACGACGCGACTCACGCCGAGCTCGACCGCTTTCTGAACCGCGTAGTCCATGCGGTCGCCCCGCGAGATGCCCTGCACCAGAACGATGTCGACGGGTGACTCGCACTCACTATCCTCATGGATACCGACCTGCACCCGGACGTCATCGCGCGCCGCCGCCGTGATGGTGGCCCGGTAATCGCCGCCGCGACCGTCGAACAGGATCAGCGCCTGACCGACCTGCAGGCGCAGCACCCGGACGACATGCCGGGCGGCTCCGGCTTCCAGCGCCAGCTCGAGTCCGGGGCTCAGCTCGGCATCCACGTGAATACGCGGAATGCGCACGGATGCGGCCCTCAGTCGCCCGTGGCCGCGTCGATGGCGCCTGCAGCCACCCGTGCGGCCATGCGGATCTCATCGGCGGTAATGACGTAGGGGGGCATGAAGTACACCACGTTGCCCAGTGGCCGCAGCAGCACCTGGTGCTCGAGCCCGTAACGATAGGCGCGGACGCCGCGCCGCTCCTGCCAGGGATATTCCTTTCGCGTGGCGCCGTCGCGCGCCATTTCCATGGCGACGATCATCCCCGTCTGGCGCACCTCGCCCACGTGCGGATGATCGCGCAGCGGCGCGGTGGCGGCGGACAGATCCCGGGCGAGATCGCGGTTGCGGGCGATCACGTTGTCCTGCTCGAAGATCTCCAGAGTCGCGAGGGCCGCGCGGCAGCCGAGGGGGTTGCCGTTGTAGCTGTGGGAATGCAGGAAGGCGCGCAGGCTCGCGTAATCGTCGTAGAAGGCGTCGTAG
>Ga0209347_1004573_pt1 | contig 14245 bp, 17 predicted proteins | sample AutmiccommuBRH23_FD_187382 | JGI IMG/M metagenome (GOLD analysis project Ga0209347, IMG submission 187382) | Deep subsurface microbial communities from Mt. Terri, Switzerland - Autotrophic microbial communities BRH/23 (SPAdes) (version 2) | ecosystem: Environmental > Aquatic > Deep subsurface >... | reverse complement strand
AGCGCATTGGCGAAAGCGAGTTCGGCCGCCGAGCCGCGCGGACCCATGATCAGATCGATATGCGCAACTTCATTGCCGTCGCCGACCAGCGACTCGCCGACCAGCATCTTGTTGATCACTGCCATGTATTCCTCCCAGAATTCCTCTGACGGCGCGCGCCATTTGGCTGCGAGCGCCCCTATCCCCTCTTCGGCCACGAGCGAATAAAAAGCTCGATCGGACCGGTGGCCAGATAGTCGCAAGACTATCCTGCGCGCGCGAACTCAACCATTTTTGCGCGTCCTTGCCAAGATGGCCGCCAGACAATCGGCGAAAAGAACCGCCACCGTCAGATCGGCGCTTGTGCCCGGATTCAGCCCGCGCCGTTTAAGGACGCGGTCGAATTTCAACGCCAATTCGAACGCCGCGTCGCGGCCTTGGGCGCTCCTGAGATTGGTTTCAAAGCGCGCCGCCTCGGCGCGGACCGTTTCGGCGGCCTCTAGACCCTGCTTGCGCGCAATATGGCTGTCGGGAAAAGCGGCAAGAAAGGCCGCATAGACCCAGAGAGTCGCGAGCGTCGCATCGCCCACTCGCGCGCGCGCCTCGGCTAACGTTTTGAGCCCAAGGTCGAAAATGTCGTTGAAGCCGTTGGCGTATTGCCAAGCGATCCGGTCGCGGCCGGCGGCGGCTTTCATCGCGTCGAGCAAGGTCGTTTGGGCCGGCGCGCGCACGTCGTGCTGCGGCGCGTCTCCAAGTCCTGCCGGCCGCGCATGGGCGATGGCGCGAAACGCGGCGTCGGCGTCGCTGACGTCGAGCGCCTCCAGGACCCGCTCCGTCTCCTCTCGCAGATCGGCGCTTGGCGCGGTCGCGGCGGCCTGCGCGAGGGGCGCGCAGAGCAGGACGATGCCGAGATTGGTGTTCTGCGCGACGCGCGCCCAGGTCGCTTCGACAGCCCCGGCGATGCGCGCGCCGACCGTCGATTGCGACGCAGCGATGAAGGGGGCGGCCGCCTCTGCGCTGGCGAGGAAATCCGCCGCGGTCATGCCATGGCCGTCGGCGAAGACATGAACATTTCCGGGCTTGGGCGTCTGCAGCTCCGCCGCGCAGGCGGCGATGAAGGCGGCCGCGATGCTTTGTGGGTCGGCGGCGAAAGTTGCCACGTCAGCCACGCGCACGCGTTGGCGTCACGCGCGCCAGCGCGTCCGCGGCGACCCGGTCGGCGATCGAGAAAGGCGTCACCCGCTGCAGTCCGCTCCAGCCCGGCATGCTGTTGACTTCGAGGATGAAGGGCGCGCCAGCATCGTCATGGATGATGTCGACGCCGGCGAAGTCGACGCCGAGCGCGCTGGCGGCGGCGAGCGCGATCTCGGCCTCGCGCGCCGATGGCGCAACGGCGAAGGGCTTTGCGCCCTGCCGCACATTGGTGATCCAATGGCTCGAGCGGCGCCGCATCGCCGCGACGATGTCGCCGCGGGAAACCAGAATGCGCATGTCTTCGAACGGCGGCCGGGTCGGCCCGACGAAGCGCTGCAGATAAAACACGCCGCGCGCCTCCTGCAGCGACGGCAGATCGCCTTCGCCTTCGATCAAGCGCAGGCCCCAGCCCTGCGCGCCGAACAGCGGCTTCATCACCAGCGGGCCTTTGCCGCATTCGCGCCGGGCGATGGCGCGCGCCTGCGCCAGAGTCTGCGCGGCGAAGGTTTCAGGCGTCGGCAGTCCGGCCTGCGCCAGAAGGAAGCTCGCCATCGCCTTGTCGGTGCAGCGTTCGATCGCCCGCGCGCTATTGACGAGGAGGACGCCTAAAGCCTCCAGCGCATGCAGCACGCCAAGCCGCATGGTGATGGCCTCCAGCGACCCGTCGCCGATGGCGCGAACGATGGCGAAATCGGGAAGGTCGTGAAATCCCGGGATGACGAGGCCATGCGCGCGGCCCGTCTCGATCTTGCAGGCGGAGAGCCGCACGGCGACAGGCGTCGCGCCCTGCGCGCGCAAGGCGCGGAGCGTGCGGATGACATGCCAGTCGAGCTTGTCGGTGAACACCGCCACGCGCGGCCCCCCACCTCCCTCTCGCGGGGGGAGGTCGAGCGCCGAAGGCGCTCGGGCTTGGGTGAGAAAAGCCGCGGTCATTTTTTGACTTTGTCGTCCCACCCCGGCGCTGCGCGCCGACCCTCCCCCTCAAGGGGAGGGCGTTGCGCGCGCGTCACCCGCCAAACGATTTATCCAGCAGCGCCAGATCGATCTCGCCGCCGCGGAAGGTCTCGCCGGTCTCGACAGCCGTCACCAGCGCTTCCGCCGGCGAGAACAGGCTACCGTCAATCTTATAGAAATCGCCCTTATACGCCGCGAAAATGTCGGCGAACGGCTGGCCGTAGTCGCGCGAGGTGCAACTCGGCAGCTTCTCGGCGAGCGCCTTGGCGGCGGCCGCCGAGCCTTTCACGAAAAGATGGGCGCGCCCGGCGTAAATGATGGCGTCATTGGTGCGGCCCATCGCCTGCACGAAGTCGGGGTGAGGCGGCGAAAGCGGCGCCGTCGCGACGCCGTCGATAATGTCGTCGAGCGGAAAATGCAGCTCATGCGCCTTGTGCAGCGCGACTTCGAGCACGCGGCCGACGACCTGCACGCCGCCGGCGAGCGATTGCGTCGGCGCGTAGATGAAGGCGACCTTATCCGGCGTCACGCCCGATTTCGTCGCCACCTTCTCAACGACTTCCTTGGGCGGCGGCGAATTGCTTTCGAGGACGATGGTGACGCGGTCGGCCAGATCGCGATAGCTGAGCTCGTCGAAGAGCTTTTCGGCCCGGGCCTGAGCCCGGCCCGGCCCCGAGCCGAGGGCGAAGAATTTTTCGTGGCTGAGGCTCCAGCCGGCGTATTGGCTGGCGAGGCAGGCGACGACCGGGTCGGCGCTGGTCACCGTCAGCCAAAACGGCCATTTGGGCGCGGCCGGCGCGTGCGAAAGGGCGACGCGACCGAGACCGCCCATGCAGATCTCGGTCAGCAGCAGGCCAGCCTCTATGCCGCCCGGAACTTTGGCGCCGGCGTCGATCAGCAATTCGCCGAGGCTGCCGCGCTCGACCGAAATCCGATATTTCGCCGCGCCCGCGACGAGACGGTCGACCAGCGCGCCCGCGAGCGCATTGACGCTTTCGGTCGCGCGGCCGGTGACTTTCAGGCTTCCGCTCACGTGTGGGACTCCCTTCCTCGCTCTGTGGCGCTTTCCCCTGGTCTCGCCGTTCAGGGCGGTCGGCCTGCGGCGAGTTGGTTGGAACTTATAGGCCTTTCCGCCGAAACGAAAGACAGGCCGCGCCGCAGTCTTGCTGAGGCGCGGCGAAGAAAAACGCGGCGAAGAGAAAAAGGCGTGGAAACTCACATCCAGGATTTTGAGATGCAAACTTTCAATTTTTTGGCCCAAGGAGGAAACCAAACCGCTACTGAAGCGTTGACCATCGCCTGTGTGGTCGCGCACATCGGACGGGCGCATTTCGAATGAAATGCGATACAGAGAGATTTCGCCTGAGGGGACGAACGATGGATTTGCAGCCAACAGACCGAGACGGGGAACGTGCGGCCGGGACTCTTGCATTGCACGACGTGCTCTACGTCGCGCTCGCCATCGCCGTCATTCTTTTCGGCAACATGGCTTTAGTCCGCGCCATGGACGTCGCGCTCGATTCCTGGGTGCGCTAGGCTTCCAAAGCCGACTTCCTGTTGATTTTTTTCACCCAGGATTTGTGTTTTCCTCCAAGAAGCTTGGCCACGGGCCATTCGCTCGCCCGATCGTGGCGATCTGACCCTTCATGATCATCCCGAACGTCGGCCTGAACGAATGGGGCCACACCTTCTGGTTCATGGAGGAGCTGTTCGTGGCGCCGCTGCATTGGGGATTCGTGTTCTTCGGCTGGATGGCGCTCGGCGTGTTCGGAGTCGTGATCCAACTCCTGCTGAACATCCATCGCGTCATCGGCAAGGAAGGCGTCGAACTGCTGACCGGCGCGTAACGCTCAAGATTCTCGCGCCGTGGCCGCATTCGGACCTCCTGACGAACGACGGCGCGGCGCGGGAAGGTAACCGAAAACTCCCAGAATCGAGCTCTTTTCGTCGCCTCTCGTCGCCTTCGCGGCGGGAGGCGATGGACGTCTGAGCCAAAATCGCGGCATTCTCGGCTCTAAAGACGCGGCGTCGGAAGACGAGTGGAGACGGCTCATGATGAGGCTCCTATTGATTCTTATCGCGGCGGTCGGTTTGATCGCTCGCGCGGACGCGCAAGCGGTGCGCAGGGATTCCGCAAAGGCTTTCCAAAAGGTTCGGGAATGCGCGGCCCAGATGGGGCCGGACGTCATAACCTTCAGCTTCTATCAGCCGACGCAATCGAGAAGCCAGTTCTGCAAGGACGTGCCCGAAACGGGCCCGACCACCATCGTGGTCGACACGATGCAGGACGAATTGCGGGACATGATGGTGGAGCTGCGCATCGTCGAGGCGGACCCGAACGGCGATGAGGGAGCGGCGACGACGGAAGCCTATCTGCCGCCTGCGCGCTTCCAGGCCGGCGTCATTCAGCTCGATCACGACTTCAAGAAAAAAGGCGACTACGTCGCTCTCGTGCGGGCGCGCAGCGTGGACGGCCGCAAGGAATACAACGCCCGTTTCGCCTTCTCGGTCGGCGAAGAGTTTATGCGCGATTGGGCCGCGATCGCCATGGCCACCGCCGTGACGCTCGCTCTTGGCGCTGGCTGGTACGTGCACGCCTTCGGCAAGAAAGCGTCCAAGACCAAGCTACGCAGCGCCTGAGGGGGCGGTCTTCGCCCATTTGCGCGACAGCCGTCGCGCGGCTATGTCGGCGCTACGCCCGGCTCAAAAGAAAGAGCCGCCCCTCCCGCTACAGGCGTGGCGCCGGTCGCAAGGGCGTCGCTAAGACGATCGAGACGGATCATGGCGAGACCCTCGTCATGAAGGCGGGAGCCGGTGACGCCGATTTCGATGTCCCCGGCGCGGATCGCTTCGCCCGGCGCGGGCGCGCCGCCTGGCGCGCGATATCTCGCGACGCGCTTGCGCGCCAGGCCGCGATGCTTCATCCGCGACACCACCTCCTGCCCGACATAGCAGCCCTTTTTGAAATCGATTCCGGCGAGGAGATCCATATTGGCCTCGTGCGGAAAGGTTGCGCCATAGGCGAAATCGACGCCGCCGAGCGGCACGCCCGCATGAATGCGCCGCGTCTCGTACGCTTCTTGCGCGCGCTCAGTCAAAATCTTGCCGTTTTCCGCGATGGCGCGAAATCCAAGCGGGCCGCGCGGATCGGCGGCGATCGCGACAGCCTCGACCTGCGGCCGCTCGTTCGAGTCGGGAAAGGCGATCGCTTCCAAGTCGGAGCTGCGGTTCGTCACGGTCAGCTTCGAACGCAGTTTGTAGATGTTCAGACGTTTTTCGAGATCGGCGGCAAGGGCGAGCGGACAATCGAGCAGATAGCGGCCGTCGCCTGTGGCAAAGACCAGAAAATCAAATAAAATCTTGCCTTGGGGCGTGAGCAGGGCGGCAAAGCGCGCCTCGGAGGCTTTGAGCGCGGCGATGTCGTTGGTGACGAGCCCGTGCAGGAATTTCCCCGCATCCTCGCCCGCGACCTCGATGATTCCACGATCTGGCAGCGCGACAGCCGTCGTCATTAATTTTCGCCGCTCCTTGAGTCTCGCGCGTCATTGGCGCATTAGCGATCTGGATCGCCGTTGGGCGATCCTATCACAAGCGGGACGCCCTTCATGCCGCAGGTCTTCGACGTCATCCTTTTCGGCGGCGCGCTCGTCAATCAAGACGGGGAGGGCGTGCGCGACGTCGGCCTTCGCGACGGCAAGATCGCCGAGATCGGCGATCTGTCCGTCGCCTCGGCGGGGGAGCGGATCGACTGCCGTGGCCTGCATATTCTGCCCGGCGTCATCGACACGCAGGTGCACTTCCGCGAGCCCGGCGCGGCGCACAAGGAAGACCTCGAATCGGGGTCGCGCGGCGCGGTTCTCGGCGGCGTCGTCGGCGTCTTCGACATGCCGAACACCAACCCGCTGACGACCGGCGAAGCCGAGCTCGCCGACAAGGTGGCGCGGGCGACGGGGCGCATGCATTGCGATTTCGCCTTTTGGGTCGGCGGCACGCATGAGAACGCCCGCCATCTTGGCGAGTTGGAGCGTCTGCCCGGCGCGGCCGGGATCAAAGTCTTCATGGGCTCGTCGACCGGCTCGCTGCTCATCGCCGACGACGCCGGCGTCGCCGAAGTGCTGGCGCATACGCGCCGACGCGCCGCCTTTCACAGCGAAGACGAAGATCGATTGAACCTGCGCAAGTCCATGCGCATCGCGGGCGATCCCTCGTCGCATCCGGTCTGGCGCGACGTCGAGACGGCGGAGCGCGCGACGCGCCGGCTCATGCGCATCGCGCGCGAGAAGGGCGCGCTCGTGCATGTGCTGCATGTCACCAGCGAGGAAGAGATTGCGCTGCTTGCCGAATACAAGGACATCGCCAGCGTTGAAGTGACGCCGCATCATCTGACGATGGACGACAGCGACTATGCGCGGATCGGCACGCTGGCGCAGATGAATCCCCCGGTGCGCGAGGCGCGCCATCGCGAAGCCCTCTGGCGCGGCGTCGCGCAGGGCGTCGTCGACGTGCTGGGCTCCGATCACGCGCCGCATACGCTTGAAGAAAAAGCCAAGCCCTATCCGGAAAGCCCGTCGGGCATGACCGGCGTGCAGACTCTCGTTCCTTTGCTGCTCGATCACGTCAACGCCGGTCGCTTGACCCTGCAGCGCTTCGTCGATCTCACCAGCGCGGGTCCGGCGCGGCTGTTCGGGATCGCCGGCAAGGGACGGGCGGCCGTGGGCTATGACGCCGATCTCACCATCGTCGACATGAAGCGGCGCGAAACGATACGAAATTCCTGGATCGCCTCGCGCGTCGGCTGGACGCCCTATGACGGCAAGGAAGTCGTCGGCTGGCCGGTGGGGACGTTCGTGCGCGGCGCCAAGGTCATGTGGGAAGGCGAACTCACGACGCCTTCTCGAGGCGCGCCGATGCGCTTTTGGGGCGCGCTCTAAATTCCCTTCCGCAAAGTTAATGCGAGCGCCCGGAACATTGCGGCTTCGCGCGCGGTTAGTCGCTCATCCCAATTGCGCGCAAAAGGAGATGAGCCAATGCCGCAGGGAGACAAGTCGGCCTATACCGACAAGCAGAAACGCAAGGCCGAGCACATCGAGGAAAGCTACGAGAAACGCGGCGTGTCCGAGAAGGAAGCCGAACGCCGCGCCTGGGCGACGGTCAATAAGGAAGACGGCGGCGGCAACAAGTCTGGGTCCGGCCGAGGAACGCACACGGGCAATCCGGCGGCGCACAAAGGCGGTAAGCTCGGCGGCGAAGCTTCCGCGTCGCGTCCCGCTTCCGAGCGCTCCGCTTCAGCCAAAAAGGCCGCGGCCACGCGCAAGCGCAATGAACGGCGCGCCAGCTAGCGTGCGGAACATCGAGTCGCCCCACGCGTTCTGGTTTCTCAAAGGAGAGCGCGATGACCGAGCAGAAAGATACGCAGCCAGAGAACGAAGGCGAAGGCAGCCGGACCGCCGCCAAAGAATACAATGAGGCTACCAGGAAATTCGTCGAAAGCGGCAAGGTCGACTCCGCGGCGAAGGACGCCGAGCGGGCGCTCGAAGGCGACGAGGCGGATGAGCTGAAACGCGCCGAGGAGAAGGGCCGCTCACACGCCGCGCCGCATGAACAGGAGCGCGAAATTTAACTTTCGCGATGCGCCGGCTGCCGCGTGAACGGATGTTCGGCGGCGGCCGCGCTTTGACGTCGAGGATAGGGCGCCGCGAGCGGCTCTAGCCTTCGCTCCAGAAATAATGCCAGACGCCGTCCGCAGCGACGCCGATGCGCGTCGCATGCGGCTTTCCTTCCGTATTGGAGCGCATCAGATCGGCGAAACGCACGCAGCGCCACTGTGCGCGCGCCTCACGCTCATTGGCCGGCGCTTGCGCGACGCGGGCGAAGGCCGGCCATTCGTAGAGCGTCGTCGGCCCGCGCGCGATGCTGACGCAGGGCTGCGCGAAAATCGCCCGGATGAGCGAAATCGTCTCGCGCCCCTTGCGGTCGAAGGACAGCGCCTTCAAAATCTCGATCGGATCGGTCCCAGCCTTGAATGCGCCGCTCTTGGCGAACAGCGGTCGGGTCTCGTTCCAGTCGATCGGGACGCGCAGCGCCTCGATCTCCCCCGTCGCGCAGGCGGCGAGAATCTTGTCCCGGATCTGGAGAACCGGCGCGGGCAGGAGCGTAAGATCGCCGATAGGCGGCGATATGACGTCTCCAGAACCGCCGCCCTTGGGCTTTCTGATCATCGCGGCATGTTAGCGCGCTCCGCCGCTGAGGCGCCAATGCGTTGAATTTGACCATTGTCCTACGGTCAAGATTGTCTGCCCGCGATGAAACCGCCATTGTGGGCGCATCGCTCTCGGAGATGGAATGGACGAGCTGCAGGATCAGGAGTCGCCTTCGCCGGAGGCGTCGCCGCGTCTCGAGGGCATGCTGCGCCGCTCGGCGCTCGCGCTCGTCGCCGAGCGCGTTTGGCGGGCCGGCCTCGCGCTTGCCGTCATTCTTCTGTTGTTTGTAGCGCTCTCCTGGCTGGGGCTATGGGTCGCGGCGCCGCTCGAAGCGCGCATCGGCGGCGTGGCGCTGTTCGGCTTCGCCGCGCTCTATGTCATCGTGCGGGAAATCGTCCGCGGCTGGCCGCATCGCGCCGCCGCGCTCGAACGTCTGGATCGCGGCGCCAACGCGGCGCTGCGGCCGGCGTCGTCGCTGGAGGACCGTCTCGCCAGCCCGAACGCCGATGCGGGCGTCGAAACCTTGTGGGCGCTGCATCGCCAGCGCCTGGAAGCGGCGCTGGCCAGGACGCCCATCGAGGCGCCAAAGCCACGGGTCCCGCAGCGCGACCCCTATGCGCTGCGCGCGCTCGCGCTCGTCGCGGCGGTCGCGGCCGGCTTTGCCGCCGGCGACGAAAAACGCGTCCGGCTCGCGGCGGCCTTCGACTGGCGCGCCGCTGGGAGCTTTGCAGGCAACGCCCGCATCGACGCATGGCTTGAGCCGCCGGCCTATACCGGCCGTCCCCCCGTCGTGCTGGCGAAAGAGGGCGAGGGTCCGATCGAAGCGCCGGTTAATTCGACGCTGCGCATCCGCCCGCCGGACTCGGGCGTTTCCGTTTCCGGCGGACTCGTCGCCGCGCCGCCGAGCGGCGCCGAGGCGCAGAAGGACGCGCCGAACGAACAGGCCTTCAAGCTCTCTAGCGCGGCGCAAGTGTCGCTTTCCGACGGTCGTCGTTTCGACTTGGCGGCGATCCCGGATCAGGCCCCGACCATCGCTTTGACGGAAAAGCCGCGCAACAATGTTCGCGGGTCGATGACGCTGGCGTTCCGCGCCACGGACGATTACGGCGTCGTCGGCGCGGAAGCCGTCTTCCGCAGGCCTGCGGGCGGTCCGCGCGCGCTGTATGAGCCGCCGCGTCTGGCGCTCGCGCTGCCGCCTGGCGGCGGCGGCCAGGGCGAGGCCAAGGCGACGATCGATCTCGCCGACAGTCCCTTTGGCGGCGTGAAGCTCATGATGCGTCTCGTCGCCAAGGACGCCGCCGAAAATGAAGGCGCTTCCGAAGAAATCGAGGCGGTTCTGCCGCAGCGCCGTTTCGTCAAGCCGCTCGCGCGCGCGCTCGCCGAACAGCGGCGCATTCTGGCGCTCGATCCCGAGTCACGCGCGCGCGTCGGCGCCGCGCTGGAGGCGCTCGCGCTTGCGCCGGAAGTCTTCGACACGCCTTCCGCCGTCCATCTTGGCCTGCGCGAGGCGCGAAGCGGTCTTGAGGGCCCGCGCAGCGACGACGAGCTGCGCGGCGTCGCCGAGATGCTGTGGGCGATGGCGCTGACGCTGGAAGAGGGCGACGCCGCGCAGGCGGAGCGCGATCTCCGCGCGGCGGAGCGCGAACTGAGGGACGCCATTGCGCGCGGCGACGGCGCGGAGGAAATCGCCAAGCGCGCCGAGGAGCTTCGCGACGCGCTCGACAAATTTCTGCAGCAGCTCGGCAGCCGTCTGCCGCCGCCTGGCGCGCCGCTCCAGGAAGCGGAAGGCGGCGACGACACCGTCACCCCCGACGAGTTGCAGCAGATGCTGGACGACATGAACAAAGCCATGAAGTCTGGAGACATGGCGCAAGCGCAACGACTGCTGGATGAGCTTCAGGACATCCTGGAAAATGTGCAGACGGCGCAGGGCGCAGGCCAGCGTCGCGGGCGCGGACAGGAAATGGCGCGCGCGCTGAACGAGCTTGATCAGCTCTCGCGCGAAGAGCAGCAATTGCGCGACGAGACGTTCCAGGGGATGAACGCGCCCGAGGATGCGGAGCCGGGGGCGTCGCGCGGGCGTCGCCAGAATGGCCAGCAGAACCATGATTTGGACGCCGACCGACGGCGCCAACAGGCGCTGCGTGAGCGGCTGGAGCGTCAGCAGGACGCGCTGCGCGAGGGCGGCGTCGAGGCCACGGAAGAGCTCGACGACGCGCGCCGCGCGATGAAGGAAGCGGAAGAAGCGCTCGGCAAAAGCGGAGAAGGACGCGGCAGGGCGGTTGATGCGCAGGGCCGCGCCGTGCAGGCGCTGCGTAAGGGCGCCGACCGGCTGGCGCAGCAGATGCGCGGCGACCAAAGCGCCGGTCAAGAGGGCGGAGGTCTAAGGAGGCGCGGCCGCAGCGGCAGGGGCCGCGATCCGCTCGGCCGCGCGTCAGGCGACGGCAATCGCCCGGATCTCTATGGAAAATATGATCCGCTTGGCCTGGCGCCGGCGCAGCGCGCCCATCGCGTGCAGGAGGAGCTGCGGCGCAGGCTTGGACAGCCCGAGCGTCCGCAGGATGAGCTGGACTATCTGCAGCGGCTGCTGCGTCGATAAACGCCTTGCCGCCCGGCGCGCGCTTCACTACAGCGCATCCAGCAGGGAGAAGCGCCGTTCATGCCAAGTTTTTCAAGTCTGTTGGTCGTTATCGCCGTTGCGGCGGTGGCGCTCGTCGTCGTCGCCGGCTTCATCAACATGTTCCGCGGCGGCCAGGGCGCGCCGCAGCGGTCGCAAAAACTCATGCGCTGGCGGGTCGGCCTGCAATTGCTGGCGCTGCTCATCGTTCTTGGCGTGCTTTACGCGCGAGGCCGCTGGTAGCAGCGGCGTTCGTCAGCAGCAATCACTTGCCGGCGCGCTTCTCCAGCCAATCGACGATCAGCGGGTCGTCGATGGCGCCCGTGACCGTAACGACGCCGCCATCCGGCGCAATGAGCGCCGTGAAAGGCAGTTCGCCGCGCCAACCACTGTCAGCCTCGAAATAAAGCTTTTCGACAAAGTCGTCGGCGAAGCCGTAATGATCGGCGTTCGCGAGCCCGACTTTCTCGAGGCGGGCCTGCGCGCGGGCGCGGTCCTCGTCGCCGTCGGTATTGACGAAGACGACGTCGATCCCCTTTTTCTCGGCGATGATTTTTTCCCATTGCGGCAATTCCGCAAGACACGGCGGACAGGTGACCGACCAGAAATGCACGACGAGCGGCCTGCCGGCGTGGGCCTTCGCCAATTGCGCGAAGGCGCCGCGGCCATAGGGCTTGAAGTCGAACGCCGCCGCGCCGCTTGCCGCGAGCGCAATGGCGATGACGAGCGAGAGCAGGCGCATCAGACGGAGTCCGACTGAACATTTTGGAGGCTGTCATTCCCGGCAGTCCGTCGGACTGACCGGGAATCCAGAGCAAATTCTTCAGACTCGCGTTGCGACTCTGGGTTCCCGATCGCGCGCGATGCGCGCGTCGGGAAGGACGGCGGAAGCAATGCGCGCATTAATGCAACGCCGCCGCGCTTTTCTCGTCCCTTGGCAGCGGCAGCAGGCGATAGCCTTCCCGATGCGTGAGCCAGGAGAGATAGGCCGCGCCCCTATGGGCGATGAGTTCGGGGTGGTCGGAGGCGTCCGCCGTCTGCGCGATCACGCGCGGCGCGCTCCAGCTCTTGCCAGCGTCGCGCGACATTTGCATCGCGATCGTCGTCGTCGTTCCGTCGAATTCCTTCCAGACGCGATAGAGGCGGCCCTTCGCGGCGAGCAGGGTCGGGTGTCCCGCGGCGCGCGCGTCCTCGCCGAATTTCTCCGGCTCGGAGAAGCTCTTGCCGCCATCGAGACTGTGGGCGTAGAACAGCCCTTGGCGCTTCTTGCCCTTGGTGAACCAGACGATATGCCAGGCGCCGCTCGCGTCGATGGCGAGCGCGGGACCGTGATGCGGGCAGCTGTTGATCGCCCATTCGTCGTTCGAAACGCGCGTCGCGGTCGCCTGCGCGGCGTCCGCGGAAAGCTTCGCGACCATATGGTCGCGAATATTGCCGTCGAGCACCTGTCGCCAGGCGAAGACCGGCGTTCCGTCCTTGTCCAGTGCGCTCGCCATGCGGCAGCATTCGCAGGCGTGATCGATCAGGATCGACTTGCCTTTGAAGGTCTTGCCGCCGTCGTCCGAATAGGCGAAGGCGACGCCGCTGCCGAGAAACTCCTTGCCTTCGGCTTTGGCTTTGAGCGCATGCGTCTTGTCGAGCCAACCGGCGTAGATGCGCCCCTTGCGATTGACGACGATGCTGTCGAAGCGCTGGCCGCCTTCGGTCAGAAGCGGCTGCGGCGCTGAAAACGTCTTGCCGCCGTCGGTCGAGCGGGCGGTGAAGATCGTGCCGATCATCTGCTTTTCAGGGCGTGTCGTATAACTCGCGAGCAGGGCGCCGTCGTCAAGCGCGACGACTTTCGGACGGGCGTCGCCATGCGCGTCGATCATGCCCTCGGCGACCGTAGCGATCGCCGTCGGCGCGGAGAAGGTCTTGCCATTATCCGAGGAGGCGGCGACATAAACGGTCTTGCCGACGGAGAAGGCGACCCACAGTCGTCCGTCCTTGGCGAAGGCGGGAACGGCGGTCGCCGCGCAATCCACCTTCGCGTCGGCGCAGGCGGGGGCGGGGCGATGGCCCATCGCCGCGTGGGATGCGGGCGGCGCGCCGGATGTGTCCACGCGCCCGGGGGCAGGGGCGTCTTGCGCCGCGATGGCGGCGGCGGGGACGCAAATGGCGAGTAGGGCAAAGGCGATGCGTTTCATTCTTCTCTCCAGTCTGCGCGTCCGACGCCGACGCTTTTAGGGACGACGCAAAAAGGCGCGCGCCCCTAATGAAATCTGAAACTCTGCACGCCTTCGTAGGAGCCGCCGGGCGGGGACGGCGCCCGCAAGCCGGAGATGATCGAGCGCGCCAATTGGCCATGCCGGGGCGTCGACGCCGAGACCAAAGTGACGCTGCTGGGCGCGCCTGAAGGGCCAAGACGGAAGCGAACGACGGCGCTTCCCTCGCCAAGATTTGTCGCGCCCGGAGAGCGCGCCCGGATAAGTTGGCCGAGCTTGCGCAAATAGGCGCCATTGTCAGCTCGTTTCTTCTTCTCGGCGGACTTATCGCTTCGCGCCGCCCTTGCCTTCTTTTCGCTCTGCGCGTCGGTCTTATCCTCGCGCTTTTCGGTCTTTTGCTCGGACTTCGAATCCTTGCTCTCGTCGCGCTTTTGTTCAGCGCTGTCTTCAGCTTTCGGTTTTGGAGCCTCGTCGAGCGCCCGCGCCGGTGCGCTCGCGCCAAGCGCGCAGGCGAAGGCCAGCTCTAACGTCAGTCGAGAAATACGCCGCATCTCCCCTCCTTCTGCAGAAATACGCGGGCCTCACGCGCATGGATCATTCAGCGACCGACCGAAAGCTTTGAGCGGCGTGACCCCCTCATTTCGGGGTCGCGCGGAACTTGAACGTTTGTCCCACATCCATTGATCCGCCCGGCGGCGGCGGCGCCTCGACGCTCGACAGGATCTTCTTCACCGCCTCGGCCAGCGCGGGGCTGGTCGTCTTGTCGATCGTCACCTTGTCGATCTTGCCTTGCGCGTTGACGCGAAAGCTGGCCGTCACCTCGCCGTCGCCGGCCGGACTTTCCGAGGGCGTCCGTTTGGCGATCTCCGTGTAGAGCACGCCAAGAAACTTGCTTTCCGACATCGCCGGCGCGGCGGCGGGCGCTGCGGCGCTTGGCGCCGCGGTTCGCGCTGGCGTTGGCGTGGCTGTCGGCTTGGCGTTTTCCGCCCGCGCCGCGCCTGCGCCGAGCGCCGCGGCGAGTGTAAGCCATCGCGCGAGCTTCATCATGCCCCCAGATCTTCGGAAAGATGGTAAGCGGCGGGCGCGAAGCGTCCGCC